>Ga0307990_1001217_pt1 | contig 21917 bp, 18 predicted proteins | sample EllFjometagen129_FD_203168 | JGI IMG/M metagenome (GOLD analysis project Ga0307990, IMG submission 203168) | Marine microbial communities from Ellis Fjord, Antarctic Ocean - #129 | ecosystem: Environmental > Aquatic > Marine > Unclassified | place: Southern Ocean | collected 2014-10-08
AAAAAGAAAGATGAAATTAGTCTCTCGAATTAAGAAAAATATTGCTAAATTTGAACTAAAACCTGAAGATGTTGGATTTTCTTTAAATACTGTTGTTCTGTAAGTTAAATTTGACGTTAGTAGGAATAAGAAATACAATATATGATTAAAGATTAATTTAGAAGGTGAAAAAAGAAATTCTAATATTGTTCGTGATTATCTCCTCATTTTCTTATTCCCAAGAAGTTCTAAAGCTATATTATAAAGATTCTATTGTGGAAATAGACAACATATTAGAAAACTTTTATTCAATTAATAAAACAGATACAGTATATGGTATTAAACAAAAATATTTTAATGCAGATAATTGTTATAAAGTTTATTATGATAAAGAATTTCGTAATCTAATGTATGAATTTTATTGTAAAGATGACTCTTGTTATGATATTTGTTACTATTTAGATGGTAAAATAAAAGAAAAACTTGTTACACGTAATGGTTATGCCATGTTATATGTTTTTACTTGGTGTAATAATGGTCAAATGATTAGTAAATGGTATGAGAAAGATACTTTATACTCATATAAATATTGTAATGGACAATTAAAAAAACAATATATTATTAAATATGCCTCTTATAATGGGTCATATATTGAATGGTATGATAACGGCGTAGAAAAAATTGTAGGTGAATATCTGAATAATGAAAAGATAGGTTTATGGAAATACTTTGATATTAATGGTATTATTAAAAAAGAAGAAATTTGGGAGGAAGGTAAATTAATAAAACAATAAATACGTTTGGTAACAATTAATAAAAAGCATTAAAACGCGTTCTATTAGGGGCGTTAGGCGATAACTATCATTACCAGTCTACATCCACAAATAACAATATAACAATTTAACAAGACAACAATTCCATTAAAAGAATTTTTATGTAAATTTGTCAGTTATACAAATTACTTGAATTATGAATTATATTTTATTTGATGATAAAAGCAGAGAAAATCTCTTGCCGTTTACTTTTACTCGTCCTGTTGGTGAAATAAGAATTGGTATTTTAACAATAAAAGAAAAATGGGAAAAATATTTAAATTCTACAGTATCGTATAAAACAGAAGATTATTTATCGGTAAAATATCCAATAAAAATTGAAAAAAACAATATTTATATTAATGCATCGGTATTGCCAAATACAGAACTTGTAAATGCAATTAAAAATTTAAAAGATAATGAAGCATTGGTATCAGATAATATTTTAATAGCATCAAATACCAAAAACTTAGAAAACAATAATTGCAAGAAGATTGAGGCAAGTTCCGGATTTTTAAAAATTAATAATTTGTGGGATATCTATTCTTTTAACGGAGAAGCCCTGAAAGAAGATTATACTCTTTTAACAAAAAACAGAAAAAGCGAAGAATTAAGTTCAAGCAATAACATACTGGCAAAAGAAAATATTTTTGTTGAGAAAGGAGCAAAAGTTGAATGTGCTATTTTAAATGCAACAAAAGGACCAATTTATATTGGTAAAGATGCTGAAATAATGGAGGGTGCAGTTATAAGAGGACCTTTTGCACTATGTAATAATTCTACTTTAAAACTTTCTGCTAAAATATACGGACCAACTACTATAGGACCTCATTCAAAAGTAGGAGGAGAAATAAATAATTGTGTAATATTTGGCTACACAAACAAATCTCATGATGGTTTTCTTGGAAATTCTGTTATAGGTGAATGGTGTAATATTGGAGCCGGCAGCAATAATTCAAATTTAAAAAATAATTATGCAGAAGTAAGATTGTGGAATTATAATGAAGAACGTTTTGTTAAAACAGGCAAACAATTTTGCGGATTAATTATGGGCGACCATAGCAAGTGCGGAATAAATACTATGTTTAATACAGGCACAGTTGTTGGAGTTTTTGCAAATATTTTTGGAGCAGGTTTTCCACGTAATTTTATCCCCGATTTTTCGTGGGGAGGTGTTAGCGGTTTTACTACATATACTAAACCAAAAGCATACGAAGTTGCTAAATTAGTAATGGAAAGAAGAGAAATTGAATTTGATAATATTGAAAAAGATATTCTTGACAAAGTGTTTGAACTTACTAAGAAACACAGAAAATCCTGACAATTATTAGCTAATTATTTATTTGGCACAGCTATTGACTATAGCATGCTTTATGTTATTTCTAAATTATAACTGACAACTTGTCTTTTATAAGAAAAAGCCCCTCCTAACCTCTCCCAAGGGGAGGAATAAGAGGCAAAATAATATTGTATTATGATTAATGTGCCAAGAGTACAATGGCATTAAGTATTTAGTAAAAATAAAATTTATGGAATCTGAAAGTAAATATAGAATTATAGTAGGTGATTATAATGATGATGAAAAGTCTGATTTAATACCTATTATTTCCGGTGAAAATGAAATTAAATCCAAAATTAAAAAAGTGCCGTCAAAAATACCTATTTTACCATTAAAAAATACGGTGTTATTTCCGGGTGTAATTTTTCCAATTACTATTGGCAGAAAAAAGTCATTGAAATTAATAAATGAAATATACAAAAAAGATAAAATTATAGGTATAATTTCTCAGAAAGACAGCAGTATTGAAAATCCCGAATTTAAAGACCTTCATAAAATAGGAACAATAGCCAAAATTATTAAAATTTTGGAAATGCCCGATGATACTACTTCTGTTATAATTCAAGGAGAAAGCAGATTTGTTTTAGAAGAATTACTTGAAGTAGAACCATATCATTTTGGTAAAGTTGCACTTTTAAAAGATGCTAAGCCTTTGGCAAATGATAAAGAATACAATGCAATAGTTGCTACATTAAAAGACCTTTCTTTAAAAATTATTGACCTTTCTTCAAACATTCCACCTGAAGCAGCATTTGCATTAAAAAATGTTAACAATCTTACTTTTTTAGTAAATTTCATTTGCTCAAATACCGATTTGAAAGTAGGGGATAAACAAAAGCTTTTGGAAATAAATTCATTAAAAGAAAGAGCTGTAAGATTACTGGAACATCTTACCAAGGAATTACAAATGCTGGAGTTAAAAAGTGATATTCAGAAAAAAGTAAGATCGGAACTTAACAGTCAACAACGTGAATTTTTGCTTAATCAGCAAATGAAAACAATTCAGGAAGAGTTAGGAGGAAATCCTTTAGAGCAAGAGATTGAAGAACTAATGCTGCGTTCAAAAGATAAAAAGTGGGACAAAGAAGTTGCTAAAGCATTTGAAAAGGAAATTGCTAAATTAAAACGAATAAACCCTGCATCGGGAGAATACGCTGTTCAACAAAATTATATTGAAAATCTTTTGGATTTACCATGGAACGAATATACCGAAGATAAATTTGATCTTAAATATGCACAGCAAGTACTTGATGAAGATCATTATGCTTTAAAAGAAGTAAAAGAAAGAATCATTGAACATCTTGCAGTAATTAAATTAAAAAAAGATCTAAAAGCTCCTATTTTGTGTTTATATGGTCCTCCAGGAGTAGGAAAAACATCTCTGGGAAAATCTGTAGCAAGAGCATTAGGTAGAAAATATATAAGAATGTCGCTTGGCGGTTTGCATGATGAATCTGAAATAAGAGGGCATAGAAAAACATATGTTGGAGCTATGCCGGGTAGGATCTTACAAAATATTAAAAAAGCAAAATCATCAAATCCTGTTTTTGTCCTCGACGAGATAGATAAAGTTGGTTCTGATTTTCGTGGCGATCCATCATCTGCTCTACTTGAGGTTTTAGACCCTGAGCAAAACAATGCTTTTCATGATAACTATCTTGAGTTAGAATATGATTTGTCGAAAGTAATGTTTATTGCAACAGCCAATATGACAAATACTATTAATCCCGCATTACGCGATAGGATGGAAATGATAAATGTTGATGGTTACATTGTTGAAGAAAAAATTGAAATTGCAGTAAGACATCTTATTACAAAACAAATTGAAGCTAACGGGCTTAAAAAATCACAATTAAGTTTTTCTAAAAAAGTAATAGAAAGAATAATAGAAGATTATACAAGAGAAAGTGGTGTAAGAAGTTTAGATAAAAAAATCGCAAAAATTTGTCGTTACACAGCAAAACAAATCGCTTTAAAAGAAGATTACAATAAAAAGATTACAATTGATGATGTAAAAGAAATATTAGGACCTCCAATTTTTTTAAAAGATAAATATGAGGGAAATGAATATGCAGGTGTTGCAACCGGGCTTGCATGGACTTCTGTTGGAGGTGAAATACTTTATATTGAGACCAGTTTAAGTAAAGGAAAAGGAAAATTAACTATTACAGGAAACCTTGGAGATGTAATGAAAGAATCGGGAGTTCTTGCATTGGAATATCTTAAAGCTCATTCGGGATTATTAAATATTCCTATAACAGCTTTTGAAAACTGGAATATTCATATTCACGTACCGGAAGGTGCAATTCCTAAAGACGGACCATCGGCAGGTGTTGCTATGGTTACCAGTATTGCTTCTGCTTTTACTCAAAATAAAATTAAAAAAAGTATTGCAATGACAGGCGAAATAACTTTACGAGGAAAAGTTTTGCCTGTTGGTGGGATAAAGGAGAAAATTTTAGCTGCAAAACGTGCAAATATTAAAGAGATAATACTATCAGTAGAAAATCAAAAAGATATTGCCAAAATTGACGATATGTATTTAAAAGGGCTTACTTTTCATTTTGTGGAAAATATTATGGAAGTATTAAAAATTGCCATTGTAAAACAAAAGGTAAATAATCCTATAGATGTAAAATAAGTTGCCATGTCCTTTTTAGGGCGTAGATAATAATGTGAATTTCCTCAAAAAGAAGTCGCAATTTTTTGTAATTTTAATTGCAAAAAATTGCGACTTCCTTTTTTATTAATGTTACTTGCCCACGCCCTAAAGGACGTTGCAACTAATGGTTTTTTAGTATATTTTGTCATGTACTAAGTGAACAGAATAGTTGCAAATAAATATTTGGCATTGTTTTTGAAAACCCCATATTTGATAAAATTGTAAAAAAATTCCATTAAAATTTGAATTAAAATTTTTAAAACTCTTATTTTATATATATTTTTGTATTAATTAATATTTAAACTTTTATACTATGAAAAAAATAATTACAAGAATTTCGTTATTTACTTTAGCAGCAATATTTATTTTATCATCATGTGAACCTGTTGATAAACCAACTCCAACAAATGATCTTATGCAAGGTGTTTGGCAACTTACAGAAGCTTATGATCAGGATGATAGTTTAATAACAGACAGAGTAACAAATATATTCCCATCATTTATTCATTTAGATGATAACAACTCTGTTAATTCCACATGTGGACCTTTATTCATGTACATTGTTTATGGAAAAAGCGACTTTGTGAAATTTATGAGTACACTTGATGAAGCTTTTTGTTATGCTGATATGAAATTAACCGAAGGTGAATTTTTTATGATTAAAAATGAGGTTGTAGAAAGGTTTACGGTTGAGATTAAAATGAAGTTTTTAACAATGGAATCATTAACTACAATTCTTGAAATGATTGGTGTAAATCCTCCAGGACTAATGGAAGCTGTAATTTATCATAAATTTATGGATGTTAATGTCCTTGTTAATGATGATAATCCGGAAGTTATGACATGGACATTTGATGAAAAAACTCAACCTGCATATAATATTAAAGACCAATATGGAAATTATGTTTCATGGTCTGGTGTTAATCCTGGAAATTTTTCAAAACTTACAGTTGTTTGGAATAAAAGAGTAAAATCATTAACAGATTTAGTAACAGAAGCTGCTGCTGCTAATTAGTCTTTTAATTATACATATAATAAACCTGATAGTATTTCTGTCAGGTTTTTTTATGCCTTACTAAATATTAATCCGCCGGAGGCGGACTCTTGGTATAGGGTTATAATCATAAAACTTGGCTTTGCCTCTAATTCCTCCCCTTTGGGGAGGCTAGGATGGGCTTTTACCAAATAATCTGTTCTCTACTTGTTCGCAAATAATATGACCGATTAAGATATGCGATTCTTGAATTCTTGGAGTATCTAATGAAGGAATATTTATAAGAATATCAGAAAATTCTTTCATCTTACCACCTGTTTTTCCTGTCATTGAAATTGTGCTTATATTTAATTCTTTTGCTTGTTTTAAAGCTTGTAAAATATTTTTCGAATTCCCTGAAGTAGATATTCCTATTAGTACATCGCCATCTTTACCAATGCCTTGTAAATATCTTGAGTAAACCATATCAAAAGAATAGTCATTAGATACAGCTGTTAAATATGAAGTATTAACGTGCATTGCTTCTGCCGGTAGTGAAAGACGATCTAAGTAAAAACGCCCCGATAGTTCAGATGCAATATGTTGTGCATCGGCTGCACTGCCACCATTACCACATAATAGTACTTTATTTTTGTTTTTATAGCATTCAACTATCAGATCACTTGCTTTTTGAATTGAGTTTATCAGTTTTTCATCATTCAATATCAATTCTTTTAGCTTAATCGAATCTTTTATAACTGTTTTTATCATGTTCATAAATTTAATATTCAGGTTTTTTTTCGATTACTCGTGCTAAAATTACATATTTTATCTATAAAAACACAAATGACTAAAATGACTAAAATGCCTAAAGTGAGCTAAAGTGCCTAAATTCAAATCCTTGTAATTTTAAGTATTTTAGGCATTTTAAATTTTAGGCATTCATATTGCATAACTTTATTTTATATGCCGGAATGTTAGCCATATACAGGTTCATATTTGAAGGTCTTTTAAGAAGTATGAATATTATTAAATAACGCAATAATTGTATCTATCATATTTTCCCATGAATATTTCTTTTTTTCAATAGAAGCATTTATGCTAAATTCTTCTTCTCGTTTATTTTTGTAAAAATCTACAATTGCTTCTGCAATTGCATTGGAGTTAGGTTCAACAACGTAACCAACTTTTTTATCGGGTATTATTTCAGCCAAGCCACCAACATTTGTTACAAGCATTGGTTTGTTAAAATGATAGCCAATTTGTGTAACACCACTTTGAGTAGCAGTTTTATAAGTTTGTGCAATTAGATCGGCAGCAGAAAAATAGTATTTTACTTCTTCGCTGGGAATATATTTATCTACAAGAATTACATTATCACCAATATTTAAAGAATCTATTAATTTTTTATATTTTGACCTATCCTCATAAAATTCTCCTGCCACTAATAATTTTATATTTAATTCTTTAAGATTGTTGTTTCCCAGTGCATTCAATAAAAGGTCCAAGCCTTTGTAATCTCTGATTAAGCCAAAAAACAATATTATTTTATCATTCTCTTTTAATTTCAAGAATTCTCTAGCTTGAGCTTTGGGAATATTTTCTCCAAAAATATCATAAATCGGATGTGGATTAAATGCAGAAACAGGATTATCAATAAATTTCCCAATATCGTTTTCAACAGATTTAGCAAGAGCAATGTAGGCATCACATGATTTAAGAAAATATTTTGTCAGCATTTTATCGCCCATTCTTTTTTCATGAGGTATAACATTGTGAGTTATAGCAATAATCTTTGTTTTATTCTTTTTCCTTATTTTTCTAACTATAGTCCCTAAAGATGGTGCCATAAATGGCATCCAGTAATGAACTATTACAATGTCAGGGTTTTCTTTTTTAATTAAGCGTGCAACTTTAAACCATGAAAATGGATTAATAGAATTGATTTTTGAAATTATTTCAATATTCTTTGGTGGTTTCCCATCTTCAAATTGCGTTTTTCCCGGAAAAAGAAATTTTGGATATTGTAATGAGAATGAAAATATTTTACAAACATTATTATCATTATTATTAAAAGCACACGATAATGCAACATTAAAATTTGATATTCCTCCCCTTAGAGGATAAGCAGGTCCAACACTAATAATTTTCAAGTTATTTGTTTTATTATTAGTCAAATTATATCAATTTTATTAAATGCAAAATTATAAAAAAAAAATTGTTTTTTAGTGGAATCTCTAAAAATTGGTTTTGTGCATGAAAGTGAGTGAAAAAATATTTAAATTATTAGAGGGAACTTCAGTATAATTTTTTCATGCAAATTGTGTATTTTTGCATGAAATTTTTTTATTAGTTTGTAAAATTAAATTATTAAAGAAGATACTGTATTGAAAAAAGTTCTGATAATTACATATTATTGGCCTCCTTCAGGAGGAATCGGAGTTTTAAGGTGTTTAAAATTTGCAAAATACCTTAGAAAGTTTGGATGGGAGCCTATAATTTATGCTCCACTAAATGCTCAATATCCGTATTTGGATGAAACAAATTTTAAAGATATTCCTGAAAATATTACCATTATTAAACAGCCAATAAGAGAGCCTTTTTCTGCATTTAAAAAAATATCAGGAAGAAAGAAAGATGAATCTGTCAATCCTGTTTATGCCAGAGGTAAAAGAGTAGGGTTAATTGACGATTTAGCAATCTGGATACGAGGTAACTTTTTCATCCCTGATGCTAGATCTTTGTGGATTAAACCATCAGTAAAATATCTAAGCAAATATTTAAAAGAAAATCCTGTTGATGCGATTTTGACAGATGGCCCTCCACATACAAATACAGTTATTGGATGTAGATTATCAAAAGAACTCAATATCCCATGGCTGGCAGATTTTCAGGATCCGTGGACGCAAGTGGATTATTATAAGATGTTTAAGATTTCCAAGTGGGCAGATAAGAAACACAAACGTTTGGAACAAGAAACTTTTAAAACAGCAAAAAAAATAACCATTGCAAGTCCGACATGGGCAAAAGACCTTGAAAGTATTGGAGCAAAAGATGTAAGTACTATTTTTTGGGGTTATGATGAGGAAGATTTTTCAGAGCAAGCACCTGAATTAGATAAGGAATTTTCAATTGTTCATGCAGGCTTGCTTGGATATGATAGAAAGCCGGACACATTATTTAAAGTGCTTAAAGACTTAAAAGAAGATATATCTGGTTTTGGAGATAATCTAAGACTTAAATTTGCAGGAATTGTTGATTTTTCGGTAAAAGAAGAGATGTCAAAAAATGGCTTAATAGAAAATTTTATTGAGTTGGGAAATATTTTAAGACCTAAAGCTCTTGATTTGACTTTAAAGTCCCAACTTTTATTACTCCCATTAAATATTGCAGATAATGCTAAAGGTAGAATTCCCGGAAAACTTTTCGAAAACTTAAGATCAAACAGACCTATACTTTGTTTAGGACCAAAAGGAAGTGATGTTGAAAAAATAATAACTTCCGTTTCTGCCGGAGTAAGTATAGAATATGATGATTATAATAGCTTGAAAAAATTCATAGATGAAAAGTATCACATATTTATAAATAATTCATCCAACCAAACGAATAAAGATATATCAGAATATTCTGTTAAAAATCAGGTTGAAAAAATTTCAATCTATCTTAATTCAATAATAAAATAATATAAGTGTTCACAGGGCTTAAGTTGTTTTTCGTCATGCCTATCGGCAGATAAATTTGTTGTTTTTCGGATAATTTATTATCAAGTTTTATCAGAAATTGGAAAGTTCCTCACATCTAAATTAATCGATTTCTTATTTTTTCAAAAAAACTAATATCCGGAGTATAAAAATGCCCTTTTATAAAAATTTTATCTTGAAAATGCTTAATATATTTATCTACTTCAGTTTTATCAATTTTTAATGACATTATAAACTCATAGATATTACCACTATTTATTTCATGATATGGTATAGAAATTGGGCTGTTTTTATAAAAAGCTTCTCCTAGTAACAGAACTTTCTTATATTTAGCTATAGATTGAAGTCCAACGCTAGAATTAATATTTACTACAAATTCTGAATTAATAATCAATTTATCTAAATCATATTTTTTTACCAAGAAAACATTTTTATTATCAATAAATCTATCGTAGTTTACAGGTTCTACTTCTAAAGGATGTTCTTTAATTACAATTTTTAATTCTGTATTTTTAAGTATAGGTAATATTTTTTCAATAGCTTCATACATACTTTCATATGGGCTATTAAGTATTATTTGGGTGTCGGAGTTAACTTGTAAAGGAAAGAATATATATTTACCAATTTTATCAATATCAAAATTGTCATCTGTTAAATTTTTAAACCTTTTCTTTGCCTTGCTTTGCTTATTCTTTTTAGATAAAACGTTCATTAAAAACCCATTGTACTTTTTATCTAATAATCTGTACAGAAATCTTTTGAAAATACTGTATTTTGTATTGATTAGTATAAAATCATTTAATGGTTTAAATTCATTAGATTTATATGAAAAGTTTAAAAAATCATTCTGTTTAAGTTCTGAAAATGAGGTCTTACAATTTACACCAGCAGTGTCCATCTGAATAGTTTTTGAAAAATATCCATGTTCAAAGAAGAAACATTTTATATCAAGGTTTTTGCAGACATCTGTTTCTACATTAAAAGTTCCGTTTAATATCAATACATAATCAAAGTGATTGTTTTTAAGAAAGTTAAAACAGTCGAAATATTCCCGGTTCTTTTGTTTTAATAATTTTGCTGTATTTTTTATATCATAAATTCGTTCAAAGTATCGAATAATGTCTGAGTTTTTTGAATAATGTTTTCCTGAAGAGTTGGATTGTTTATATTTTGCGACCTTAAAGTCAAATTTTTTCAACTGTCTTGTTATGAATAAATCACAATTTAGAAAAGTGGTTTCAATTCCTTTTTTTTCAAGATATTTTGCTAAATTTATATTAAAATCCAGATAGTTTGCTGCATTGTTTACTATTGCTATTTTCATCTGTTTATAATTTGTTTTTTAGTTACCAGATGCATTCCTTGTCGGCAGTCAGGGAACTCGCCATTATTATCATTTATTTTGTATATTAAGATAACTAATACTGCTAGTTTCATTTCTCCTTTATTTGATAAATTCCTCGAATATATAATCCTTTATCATTGAAAGACTCATTTTTCCCCAATATTCTTTTTAAATATCTCTTGAAAGTTCCAATTTTCTTATATGGGTGATATGATTTTGGGTCAATACCATCCAAGGCTATTTTGGTAAACCCTTGTTTGTTCAGCATATAATCTATTGATTTAATACTAAAATGATGATAATGTGGATGATTCTTTAACGAATCGTCTAAAACTATTTTATTATCAATATTTGGAACTTCAAAATAAAAGTATTGAGGATTAACATTTTTAAGTTTTTCAAAAAAGATTTCTAAGTCATAAATATGCTCGAGTACATGAAATATCATTACTACATTTGTTCCAATCAATTTTTCGGTACTAATATTTTCAAAAATATCATTAAAATATCTTAGCTTTTTATTTTTAAGATTAAATTTTGAATTTGGTTCAATGATAGTATATAATTCGGGTTTTTTTCTAGCGTTGTATATAACAAAATTTTCACCAGAACCTCCTCCAATCTCAAGATAGCTCATTTTAGATGAAAAACGAACATGCTTCTTGATATACCGATAACGAGAAATACATCTGTTACTAACAAGCCCTAGTTTATTTATAATTGCTGAGACAATTTTTTTATAATTAAAAGCAGTATGATATTTCTCTGCATAATATTCAGAATCATCTATTTTATCTAAAATATGATATGAATGACAGGCATTACAATAATAACTATCTGAATTAAATATTTTGTTTTTAATTCCGGTAGATGAAAGTTTAGCAGAGCAAATTGGACAATTCATTTTAATTAATCTTTGTTTAATATGAAATCAGCATATTCTTCTAAATATTTTTTAATAATATATCCTTTTTTAGAATTGTAATTGTCAATATACTCTTTTATTGTTCCCGAAATATTATCTCTTTCATTAATCATTTTAATTAGTTGCTTGCCAAATTTGTCTGAAAAAAGGTCTTTATATAGATGCACAAAATTTTCCTGATCAAATAATTTCATAGCGCCCATATTTTTATGCATAAAATATTCATCAAAGACAATTGATAACGTAGGCACACATCCTGCCATAGAAAAAATAATTGGATGATGTCTCATTGTAATTGTGATTTCTGCATTTTGAATTAAAGAAATGACAACTCGAAAATTATCGTCATGATTAAAAACATTTACAGGAAAGTGTAATTTGCTTTTTAGAAATAATAAAGCGGGTAAGTCTGATGAATGCATGGAAAGTAATATCACATTATAATTATATTGTTTTTTTATATTGTTTAATAATGTAGCTAGTTTTGATAATGTTTCCTTAACGACTTTTTCTGTATTCCTGAAAAAATATGCATTTATAATTATATATTTTTGTTCAAAAGGAATGTTGTTTTGTTTGAAATAAAGTTCAAGTTTTTCTGTTTTTTCACCTTGACAGAATAAGGCGTCATCAAAAAGAGCAAAAACTTTATTCTCATGATAAACACCTATTTCTTTAAGATCTTTAGTAGAGCTTTCATTGTCTCTAAGTCCAATATATTTAGCTTTTTTAAGTTTTTTTGCGATTCTTTTCTGAGAATTATTTTGCCAAATACCAATATTGTGTCCGGATAAAATAACATCAGTATTTAAATAATTGGCTATGTGTATAAGTCCCATGTAATCATAAAGCCGTGATGCTGTTTTGCCGGTAAGATATCCACCACCTCCAATATGCAGTACTTTAACATTTTTAATTTTTTTTAATAAATAGCTGCTTTCCGGTGAAATATAAAAAGTAGTATTAAAATATTTGACAAAAAAAGCATTTATTTTAAGCTCAAAAAATCTTTTTCTAAAAAATATCTTAAATAACTTACTATTACCTATTCCTGCATATTCAATTCCTCGTAATCCCCAGAATGTAATTCTTGAAGCTTTGATAATATCATAATTACCATGTATTTTTCTTGTGTATTCAGGATTTGGAGATAGAAGCGTGAGCTTTGCATTTGGTGCAAATTCTTTCCATAAAGAAAGGTTTGTACTTAGTTGTGCTTCATCACCTATATTTTTATAACCAAAGCCTGCTGTATAAAGAACTTCAAAAGGATGTTCTTGCTCTTTTATTAAAGATAGAATACTAAGGTATACACCAATCTTTCTGATTATAAAAGCCGGAAGTTTCAAAAATAAATTTGGTATAGGAATTTTAAAATTTCTATATAAAAACTTTGAAAATTTAAGATGTCTTTTTTTTATATTGAAATCTACAAATAATAAATATTTTTCTAAGAACGAAAATCTTGCTTTTTGTCTTTTTTTATCTCTATGTTTTTTTAGTGTTTTATGTCTTTTTTGTTTGTATCCTATATAGCTTGTCTTATGTATTAATGTGTCTTTTTGTGATTTTATTAATTCTTCAATAGTAACATCCGATTTGTGAATAATATTATCTGTTTGAAGTTGATTTATTATATCTCGCAATTCTTGTGTATTAACATATAATACTGTTTCTCCTTCTTTTTGGTCAACAGAAAATCCCCATGCATCTTTAAATCCTGCATCTGCGTCACTACCCCAAAAATCAGGGCAATACATACATCCGTTATAAGCGTATGAAAACGTTCTCCAGTTTAATGTATAAGGAGTTTTATTTCTTGATTTTCTTATTACTTTACTGTCTTGAAATGTAATTGAATTATTATAATCAGCAGCATTTTGTATGCCTGCTTTATCTCTATATTTAAACTTCTTTAGTTCATTCGAGTTTTTAGGAAAGCTATCAATGATACAATCAGTAAGTTGGGCACTTGCATTATGTCCACATACTAATGCAAAAGTAAATTTGATTTTTTTATCAATTTTTTTATCAATTTTCATCAAATTTTTCAATCCTGTTTGAACACATGGAACACCAAGAAATGCCACATTTTTACATCCATCATCATTTTTAATTTCCTCTAGCACTTTAGAAAACTCAATAGGATAATAAAAAGAGCTTCTTTTTTCATCAATTTCACTTGATGATTTAGATATAGAAGCTTTAAAATATTTATTTGTTTCATTTCCTAATAGTTGCTCGGCATGTATTACAGTATCAATAATATTATTATCAAGTAGATATTTTAACAATACAGACAGAATTCCTCCTGATGAGCTTTCTATGTATGTATCATAATTGCATTCATAACCCTTAAATATGCCAACATTTTTTTCAAGACCATATTGTGTGCCTTTTGAAGTAGCATATTTAATGCGGGAATTTAGGTTTGGAACAGAATGTGGACATACATAATAGCATAGACCACATTCAGTACAGTTTTTATTTACTATGGGATTATACTCTTTGTTTTTATTAAAAAGAATTTCAATAGCATCATGTGGACATGCATTTTTACATATACCGCAACCAATACAAAGATTATTTCTTAAAGTGAGATTGATATTTTTGGTCTTCATCAATTGTTGCTGCGCTTAGTCCTAAAACTATTTTCATGTTTAGTTTTGTCAGGTTTTAAATTACAGCAAATTTATATTTAAGTTTTTTAAAAACCTAATTTCCTTTTCCTGTTTTTTTTAATTTGGAAAACTATTAGGTGCATGTCTTTAATGTTGTTTGTCAAAGAAAGTTATTTTAAAATAATAAATACTAATAATTAAATTAGCATTTATTTGTTAGATTAATTTATATTTATTGTATAATATTTTGACAAAATAAAAATATATGTGTATATTGCAGAAAATTTCTTATGAGTTTTAAATATTTCTTTAAACTTATTGAATAAATAAATTTTTTTAATGTAACCAAAATTACTAATTATGGAATTAAAATTAATAAGTAAATTTAAACTTACAATATTGACTTTATTGTTCACGGTAAATTTATTTTGTCAAGTTAATTTAGATAGTGGATTAGTTGCTTTTTATAAATTTGAAAATAATGTTCTTGATAGTTCTGGTAATAATCTTCATGGGACAATATATGGTGTTCCTCAATTTGTTGTTGGTAAAAGTGGACTTGGTTTAGACTTTAATGGTGTTAGTGACTATGTGAAAATAGATAATAATAGTTTGTTGATAGTTTCTGATTTTTCAATATCGGCATGGATAAAATGGGAGGGATCTTCAACAGCAGAAGGTACATGGGCTGTTGTATCCAATTGGTATGGATCTAGTAATTATCAGCAATATGGGATAAGAATGGGAACCATAGCAACTGGAATTGAGGATAACCATGGTGTTTTATTTTATGATGACGGTTCTGAATGGGATTGGGTATATGGTATGAAAGGAGAACTTTCAAACGGACTATGGCATTCATTAATTGGTACGCTTAGAGCAGGAGATATGGCAAAAATATATATTGATGGTTCTTTACATGAAAGAGACTCTACAAGTATCCCTTTACAAATAATTCCTACAAGTGATTTATATATTGCTAGAGATGGGTATGGCGAATCATTTGGAGATGTTGATCGTTGGGATGGAGCTATTGATGAAGTAAGAATTTATAACAGAACTTTAAGCCAAGAGGAGGTTGAAGAAATTTATATAGGAACATTTAATACAATAAATTCAACAATAAAAAATGAATATCGAATACATTGTTACCCAAATCCTTCTGAAGGATTGATTAACATACAGATTGAAAATCCGGATAATGCTAAAATGAAAATAATAAATACTAGTGGGCAGCTTATGCTAAATAAAGAACTTAATACTGAACTTGAACAAATTGATATATCAGAATATCCTAAAGGAGTTTATTTCATTAGAGTTAAGTCAGAAAAATCAATTTTTATTGAAAAGATAATAAAATATTAAAAAGTCTCTGATTTTATTTGCTAGAGCTATGGGCGGGTGAAGTACAAGTTGAGATTTTATGGACACAGGTAGTTCTTTTTATCTTTCAAACAAAGGAAATCTGATGGCTCCCAAATATTTTACCAATAAACTTTTTATCTTTTTCTATTTCTCCGTCCATCATTTATTCAGTTCTGAAAATATAAAAATAATATAGCAGATGTAATATCTTATTTTGATTGTGTATTTTTAAGGGCATGAAAAAATTAAATTTCATAACTTTTTTACGAAAAATTGTAACATCTTTGAATTATTAATTATCTAATTTTACAAGAAATATATTTTATGAAAACTATATTAACCCCATTGTTCTTTATATTATGTACACTAAATCTTTTTAGTCAGGATTTGTACAATGTGGACTCTGTAAGAACAATTTATCTTGATTTTTTTGACCCTGCATGGGAAACAACTCTTGAGTATTACTATGATAATGACATGGATGACAGAGTACTTGCAACACTTACAATTAACGGCGAAGTATATGATAGCGTTGGTGTGAGATTTAAAGGGAATAGTTCATTAAATTTTACAAACACAGGCGATAAAAGACCATTTAATATTTCAATTGACTATGTTATAAATCAGGATCTATGGGGATATACAACATTAAAGCTTTCAAACATGTTTAAAGACCCGTCTTTTATTCGAGAGGTTTTATCTTTTGAAATATTGCGTAATTATATGCCCGCTAGTCAGGCAAATTTTTTAGTTGTATATACTGATAGCATTCAGAGAGGTTTATATGCAAATACCGAATCTGTTAACAAAGATTTTGTAGAAAATCATTTTGGTTCTGATTATAATAGTTTTTTTAAATGCGATCCTGCATCGTTTGGGGGACCACCACCACCACCTCCTCCAGGATGCATAGTAATTCCAGGAATGGCAACTGCATTAATAAAAGCAGGTAACGATACCGCATGTTATAAGAATTATTATGAAAATAAATCAGACTCGGAAATAGCCTGGTATCAATTGATGAATATGATCTTAGAATTAAATAATAATCCATCAAATGTAAATCAGGTTCTTGATATAGACCGTTCTTTATGGATGTTAGTTTTCAATAATATATTTGCAAATATGGATAGTTACACCGGTTCCGGACATAATTTTTATACTTACGAAAACAGCTATGGAGTTTTTAATAATATAATATGGGATTTGAATGAAAATTTTGGTGTTTTTTCTCAAGGAATGAATCTTGGAGAATTAATTAATTTACATCCTTTTTATAATAAAAATGATACATTAAGACCACTCATTAATAAACTATTTAGTATTGATGATTACAGTAAAAGATATATGGCACATTTCAGAACGTATATTGATGAACTTTTAACAAGCGATGCCATGAAAACAAGAGCAGTTGAATTACAAACATTAATTGATACTTATGTGTTAAATGATCCAAAAAAGCTTTTTCCTTATTCTGATTTTCAAGTAAGTTTAGATCAAAATATTGGAATAATACCGGGTATTAATGTTTTAATGGATAACCGTTATACATTTCTGCAAACGCAACCGGATGTATTGCATAATGCTCCAACATTAACAAATATTCAACAATCTGTTTCAAGTCCTACATTTATTGATTCTGTTTGGATTACTGCACAAGTATCAAATGTTACACAAGTATGCTTACAATATAAAACAGAAGAATATGCTCCTTTTGGAAAATACGAAATGTATGATGATGGAAATCATAATGACGGAAGCTCAGGAGATGGTATTTATGGAGCAATGATACCCGATTTTGAACCAACCACAGTTGTAAACTATTATGTTTATGCAGAGAATGCTGAAGCAGGAATATTTTCTCCTGCAAGAGCAGAATATGAATTTTACACTTATGTAATAGCAGGTGAAATTATAAATGCAGGAGATGTTGTAATTAATGAAATAATGGCATCAAATACAAATACCCAGGCTGATGAAAGTGGAGAATTTGATGACTGGGTAGAATTATATAATACAAGCGATCATAATATATTATTATATGGATTGTATTTATCAGATAAAGTTGATAATAAATTAAAGTGGGCTTTCCCTGATACAACAATTAATTCTAATGACTTTTTTATTGTATGGACAGATAGCGACCCTGAACAAGCAGGAGTACATACAAGTTTTAAGTTGTCAGCATCAGGAGAAGCGGTAATATTGTCGAATTATTTTGGCGATGTAATTGACAGTGTTTCATTTTTACAGCAATCTACAGATACTACTTATGGCAGATTCCCAAACGGTACGGGAAGTTTTATTTTTATGCCGCCTACATTTGCAACAACAAATTCTGAATTTGATAACAGCATAGAATCAATAAATTATTCAGATCATATAAAAATATATCCAAACCCGGCTTCAGATAATTTATGTATTGAATATTCTTCAACATTACAAGATAGTAACAAGAATATTGAAGTATATAATCTTGTAATGCAAAAATTAATTGAACAGCCATTTAATACCAAATTAAATAAAGTAATAATTCCGTTAGGGGATTTGTCTAATGGGGTGTATATACTAAGGATTGGAAATTTTGCCGATAAATTTATTATTAACAAGTAGTAATATATACTTTTGTGATATTAATTAACTTAAACATTTGTTATGAAATTATTTAGATTATTAATTATTGCATCTTCTCTTGTTCTATTTATTAGTTCATGTACAAAAGAAGAAGGAAAAGGAGGGACTGCAAGTGTTTCGGGAAAGGTTAAAATAGAAGAATATAATTATGATTTCTCTGTTTTAAAAAACACTTATTATGCGCAGGGCGAAGATGTTTACATTGTATTTGGAGATGAAGCAGCAGTTGGCGACAATGTTGAAACATTTCACGATGGTACTTATTGCTTTGATTATTTAAGAAAAGGTAAATACACAATTTATGTTTATTCTGAAGATTCTACTGAAACTTATAGCCCGGGCATGATGCCTGTTGAAAGAGAAGTAGAAATAATTAAAAATGGTGAAACTCTGGAATTAACAGATATAATAATCATGATAACAACTAAAGATAATAGTGGAACATCATCAATATCGGGAAAAATATGGGTTAAAAATTATAATCTAGCTGGCACTATACTAAATAGCGAATATTATGGTCCTGATGAAGATGTTTTTCTTGTTCGTGGAAACGATACTTATTATATGGATGATGTTAGTACACATTACGATGGCACTTACAGATTTGACCAATTACCAAAAGGAATCTATAAAGTTTATGCTTATTCAAAAACGTATGGAGGAGGAGAACAAACAGGAGTAGAGCCTGTAATAAAAGAAGTAACAATTACAGCTGATTTTCAGAATATTTTGGTTGAAGATATAGTTATTAAAAAGTAGAAAATTATGAGATTTATTGTATTGATTTCAGTTTTGATATTTACTATTTATAGTGTTAATGCACAAAAAAGAAAGGAAATAAAAGAAAAAGGTGTCAAAACAAAAATTGTTTGGAAATACGATTATAAAACAGGCAAAGAAAAAAAGTTAATGGAATCGAAAAAGAAATTCGATGAAAATGGAAATACTATTGAGGAAATAGTATATGATGAATTCGGGAAAATAGACACAAAAGTAAAGTATTCATATAACGACGATAACGAAATAATAAAAGAAGTTCATTATTTGCCAAGCAATAAAATAAAAAAGACAATAGAATATAAATATAAAGCAGGGTTTAAAACAGAGAAGATTGTGCTTGACAATAAAGGAAAAATAAAATCGAAAAAAGTTTACCAGTATCTTAAATAAATAATTAAGAATACATAAAATTCAGAATGCCTAAAATTCAAAATGCCTAAAATTAAAAACATAATTGATAATTTTTCTCCAATTTCGCTTAAAGAAATGGATGAGGTTAAACTTATGAATCGTACCGATACTAAGTTCATTTTTAATGTAGAGCAATTACCGGCAATTTTAAATAAAGCAGCAGAATTATATAAAGTATTAGAAATAAGCAATACCAGAATATTAGATTACCGCACACTTTATTTCGATACTCCCGATTTTGAAATGTATAATCTTCATCAAAACGGAAAACTTAACAGGTATAAAGTAAGGCATAGAGAATATTTAATATCAAATATTAGTTTTTTGGAAGTAAAATTTAAATCGAATAAAGAACGAACAATAAAAAAAAGAGTAAAGCAAAAAGCAATTAAAGAAGAATTTTCAGATAAATCAAAAGCATTTATTTTAAAAAACTCCCCATATAAACCCGAAGAGCTTTTTCCAAAACTATACAATAAATTTTCAAGAATTACGCTTGTTCATAAACACGATAAAGAACGAATTACAATTGATCTAAACCTTTCATACAAAACAAAAGAAAATAATATAGATCTACCGTTTCTTGTAATTGTAGAAGTAAAACAAGAGGGCTTTTCCAATTTGTCGGACTTTATAAAAATATTACGTTCCCAAAAAATACAAGCCACAGGCATGAGCAAATATTGTGTTGGAACAGTATTAATGAACAAAAATATTAAATACAACAGATTTAAACCTAAATTATTAACATTAACTAAACTAAGTAACGATGCACAATTTATTAGAAATTATTGTTGACGATAAATTATTTGGATTAAACTTATTCGATTCAGCAGATTTTATAAAACTTATTGTAAGGTTTTCTTTCAATTTTATTGTATCACTTATACTTGTAAGGTGGCTCTATTATTCAATAAGCAAACGAAAAGATTATCTTTTTACATATCTGCTAATAAGCACAACAGTTTTTCTATTATGTTTTTTATTAGATAATGTAAAGCTACAGCTTGGATTTGCATTAGGCTTATTTGCAATATTCGGTATAATAAGATATCGCACCGCACAAATACCTATAAAAGAAATGACTTACCTCTTTTTAATAATAGGTATTGCAGTAATAAACGCATTGGCAAATAAAAAGATAAGTTATGCCGAACTGCTGTTTACAAACACAGCTATAATAATATTAACATGGGCACTTGAAAAAGTATGGTTGCTAAAACACGAATCAAGAAGAACAATTGATTACGAAAAAATAGAACTGATAAAACCCGCTAAACGCGAAGAACTAATGGCAGACCTACAGGAAAGAACAGGCATAAAAATATCGAGAATTGAAATAGGAAGAATAGATTTTCTTAGAGATACAGCCCGATTAAGAATATATTACTTTGAAAGCGACCAGGAAGGTTTTACCGACGATATGGATGTTGTTGATGATAATGATGATTAGTTATACACTTTCGTGATATAATTATACACTTTCGTGATATTACAAAACTGTTTCATCCAGTTATCATTCTGTTTCATGCAAACATCAATCTGTTTCATGCGATTACAAAACTGTTTCATCCAATTATAAAACTTCAGATAGCTTATAATACTTTATAAACCCTCCATAAACAACTTTAGAGAGTTTATAATGTTTTATAACACCGTCAAAACTTTTTTAGAGACTCTTTAAACTTCTTTAAATAGCTTATAATGTTTTATAACACCGTCAAAATTTATTTAGAAGCTCTTTAAGCTTCTTTAAGCACCATATAATGTTTTATAAATGCTTTCTAAACTTCTTTAAGTGCCATATAATGTTTTATAAATTCAATTTAAATTTTTTTATACTCAATATTATTTATACCTTTACAACATAATAAATGCATTTATTAACTTACAAAAAATATTATTATGAGTAAAATAGTTATTAGTAGAAACATTGCAAAATTGTTATCATTGAGTGCTAACATAATTAAAAAACATAAAGCCGATGGCGACAAAAGTGTTTTGGAATCTGTTGATATGAAAGATTTTGAAGCAAAAACAACTCAGGCAAAAGAGGCTTATGATAAAGCACAACGGCTAAGACGAGAAGCCGAAGAGTATACCGAAACTGCATATAAACTGTTGGGAATTCATAAAAACCAAAAATCTACAGGACCCGGCGATGCACTCTACTATGTTACCCAATGCCGAGATATACTAAAAGGTATATTCAGAAGCACACTTCGCAAACTTGGCGAGTGGGGTTTTCAGGTAGATGAATCAACTAAAAAGAAAGAAGAAGAGTAAAATTAAAAAGCCAAAAAGCAAATAGCAAAAGTCAAAAACTCCCTCTCCTTTGGAGAGGGTTGGGGTGAGGCTTTTTTTTTTTTT
>Ga0307990_1001218_pt1 | contig 21911 bp, 25 predicted proteins | sample EllFjometagen129_FD_203168 | JGI IMG/M metagenome (GOLD analysis project Ga0307990, IMG submission 203168) | Marine microbial communities from Ellis Fjord, Antarctic Ocean - #129 | ecosystem: Environmental > Aquatic > Marine > Unclassified | place: Southern Ocean | collected 2014-10-08
CCAGAACGTCTTTCTACTTTTTCTTCTCAATCATTGAGTTTCAAAACATTAGTTGAAGTTGATTTTTGGCCTGTTAATATGGTTTCTGAAGATTCTCGTATATTTTGGCAGAATCTTCTTTATTATAATGCGGACTATAGTGTGATTCCTTTGAATTATCCAGTTTCAATGGATGCTAATTTATCATCAAGTTTTTTTAAAACATCTGTGAACGTTTATAAACAACAGCGGCGTTGGGGTTGGGGAGTGGAAAATGTTCCTTATCTATTTTTTGGTTTTTGGAAGAATAAAAAAATCTCTAAAAAAATTAAATGGCATTGGACTTGGGTACAATTAGAAGGATTTTGGTCGTGGGCAACTAATGCAATTTTGATTTTTCTTCTTGGTTGGTTACCTTTGTATCTTGGTGGAGATAGTTTCAATATTACCGTTTTGTCATATAATTTACCTCGTGTAACTAGGTTTCTAATGACAATTGCTATGATTGGTTTGGTTGGTTCTGCTATTTATAGCACATTACTTTTGCCTAAAAGACCCAAGGGACAAAGCATAATTAAACACTTAGGAATGATTATTCAATGGATTCTAATTCCTTTCACAATCTTGATTTTTGGAGCTTTACCTGGATTAGAAGCACAAACTCGTTTATTGCTAGGTAAATATATGGGATTTTGGGTAACTCCTAAGAGTAAATAAAAAACCGGGAATATTGTTTTATCCCCGGTTTCTAGAAAAGAAGAGCATTTTTTTGCTCAACGAGAGGGTGCTCGAGCAGTGCATGCACCCACCCCACCATTGAACAAATTTATACAAAAGCATGTTCTGAAAAGATCCTTTTAGGTCGATGTTCTGATTCCGGCGAAAGTAATTCTTTGCAAGGAGCACAATACCTTGCAAAAGGGATCAATTCTAATCGGCCAACTGGAATCGGTCGATTGCAATTGATACAAAATCCATACTCATCGTTTTCTAATCTTATTAAGGCTTCTTCTATCTTTTTGGTTTGTTTTTTGATATTAGTTAGGCGTGAGATGTCAACGACTTGGTCCCCATTTATAGCGTTTGCTATATCTGCTTTACAGCCCATTTTGGACTCTTCTTTGAATCTTTTCTTTATCCATACTGTTTCTTCCAAAAGTTCTTTCTTTTTTTCTTTCAATATATTTCTTAGGCGTGTCTTTGTATCTTCTGATAAAATCTTTTTCTTCATTTCCTTCCCCTCCTTATTTAGTTTTTAAGTTAATCATATATTACATTGTATAACTAATTTTGTCAAGGGTTATTCCATGTGAATGATATTTTGAAATTGTTTGAGTTTGTTTTCTATCTCTGGGTTTGAAATATTTTTTTCTATTATTATATTTGCTGCTTCGCGGCTTTTTTTAATTAAATCTAAATCATCTAACGAAGCCATTATTAAATCTGGTAAACCTGATTGTCTTATTCCTATAAAATCTCCGGGTCCACGTATTTTTAAATCTTTTTCAGCTAATTCAAATCCGTCTTTAGCTGTTAAGATTGCTTTAAGTCGTTCATTTGTTTTTTTAGCATTTGAGTCTGTGAATAAGAAACAATATGACTGATGAATTCCTCTGCCAATTCTTCCTCTGAATTGATGAAGTTGAGATAACCCAAAACGATCAGCTCCTTCAATTATCATTATGGTAGCATTAGGTATATCAACTCCAACTTCTATCACTGAAGTAGAAATTAAAATATCTGTTTTTCTATTTTTAAAATCTTTCATAATCTCTTCTTTTTCTTTAGGTTTTAATTTTCCATGCAGCATAGCAATTTTAAAATCAGGAAAAATTTCTTTAGAAAGTTTTTTATATTCTTGAGTAACTGATTTAAGAGCCATTTTTTCAGATTCATCAATTAGAGGACAAACAACAAAAGCCTGTTTTTTTTGTTTGATTTGCTTTCTTATAAAATCATATGCTTTTTGGCGATCATTTGGAGTAATGAGTTTAGTAATAATTTTTTTTCTGCCTTTTGGCATTTTTTTGATTAAAGAAATATCTAGGTCTCCATAAATAGTTAAAGACAATGTTCTAGGGATAGGAGTAGCTGTCATAGATAATAAATGAGGAACGGTAGAAAGGCCGTCTTTTATTTGATAAACCTTCTTTTGTAATGCAGCTCTTTGAGCTACTCCAAATCTATGTTGTTCATCAATAATAGCTAATATTAAATTCTTAAAAGATATACTTTCTTGAATGAGCGCATGGGTTCCAATAATGATATCTATTTTCCCTTGAGCTATTTGTTTTTTAAGTTCTAGTTTAGTTATTTCCTTTTTACTATTAACTTCTTTGTCTGTTCTTGTTAATAGAGCTATTTTTAACTTATATTTCTTAAGAAAATTATTAAATGTTTCAAAGTGTTGTTTTGCTAATATTTCAGTTGGTGCCATAAGTGCTATTTGATATCCTTTTTTAACAACTTCTAATCCGGTCATTAAAGCAACGATGGTTTTACCAGAACCAACATCTCCATTGAGTAGGCGATTCATTGGTTGTTTTTTAGATAAATCTTGAAAGATTTCCCAAGCAGCTATTCTTTGATCATCCGTTAATTTAAAAGGTAGGTTTTTAACAAATGTTTTAATCAATGATTCATTGAATGGAATATTGATTGCTGTTTCTTGGTTTAATTTTTGTTTTTGTTTAAGTGTAATTAGTTGTATTAAAAAAAGCTCATTAAAACTTAATCTTTGACGAGCTTTTTGCGCGGCAGAAATATTATTAGGAAAATGAATTTGTTCAATTGCTTGATTTAAATCCATTAACTGAAATTGTTTTTTAATTTCGATAGGTAAGAAATCATTTATTTCTTTTGCTAAATAAAGAATTGGTTTAATTAAATAACGAAGATAACGAGAGCTTAATCCTTCTGTTTCGTGATATATTGGAACTAATCTTCCCGTATGAACGGTATCTTTTTTGGTTAATTCATAAGATGGATTAGAAAGACAAAGAACTTTTTTAGCAAAAGTTAGCTTACCAGAAAGATTAACAGATACTTCTTTTTTAAGCGTTTCAATTAAATATGGTTGATTGAACCAAGTAACCTTAATAGTCCCTGTGTCATCCTTAACTAATGCTTCAGTTAAAACCATTCTTCTATGGAAAAGGCGAGTGTTTTTTATTTCAACAACCTTTGCTTGAATAGTTGAAATTTGTCCTTGTTTTAAATCTTTAATAGAAGTTATTTGACTAAAGTCATCATAGCGATGTGGAAAATGAAAAAAAAGATCCTGAATAGTTTTGATGTTAAGCCTATGAAGCTTTTTCAAATATACAGGACCTACCTTTTGGATCTCTTCTATTTTGGTATTTATATTCATTAGTATCCTCGGCAGGACTCGAACCTGCAACCTCTTCCACCGCAAGGAAACGCTCTGTCCAGTTGAGCTACGAGGACATATCTTAGAATCCTATTTGACGAGAGACATTGTCAATTAATGATTCTTTGTGTTTTTTTTCTGGAATATATTTAATTAATATTTTTCTAATTTCAACAGGATTTTGTTCTCCAATCGGTATTTTAATGTAGGGCATAATCATTTTTTTGCTTCTTAAACTTAATTCTTTTATTTCAGGAGGGTTATAGAAAATCCAAAATGATCTAAGGTTTTCAAATGCATAAAGGGTTTGTTCAATTTTAATTCCTTTTGAAGTAATAGTTATTTTAATGTTCTTAGGTTTTTTTATAGCATAACTAGATATAGTAAAATAGCTTAAACCGATTAATAGGGCAAATAGGATATTCTTAGTGAAAATTGCTAATAGGAATAGTATTCCAGAGATTATTCCTATTGTAATAAACCAAGATTTGCTTTTTTGATGCTGCTCAAATTCAGGAGCAACCCATTCGATTTGATTATTATTTTCTTCCATAATTATGATTTATAAAATGTTTTTTAACAAATGCTCGACCAGAACCTGATTTTAAATATTTTTCAAATTCAAAGGCAATATATTTATCTTTAATTGCAAAATAAAAATCTAATTTTATAGGCAAGCGATTTGTTGTTGCTGCTATTTGTCCTTTTTCGTGTCTGTATAATCTTTTTTTGAGATCATTTGTGCAACCGATATAATAGCCATTTTTGCATTTTAAGCTATAGACATAATACATATTTATTATATATTTATCCCGCTTTTGCGTGTCTGCTGGCGGACTTTGTCGCGCCGCAGCCACGCTTCAGCGTGGCGAAGGCGGAGAGAGAGGGATTCGAACCCTCAAGCCCAAAAGGGCGCCAGTTTTCAAGACTGGTGCAATAACCGTTATGCGATCTCTCCTAGATCATTTTCCTGGCGGAAGAGGCGGGATTCGAACCCGCAGGCCCCGAAGGGCTACAGATTAGCAATCTGCTGCAATACCATTATGCGACTCTTCCTTTCATATTAATTTACCATTTTGTTTCTTAACAGTCAATCAACCCCGGGCGAGAAGTTTTAGAAACTTTTTTTTGGTTGGTTTAAATATAGAGTTATTATATCTGGTATAGTGGCTTTTTCTAATTAAAATATACGCGTTGATGATTTGACTGATTTTTTAAAAGTGATAGAATAGGGTTAAATTATCCATAGTTAGCTGGGGTCGTATAATGGAATTATGAGCAGGATTGTCACCCGCAAGATACGAGTTCAATTCTCGTCCCCAGCTAATTGTGGACAATTTGCCGATAGCCACTTGACAAGGATTTCTGATGCGTTAAACTATGAATGACAATCCTTGCAAAGTATTTTGCGGGTAATCATACAACTAACAAAATTTGTTGTTGTGTGGGTTGCCAGAAAGCTCCTTCGGGGGCTTTTTGGTTTAGTTATCGAGGTCCGACCTCTAGACTAAACGCTTGTTTGATATTTTATTTTCCTATTTCTTCTGCTAATAATTCTGATTAGTGAAAACCAAATTTTCCAGTGGAGATTTGGGTTTATAGCTTAAAGACTAAAATTATCCTAAGTGGCAAGATATATTGTATCATTTTTTATTCCATATATTGTTTTTTTGTATCATAAATGATACAATTAAAGTGGTATTTGTAGTAAAAATGATATAGTTCAATATATGAAAAATTTAAAACACAATGACCGGCAAAAATTTATTATTGATTTTGCAAAAAAGAAAAAAAACTTTCAAACAAAAGACATTTTTGTAATTATCAAAGAAGAATTTGGTGTTGAGAGACTAACTGTTGTTAGAGATTTATCATTGTTAGTAAAAAATAATTTGTTAAAAAAACAAGGACAGGGACGATCCGTTGTTTATAAAATATCTTCACGATATCTAATGTTTGAAAAGGTTGATGTGGAGAAATATTTTTCATCTTCTTTTAATAATCGGGACGCCATGTCATCTTTTAATAATAACACCTTTCTTTTATTAGACGACAATCTTTTTACGTCAAAAGAAATAAGTCGATTGCGAAGTATTAATAATAAATATATTCACACTAAAAACAAGCTTCAAAAAGAAAGTCCAACAATTTTACAGCGAGAATGGGAACGATTGATAATAGAATTGTCTTGGAAATCTTCGGAAATAGAAGGGAATACTTATACTCTATTAGAAACGGAAGCACTTATTAAGGAATTGCACTATGCCAAGGGAAAAGATAAAGTAGAAGCACAAATGATTTTGAATCACAAAAGGGTACTAGATTTTATTTTGGGCAATGATGATTATCTTAAAACAATTAATATTAACAAAATTAAAAAGATTCATAGGCTATTAACAGAAGGCACTGGAATAAAGAATGATTTTAGGAATCATTCAGTTGGAATTACTGGGACAATTTATAGGCCATTGCCAAAGAAAATAGAAATTAATAAGGCTATGCAAAAATTAATAGAAACTTTAAAGAAAGTAGAAAATCCTTTTGCTAAGGCGTTTGTTGTTTTAATAATGATCGCCTATATCCAACCATTTGAAGATGGCAATAAGCGCACTTCTCGTATCATTGCTAATGCAATTTTGCATGCCAACGACAAATCAATGTTATCTTATCGTAATGTTGATGCCATAGAATATAAAAAGGCTATGCTATTATTTTACGAACAAAACAATCTTTCATATATTAAGAAAATATTTATAGAACAATTTGATTTTGCTGTGAAAAATTATTTCCATCAATAATTTAGTCTATCCACAACTATTAATTAATATATCTATGTTAAAATTAAAACATATGGATCAATTAGAAAATCAGCCACCACAACCAAATATTCAGGAACAAGAACCTCAACCAGAAGTACCTCAAAAACAAAGCATGTCTGTTTGGATTGTTGTTTTAATTATTTTAATAAGCGTTGCAGCAATAGCTATGTCCGGTTACGCTGCGTATTATTATTTTACTTCTGACGAGCCGATTGCATGTAAAATGGATGCTAAGGTTTGCCCTGATGGTTCTTCAGTTGGAAGAATCTCTCCAGATTGTGAATTTGCAGAGTGTCCAGAAGTTATTGACCCAACAGCCGATTGGCAGATGTATAGGAATGAAGAGTATGGATTCGAGTTGAAGCATCCTACTAATTGGAGAAAAATAGAAAATGATGGATTTATAGGGTTTGGACCACAGACAATAGCTTCAGATTCAATATTTACAATTTATAAAGATAAATCTATTCCTGAAGTTGGAGCTGGGTCTAATAGTAATCAAGAAATTACAAAAGTTGAAGATATTCAATTTAAAGGATTGGCAGCAAAAAATATATCTATTAAAAATATTTCTCTTAATAAGGTTTCTAATCGTATCTTTATGAATTACAATGATTTTATTCTATCAATAGGCCAGTCAACTATAAATAATACTGATTATCCTTTTGATCATAAGTATAATAATATAATAGATGAGATATTATCTACTTTCAAATTTATTGAAATTAAAGATAAACAAGAAACAATGACTCCACCCGAAAGACTTTGCTTTGATAACGGAGGTAGTTTTGTAGTAAGAGACGGAGAAAATTTTTGTATTTTTTCAGATGGAAAAGAATGTGGTGAATTTGGATTTAATAAGTGCGTAGAATCAAAAGGGATTTGGCATCCTATCTCTGCCCCGCCTTCTGGTATGAATTAAATAGAATTTATAAAAATTAATTTTTCTACTTTTAAATTTATTGATTAATCTTAATGTTGTTTTTTGAGGAATTTAAAAAATACCCGTCTGGGTATTTTTTTTATTATCCCCGAGCTATAACTAAACCAATGATCTTTTTGGGGTTTAAGGGTTTTAATGCTTTAGTGCATTCTTTCAATGTGGCGCCGGTGGTGGAGATGTCGTCTATGAGGATGATAGTTTTGTTTTTAATTAATCCAGAGGCGTCGTCCTTAAAATGACGCCCCTTTTCCAAAGGGACATCATTATTAAGGACAAGCCTCTTTTGTATGCTGTCATTTTTAAGGCACGGCCTCTTAGGTCCGACCTCTAGACTAAAGGCATTGTTAATATTTTCTTTTCTTTGTTTAGAATTTTCTAATTTTACTTGAGGTAGGGTATGTTTTGTTCTGATTAGAAGATTATTAATCATTGGAATATTTAATTCCTGACTAATAACTTGAGCTAATAATTCAGCTTGATTGAATCCTCTCCATTTAAGTCTTTTTTTATGCAATGGAACTGGAATTAAAATAGAATTGTTTTTATTAAAATTATTAGGAAAATTATTTAATTTTTTAATCATTAATAATCCTAATGGTTTTGCTAATTCTTTTACAAAATCATATTTATAACGATGAACTATTTTTTTAATTAAAGGATTTTCGTAATAACTGGCAATTAATAAATTATCTGATGGTAACTTAGTATTAAGTGGTAATTTATTAAAACAATTAAAACATATAAAAGAGCCTTCTTGGTTGCATCCGAGACAATGAATTGGAAAAAATATGCTTAAAATAGTTTTCCACATAAATAGTTTTTCTATTCCTTTAATTTATGCTATAATTTTTTATAGATAAAGAAAAGGGAAAAACTAAAATAATGTTTTTATTTAAAAAAAAGATAAATACTCATTTAGGTATTGATATTAGTGCTTCAGCTATTAAAATAGTTGAAATAAAAAAAGAAGAAGAGAGAAATGAGCTAATTAATTATGCAATTTTTTCTTTAGAAAAATATTTAAAAACAAAAAAGAAAGAATCTGATGCAGAGGATTTAAAAATTTCTAATGAAGAGATAGCAGAGATGATTAAGAAAACGATTATAAAAGCTAAAATCAAATCAAAAGATACATATTTTTCAGTTCCGGTTTATTCTAGTTTTTATACATTAATTGATTTTTCTGATATGACAGAGAAAGAAATTAAAACAGCAATACCATTTGAAGCAAAAAAATATATTCCAATTCCTATCACTGAAGTAATTTTAGACTGGAGCATAGTGGGTTCATCTAGTAGTGGGGGGAAAAAGCAAGTATTACTTATTGCTGTGCCAAAGAAAATTATTAATGACTATAATGAAATAGCTAAATTAGCTGGTTTAAATCTTAAAGGAATCGAAGGAGAAACATTTAGTTTATCCAGGTCTTTGATAGGTAATGATAAAAGTGTTATTATTCTAATTGATAGCGGTGCTCGTTCTATCAATGTTAGCATTATTGATGATGGCTTTATTAGAGTGACTCATAATTTAGAAATGGGAGGAAATAAAATAACTAAATCAATTGTTCAGCATATGAATATTGATTCGGAAAAAGCAGAATATTTAAAGAAAAGATTAGCTGATAAAGATAAATCATTTGAACTCAATCCTCAATTAGAAGAAATTGTGCAATTTTCTTTAGGAGCAATCATTATTGAAATCAAAAAGATTATTGATTCTTATCAAAATAAGTATAGTAGAAAAATTGAAAAAGGTATTTTAGCTGGAGGAGGAATTCATTTATCTGGATTTGTTGATGACTTATCGAATAGACTATCTTTAGATTCTTCTATTGGTAATCCATTCGCTAGAGTATCTTATCCTGATTCTCTCGGTCCAGTATTAAAAAAAATAAGTTCTTCTTTGGCAGTAGCTGTAGGATTAGCTATGAGAGAAGAATAAAAAATTTAAAAATATGGATATCAAATTAATGCCAGAAAAATATAAGAAGAAAGGAATCGGTAGTGGTTCAAAACTGTCTGGAAATGGTCTACTTAAGTTTTTTGGAAAATTTACATTTAAAGCTAATTCTTTATTTGTTTTATCGTTTGTTTTATTAATTAGTATTATTCTAATCTCTTTCGGATTGTGGGGATATAAGATTAATTTAAATGAAAATAAAGAAATTTTAGTTCAAAAAGTTGAAAAATTACAAAATCAGAGAGATCTTGATTTAGAAAATAATTTTATGGATTTAAAAGAAAAGATTGATAATTTTAAAGACATTATAAATAAACGAATTTATTCTTTGAATCTTTTAGAAACAATTGAAGAATTAACTCTTCCATTGGTTCAGTATAATGATTTTAGCGTTAATTTGAATGAATTATTAGTTAATTTAGGGATAGAGGCAGATAATTACAGTTCTCTTGCTAAGCAAGTAGTTATTTTTGAAGAAGATCCACGAATAAAATCTGTAATTTTTTCAGAGGTTAAATTAGAGAGAAGCGGTTTAGTCGGTTCAGATTTAGAAATTATATTAAATTCTAGTTTTTTACATTCAAAATAATTATGAATAAAAAATCTATTATTATTTCAATTAATTTATTACTCGGTGTTATTTTGTTTTTTGTTTTTATTGATCCACTTTGGAATTCAATTAAAATGTTGAAAATGGATATAATCAAACAAGAACAAGAAACAAAAAATATTGAAACTCTTTTACTTAATATTCAAAAATTAGAACAGGACTATCAAGAGATTGGAGTAGATATGAATGATATTTTTTTGGCCCTACCTAATGAAAAAGATATTCCATATTTAATAAATCAGTTTGAATTATTGGCCTCAAATAATGGTCTTTTATTAGAATCAATGAATTTTGATGAAGAGATTAATAGAAAAGATAAAAATGCTGTTTCTATAGGCATAGCAAGAGCAGGACAGTCTGATAAACTTTTATCAGAATTTCCTTACTTGTCTTTTGAAATAGTATTAAACGGTTCATATAGTGGACTTAAGAGTTATTTAGAATCTTTGGGAAATAATATTCGTTTAATGGACGTTAGAACGATTGGTTTTAAAAAATATGAAGCAGAAAGTTCTGTTTTTAAATTTACATTAGGAGTATTAGTGTATTATCAATAATGTTTATGAACTTAAAATCTATTTTTTTTAAAAAAGATTCATTGAGTTTTTCTCAAGATAAAAAACAACAAATACTATTAATTGTTTTTATTTTAGTGATTTTTATTATCATCACCATTTTGTATTTTAACCTTTGGCGTTCTTCTTTTATTCCAGTGAATACTGAAGAACAATTAGGAGACAAAGATGTTCGTATAGAAAAAATTATAGAAAAAATTAATTTTGATGTTAATTTTCTAAAGACCTCAAATTTTCAAGATTTAAAAACATATGGTCAATGGCCCTTAAAAATAGAAGGAAAAGGTAGGCAAAATCCATTTTTGCCATATTAGTATGGAACAGGATATAAAAATAGTAAAAGATAAAGCAAAGATATTAAAAATTCCTTTTATTGATTTAGCTAATAAAGAAATTCCGATTGAGGTTTTAAAAGAAATTCCAGAAGAAGCAGCTTCTTTTTATAAATTTGTTCCTATTTCTAGACAAGAGAATATTCTTGAAGTAGGCATGGTTGATCCAGAGAATCTTAAGGCTAAAGAAGCCTTAAGATTTATTACGCGTAGAAGTGGATTAGAATCAAAGATTTATATTATTACTGAAATTGATTTTAAGAATATTTTAAAACAGTATAAAAGTTTTCATGGCGAGGTTGGAAAGGCTCTTAAAGAATTAGAAGAAGAAATAAAATTAGAAGGAGAGATGAAGTCTCTTAAGGGCAAGCCGAGGGAAATGGCTGAAAGAATTGTTGCTGAAGCTCCAATAACTAAAATAGTTGCAGTTATATTAAGACATGCTACTGATGGAAATGCTTCAGATGTTCACATCGAATTAGTTGGCGATAGGGTTAAAGTTCGATTTAGAGTCGATGGTATTCTTCACACTAGCTTGTTTCTGCCTAAAGAGATTCATTCGTCTGTTGTTTCAAGGATTAAAATACTTTCTGATTTAAAGATTGATGAAACAAGGATGCCTCAAGACGGTAGGTTTCATACAGTAGTTGCAGGAAAGAAAATTGATTTTAGAGTTTCTACATTGCCGACAGCTGGAGGAGAAAAAGTAGTTTTAAGAGTCCTAGATCCATCATCTGGATTAAAAGATTTTGTTAATTTAGGATTAGAAGGATATAATTTAGAAGTTTTGAATAAAGAGATTAAACAGCCATTTGGAATGATTTTAATTACAGGTCCGACTGGTTCAGGTAAATCAACTACTCTTTATGCTATTCTTAATAAATTAAACCAAGAAGGTGTGAATATTGTTAGCTTAGAAGATCCTGTTGAATATTTTATTGAAGGAGTTAATCAATCACAAATTATGCCAGAGATAGGATATACCTTTGCTTCTGGCTTGCGTCATATTTTAAGACAAGATCCAGATATAATCATGGTAGGAGAGATTAGAGATCAAGAAACAGCTGAATTGTCTATTCATTCTGCTCTTACGGGACATATTTTACTTTCTACTTTACATACTAATAATGCAATTGGTGTAATCCCTCGCTTAATTGATATGAAGATTGATTCTTTTCTTTTGCCTTCTTCGTTGAATTTAATGATCGCTCAACGATTAGTAAGACGACTTTGTGAAAAGTGTAAAGAAGAAATTAATGCTTCACCAGAAGTTACTGAATTGATTGAAAAAGAATTGGCTGGTTTAAATCCAATACATAGAAAATTATTTCCTTGGAAAAAGCCATTTAAAATTTATAGACCAGTTGGATGTAAGTTTTGCGGGAACAAAGGAACCAAAGGAAGAATTGCTCTTTATGAAATATTAAGAATGACTCCTAAATTAGAAAATATTATTGTTCAAAAATCAAGTGAGAATATAATAAAAGAAGAGGCCATAGAACAAGGTATGATTACTATGAAGCAAGATGGAATTGCAAAATCACTTCAAGGTATTATTTCTTTTGAAGAAATGATTAGAATGGTCGAAGATTAAAAAGAATAAATTAATAAAATCATGAAAAATAAAGGATTTACATTAATAGAACTTTTAGTAGTAATAGCAATCTTAGGACTTTTAGCGACAATCATTTTATTTAGCGTTGACGATGTTAGATCTAAAAGTCGGGATTCTCGCAGAGTAGTAGATATTAAGGTTATTCAAGAAGGATTATCAATGTATTGTAATGATTATTCTTCTTATCCTTATTCTGGAGGCAATTCAATAGAAATTAATGGGAGTAGCGATCTCATGTCACAAGAATTAATTAATAGTGGAAATATGTCTGGAGTGCCCATTGATCCATTAAATATGGAAATAGATGGAGTAATATATAAATATTACTATGAATCAATATCTGACGAGACTGATTATAGATTAATTTTTTATTTAGAAACAAATTCAATTTTAAATAAATTAAAAGGTATAAACATAGTTTATCCATAAACAAATATGAAAAAAATATTAATCATTGAAGACGACCCATTCCTTAGCGAAATGTATGCAGCTAAATTTATTGAAAATAACTTTGAAACAGAAGTAGCATCTGATGGTAAATTAGGATTAGCTAAAATTGAAGAATTTTGTCCTGATTTAGTTCTTTTAGATATTGTCTTACCCAAAATGGATGGGTTTGAAGTATTAAAAAAAATTAAAGAGAAAGAGAAATTAAAAGAAATCCCAATTGTTTTATTAACTAATTTGGGTCAAAAAAATGAAGTAGAAAAAGGATTAGCATTAGGAGCTCAAGAATATATTATTAAAGCGCATTTTACGCCAACAGCTGTGGTTACTAGAGTAAAAGAAATATTAGATAAAATTTAATATTATAAAAAAATGACTGATTATAAAAAAAGACTTGAAGAAATTTTAGACTTAGCAATTAAAGAGGATGCTAGTGATGTTCATTTTTCATCTGGTCGTGTTCCAACTCTTAGGGTTCATGGTTCTTTAGTGGCTTATGATAAATATCCTGTTTTAACTAAAGAAGATACAATGAGCTTGGCTTCTGTTCTTATGCCACCAGATCGTAAAGAACAATTCTTAAGTCAGAGAGACATTGACTTATCTTATGCTTATCAAGACAAAAGCAGATTTAGAATTAATGTTTATCATCAACTTGGTCAAGTTAGTATTGCTATGCGTTTAATACCAAATAAGATTAGAACGATCGATGAATTAAGCTTGCCATCTATTTGTCATAATTTTGCTAAAGCTCCTCAGGGTTTTTTCTTGGTAGTTGGTCCTTCTGGGCAAGGGAAATCAGCTGCTTTAGTGGCTTTAATTGATGAAATAAATCATATTCGTCAAGATCATATAATCACAATTGAAGATCCAGTAGAATATTTATTTACTGATGATAAATGCATTATTGATCAACGAGAAGTGGGCGAAGATGTTCAAGATTTTCATAGGGGATTGAGAGAGGCGTTACGTCAAGATCCAGATGTAATTATGATTGGTGAAATGCGTGATCCAGAAACCATTAGCAGCGCAGTAACCGCTGCTGAAACAGGTCATTTAGTTTTTGCTACTTTGCATACGAATACAGCAGCTCAAACAATTGATAGAATAATTGATAGTTTTCCTCCTCATCAACAAAATCAAATTAGGATGCAATTGGCATCTACTATTTTAGGAATTCTTTCTCGTCGTCTACTTCCTTGTTTAAAAGGAGAGGTAATTAATGCAGTTGAACTAATGATTGCTAACTCAGCTATTAGAAATTTAATCAGAGAAGGGAAAACTCATCAAATAGATATGGTAATTGAGACAGGTTCTGAAGATGGAATGATTTCTTTAAATCGTTCTTTAGCTGACTTAGTTAACAATGGAATGGTTACGTTAGAAGATGCTGAAAGAAATTCAAATAATCTTAATGAATTAAGAATGTTATTGAAAAAATAAATAATAAATTATGAAATTTAATTATCTTGTTAGGAACAATAAAGGAGAATCACATGCAGGGATGATAGATGCTATTAATAAAGCAACTGCATTAAAGACTCTTCAAGATCGTGATTTTGTAGTTATTAAATTGCAATCAATTGAAAAAATTCCTATTTTTTCTAGAAGAATTAAATTTTTTGAAAAAGTTAAACGAAAAGAAATTTTTATTTTTTTTCGTCAATTAGCTATTTTAGTTGATGCAAATGTTCCATTGGTTCAATCTTTGAAATCAATGAGCAAACAAATTGAAAATGAATATTTTAAAGAAATTATTTTTAGTATAGCCAACAACATTGACGGAGGGATGTCTTTTTCTAAGGCCATGTCTAAATATCCTAAGATTTTTTCTATTTTTTCTATAAATTTAATAAAAACAGGAGAGGTCAGTGGCCAGCTTCAAGAATCATTAATTTATTTAGCTGATCATCTTGAAAATGAATATTATCTTATTTCAAAAGTTAAAGGAGCAATGAGTTACCCAATTTTTATTTTAGGTGTTTTTTTACTTGTGGCTATTCTAGTATTAGTAATGGTTATCCCACAATTGACTTCTATTTTAACTGAATCTGGAGAAGAATTGCCTTGGTCAACTAAATTAGTCGTTTTTATAAGTGAATTTATTAGATCATATGGTTGGATTCTCTTTTTGCTTGGTATTGCAGCAATCTTTGGTTTTTTACGTTATAAAGAAACGGAGAAAGGAAAGGTTGCTTGGGATACAGTTAAATTGAAAATTCCTGTTTTTGGTAAAATTCTTCAAAAAACATATTTAGCTCGAATTGCTGATACTTTAAGTGCTTTAACCAAAGGAGGCGTTACGGTTATACAGAGTTTAAATGTATCTGGTCAAGTTGTTGGAAATTCTGTTTTTAAAGCGATTCTTTTTAAGGCTAGAGATGAAATAAAAGTAGGTCGAAGCATTAGTTCTTCATTAGAAGAACATGAAGAATTTCCTCCTTTATTTTGTCAGATGATTAAAACAGGAGAACAAACAGGCAATTTAGATACAATTTTAGGAAAATTAAGTGTTTTTTATAAGAAGGAAGTTGAAAATGTGGTTGATAATTTGAGTCAGCTAATTGAACCAATTTTGCTTGTTTGTTTAGGAATTGGTGTAAGCATTTTAGTATTTTCTGTTTTTATGCCTATTTATAATTTAGCTGGAGTAATGTAAAATAAAGGTCGAGTGATTAGATTCTCTAAAATCATATATTTACGAGAGGGGATGAAAAAATGATGAAGTATTTTCATGAGAAAAGAAGTCAAAAAGGTTTCACTTTGATTGAACTATTGGTAGTAGTCGCTATTATCGGTGTTTTAGCTACTATTGTATTAGTTTCTTTAAATTCAGCTAGAATTAAAGCGCGTGATGTTCGGCGTTTAGCTGACATAAGGCAAGTAGCATTGGCCTTGGAAATACATTATGATAATAATAGTGCATATATTCCCGTTACTGGTTGCGTTGTAATAAACGGAGATAGTCTAGGCGACTTAATAATATATGAAATTATGAGCGCGCTTCCTGTCGATCCACTTGTTGGTAATCATTATTATTATGGAACAGATTCAAATACTAATGCGCAACATTATGTTATTAGGACAGTTCTAGAAGAGAGTGTTTTTGGCAATAGTTATCCATATGATGTTTATGATTGTAGTTGCGAAGAGATAGGAGACTATTGTTTAAAATCTTAAATAAAAATATTAATTTAATTCTAGAATAGTAAAAGTAGAGTAATTAGATTTTTTAAAATTATCTATCCATGAAAGGGGGTGAAAAAAATGATAAAATATTTTCACGAAAAGAGAGCTCAAAAAGGTTTTACTTTAATAGAACTATTAGTGGTTATTGCTATTATTGGTATTTTGGCTACTATTGTTTTAGTTTCTCTAAATACAGCTAGAAGTAAAGCTCGTGATACGCGTAGAGTTAGTGATTTAAGACAATTAGCATTAGCTTTAGAAATGTCTTATGATGATAATAGTACCTATCCAGTTCTTGCAGTTTGTGGTTCTCTTCCAGCAGCTTTAGTTACAGATGGTTATATGGGTGCTCTTCCAGTTGATCCAGGTACTTATGCTTATTCTTATTTAGGATCTGCGACTGAGTATGTTTTGAAAGCTCAGTTAGAGAATACTGTTCCTGCAGGAAGTTATATTGGTACAGATTGTGCTTGTAATGTCGCTACTTATTATTGTATTAAGCCGTAATTTTAAATTGACTAATGTCTTTTGAGGTCTAGCCTATATTGGAGGTTGGACCTCAATGCGTTTATATGATTTATTTTTTAATTTTTATATTTGGATTAGCAATCGGAAGTTTTCTTAATGTCGTTATTTTTCGATTGGGAACTAACGAATCAATTTTAGTTGGTCGTTCTCATTGCCCAAAATGTGGGGCTATTTTAAAATGGTATGATTTAATTCCAGCATTGAGTTTTTTAATTCAAAAGGGTAAGTGTCGTTATTGTGAAAAGAAAATTAGTTTTCAATATCCAATAGTTGAAATATCGACAGGGTCGTTATTTGTGTTTGTCATTCTGAGTCAGCAGACGAAGAATCTATATCTTTTAGATCCTTCGCTTATACTCAGGATGGCATTTTACTTAATAATAATTTGTTTCTTGATAGTTATTTTTGTATATGATCTGCGGCATTATCTTATTCTTGATAAAATAGTTTTTCCAGCAATAATTATTGTTTTGTTTTATCAGGTCTTTATTGGAAATTTTTTAAATCCATTTTTATCAGCCTTATTAGCTAGTGGTTTCTTTTTAAGCTTGGTTCTTATTTCTAAGGGCAAATGGATGGGAATGGGAGATGTTAAATTTGCAATTTTAATGGGACTAATTTTAGGTTGGCCTAATATCCTATTGGCTTTATTTTTGTCTTTTTTTTCAGGAGCGATTATAGGTATTGTTTTAATTCTTTTTGGTAAAAAAGGTCTTAAATCGCAAATTCCATTTGGTCCTTTTTTAGTAGGATCAACTATTTTGATTATGTTATACGGGGAGTATTTAAATATATGGTATTATAATTTACTTTTTTAATTTTGTGGATAAGATTTTTTGTTAAATTTTTAATTAAATGATAGAATATAGGCAGATTATAAGATTATAGAAACATTATGAAAAAGAGTAAAATACCAATAATAAAAAAGAATATTGAAAATTTTTTACTAAGTGAAGAAGGTGGAATAAGTAAAAAGAGCGTTGTTAAGGTTGGTATTGCTTTATTCTTATTTTCAATTGCTTCTACTTCACAAGTTAATGAGGCGTCAGCTCTTGGTCACACTAGCTATGGTATTCATACTTCCGCTGGTTCAACTAATACGCATTGCAGTCATGGCTCTCATGGTTCACATGGTTCTCATAGCTCTGGTTGTGGGGGTTTTTTTGGGAGTAAAGGTTGTTGGTAGTATTATCTTTAAATGTTATTTGGTAATAACAAAAAAATTAGTTTGCTTTCTTTTATTATTACTCAGAGATGTAATTTAAAATGTTCTTATTGTTATTTATCACGAAAAAAAATTGATATTTCAGAAAAAGTTTTAAAAGAATACTCTAAATCTTTTTTAGAAACTCCAGGGGTTAATAAAAGAGTTATTTTTGTTGGCGGAGAGCCTACATTAAAAACAGAATTAGTAGAATTAGGAATAAAATATCTAAAATATTTTAATAAATCAGCTAGAAAGAAAATTCAAACAGTTATTAATACAAATGGAATAATTTTAAATAAAAAGGTATTAAAACTATACGAAAATCTTGATTATATTTCTGTTAGTATGGACGGAAAAGAATACTCACAAAATTTAAACAGAAAAACAATTAATGGAAAAACAACCTTTAAAAAAGTAATTCAGAATATTGAAACTATTAAAAAGTTTTATCCGCAAAAATTAATTATTAATAAGGTTATATCTTCAAATAATTACCAAAATTTGTTTGAAGATATTTTTTTTATTTATTCTTTAAATCCTAAAGTAATTTTATGGAACATAGCATTAGAAGATGGACAATGGACAAAAGAAAAGCTTAATAAACTATCTAATCAAATAAAAAAATTGCGAAAGTGGGCAGATAGTAAGGCTCATAATAAAAATTTTAGAAAAATTTTTCCACGAATTTATCAGATTGAGAAAAGGAAATGTGTTTTAGATTCTTTGACCGTAAATACAAAAGGAGAATTATATCATTGTGAAGTTTTATCTAATTTGCAAAAAGATTGTTTAGGTAATTTAAAACAAGGAATTTTTCGCCAAGATTTAATAAATTGCCGTTTTTCTCTAAAAGAAAAAAGTTGTAAAATGGAACTTTGTAGACATTGTGATCAAATTTGTCTTAATGATCCTAATCAAAAAAATGATAAAAAAAGAATAATAGCTAAAAAAAATCTTCAAAAAGCACAATTAATTATATCAAATATATCAAATAAAAAATGAGAATCAAAAGCAAAATTTATTCATTAATTATTACAGAAGAATGCAATTTAAATTGTCTTTATTGTTATGCTCAAAAAGGAAATAGAAAAAAGATGAACGCAAAAACCGCTGAATTAGTTTATAAATATTTAAAAAGAGATATTTTACAAAATAAAATAGCAAACGCAGGTATTATTTTTAGCGGTAATGAACCATTATTAAATTTTGCAATATTAAAAAAGATTTTTAGAAATTTATCTAAAGATTTTAAAAAAGATAAAAAAAATCATTTATCTTTTGGTATTTTTAGTAATCTTTGCTTAATGGATAGAAAAACTCTTAAATGGCTTAAAAATAATGGATTTTATATTCATACATCATTAGATGGATCGCAAGATATTCATGATTTTCAACGCGGAAAGGGAAGTTTTAAAAAAACAACTTTTTGGATAAAGGAAATAATAAAAGAAGGCATTCCATTAAACGTTTCAGCTGTAATCACGCGTTTTTCTTTAGATCATTGGAAAGAAATGATCGATACTTATTTAAAATTGGGATTAAAATCTATTAATTTTAGAGCTCTTCATCCTATTGGATTAGGGGAAAAAAACTGGTCAAAATTATCTTATTCTCCAGAAGAATTTATAGAATTCCGTAGAAAGAGTCTTGATTATATTTTAAAAATTAATAGATCTGGATATTATTTTGTTGAACAAAAAACACTTTTTCTTTTTAATAAAATTCAGAAAAATATTGATAGTATTTTTTTAATGTCACCGCCTTGCGCTGCCATAACAAAACAAATTTGTATAGATCCAAGAGGAGATATCTATACATGCGATGAAGGCAGAAGTAGAAAGGGTATTTTTAAAATTGGCAACATTAAAAAAGGAATCAATTTAATAAAAGCTCAGACCTTTTTTCTTTTAGTACATTTAGCAACTGAAAAAAATTGTATTAAGAAAAAATGTAAAATTAATGATTTATGCGGTCCTTGTCTAGCTATAAATGATTCTCCTTTAATCTGTAATAAATTTCGTTGTTCTATCTATAAAAAGGAAATCGATTATTTTATAAATTTATCGAAAAAAAAATCATTTAGAAATTTAATGAATAAATGGGAGAAAGAGCAAAGTATCTTTTTAAAATGGCAATGAAAAATTATAAATATGATTAATAATATCTTTTCTACTTGGAGAAAACAAAAAAATATTCCTTTTTTTCAGCTTGAATCTTTGTTTAATAAGATATTTAAGATTAATTTAACAAACTCACAACAACAAAAATTTATTAAAGAATTAAAACAATTTTATCCATTTAGTGAATATATCGAATTTTCTTTTGAAGGAAAAAACTTTGGACAACATTGTTTAATGGATACAGAAATATTTAAAAAAACAAAAATAGTTTCTAAAGCAATAAAGTATAAAAATAATAAAATATTTCAAAGAGAATACATTAAAGATAAATCTTATTTCTTTAAAAATAATTATTTTGATACCAATTTCATTCCTTATTTTGTTGCATTAGACAATAATAATATAAAGAAACTTTATTATTTTAAAAAAGATAGTTTAAGCTTAAAGAACGGTATTTTATTTTTAAAAAAATTTGGATTGCCAACAGAAGATTTTAAAGAAAAATTTAAATTTCTTTTTCACTCAAATTTTAAAGAAAAATTAATTATTTCTACCGAAGTTAAATCAAATAAAATCTTCCCTAAAGAAATTAAATTTTATTTTAATGTAATTAATTTAAGCAAAAAAAAATTAGATAATATTTTATCTATTTTAAAGCGAGAAAAATTAATAGATGATAATTACTTAAAAAGTAAATACTTATTAGAAAAAACATTGAAAAAAAATGTTAAAATGGAATATATTAGTTTTAAAATCTCTAAAGCCAAAAAAATATCTGTAGGTTTTTATGAAATAATATCTTTATACGAAAATCAAAAATATAACTTATAATAGTATATTTTATTTATATATGCTAAAAATTTATGTTGACATTGATTTTTGCTTTTGTTAATATATAGAAGATAAACAAAAAACTAAATTAAATTTGTGAAAATAAAATTGACAAAAAGAATAATTGTTAAAATAAGTATTATTTTGATAATCGGAGTTATTATCGGTCTTACTTCTTATTTTTTACCAAATTATTTAAAAATTAGAGCAGAAGAAGAAAGAATTGTTTCAAATATTTGTAAAGATTTTTTTTCTGATCCGGGCAAAGAATTAAATCCAGAAGATGAATATATTGAGCCTTGGTATGGTTGGAATCAATTTTTTCTAAGTCCTTTGAATAAACTTAGTTTTTTAATACAGCAGCATGATACTTGCAATCTTTTCCTTGGAAAAAAAGATTTAAAAGAAAGCTTTTCTTTGATTGATGAAGAGAGTAGAGAAAATTCAATTAAACTCTTTAATACTTTATTTGCAATTAATAAAATCTTTAAGACTAATTGTGATTCTTCTCAAAACAAAGATTCAATTAATATATTAAAAGAAATTAGATCCAATGAATTTGAACAAGTAAACAAAGAAAAATTGTGTCATTTTATAAAAGAGGGAGGAACTGATCAAGAAATAGAAGATTTTTGCGATAGCAATAAAGCATGTATTTTATCTATAAAAGCTGATCCAAATTTAATAAAAAATAATATAATATTAAAAGAAATTGTTCAATATGTTCAGGCCCTACGAAGCAATAATAAAAATCTTTGTCCGAATAGTATTATAAAAAGATATCATTATCAAGAATCATTTCCAAGAATTCCTTGCCAAGTGTATTTTATTAAAAATAATAATCAATTTTGTGATAAAATTTATAATGAAATTAAAAAAGAAATTTGTAATTAATTAAAAAAATGGAAAAAAATAAAAAAACCTTTGAACTTATTTTAAATTCTGATATTTATTCTTTATCAGTAGTTTTTGGTGCTGCCTATATTTTTATTGATAAGGCATATATCTCTCTTGATGGCGATCCCAAGAAAAAAATAAAAGTATTTTTTAAAGCTAAGCCCGAAACTAGTCATAATGAACTTAAACAGATAGTTGATGATTTTAAAAATGAATTGTTAAATTATTCTTTGCGTGAACAAATTGTTAAGTCAAATCAAAAAGTAAGAGAAATTATTATTGCCCAAGCGCTACTTTCTCCTCTTTATAATGCTTTCTCAGATTTTACGGAAGATTCAGAAGAAGAAGAAGATTACATAGAAGATCCGTTGGGTATTACCAAAACATGGGAAAAGCATTTTGGTAAAAAAGAAAAATTATCAGTTAAAAAAAAGAAAAATGCTAAAACTTAAATTGAATTCAAGGTTCTACAATAAGACTGCTATTG
>Ga0307990_1001219_pt1 | contig 21882 bp, 22 predicted proteins | sample EllFjometagen129_FD_203168 | JGI IMG/M metagenome (GOLD analysis project Ga0307990, IMG submission 203168) | Marine microbial communities from Ellis Fjord, Antarctic Ocean - #129 | ecosystem: Environmental > Aquatic > Marine > Unclassified | place: Southern Ocean | collected 2014-10-08
GCTCTTACTATTTCCTGCAACATTCCAACCAAAAAAGCCCCCGAACCACAAGCTGGATCAACTATTCTGATATTCTCTAAAGCTTTATCTAAAACTTCCCATTCGCCTTCCCATAAAGCCAGCGCTTTATTTTTAGGTTTTTGTTTTTCTTTTTTCCATTTTAGATATTCATCTTTTGCCAAGAGAACATCTTGTTTAACAACCCTTTCTATTTTTCCCTCCTCAACTTTAGTTTCTGTTTTTAGATAGTTTATCAAGCTCTGTTGACACATGTAATGAACAATCTCCCGCGGAGTATAATAAGTGCCTTTGGATTTACGGTCTTTAACTTCTAAAAGATTTTCAAAAACCTTACCAAGCATTTCAGGGTCAATTGCTACCTCTTTTTCAAGTGGTTCATCTTCCTTAACCGTAAAATTATAGCGATCAAAAATATCTAAAATGCCCGTACCAATATCGCCCTGTTTTGTTTTGGTGCTATTAGAGAATAACTCACTAGCTAATAAAATATCCGTATGAATCCAATCATAATTATTTATTGGATCAAAAAGTCCACCATTAAGAAAAGGAATTTTACAATTAAAGCGACTATAAAAATCATCTGTCCTTTCAACCGCTAATGCTTCGTAGAAAAGTGGCTCTAAGATATCATTAAAAAAGTTTTCATACCTGGCGATTCTTTTTTCAAAAAGAAGTCTTAAAAAGTTTTTTGGACCCGTTCCCCAATCCTTATCTCGTTCAACGCCGAACCAACCTTTTTTTTGCAAGAAGTACAAGAATATGATTTGTCCTAGAAGTTTCTTGGCAAAGTTAACTGAATTAATATTCTTTTCTTTGAAATCTTGTTCAACTCTTTTGTCTTTTTTAACAACCTCGTCAAGAGCTTCTTTAACTTTTAAGAAAAGGTCTCTGTATTTTTCGAAGAATTCTTCGGTAACTTTTTCAATACTGAAAGCACCTTCTAAGTCTTCAAGCGTGGGGTCGCTGTCATCATCTTGCAAGATTGGTACCAAACAACTTTGGGCAGTATGACTGCTTTCGGTTTTACCAACCAAAAAAGAAAATCGTCTGGCTGGCGTTAGTTCTTGCCTTACTTTTACTTTTCCTTCTGAAGCATCAAGACGGTAATCCATCCTTACTAAAGAAAACCGCCAGTCATTTGAATTTGGCGAGACAAAAGCAACCAAAGCGGCATCTTTCAGAATGTCGCCCCGACTTCCGTTTAAATACCAAGCGATAAAATTCCTTTGCATTGTCCGGGTTCTCTCAAGTGATTTTTTCTTTTTCAGATGGACTATAAGCAAGTCTATCTTTTTGTCGTCTTTATCTTGGTATTTTCCTATTCGTTCAAGTGTCTTAATGTAGGGTTTATAAACATCGGGGATAGAGTTACCACGATAGATAAGGGGAGCTGAATCAATGTGGTTTAATAGGCTCTTAATGAAATAGACAAAAGAGTCTTTGCTAAAAGAGTTTTGGAAAGTTTGACTGACTATTTTAGCAGCTAGAATCTTTTCCATATTAACTGGTGAAATATTCGGATAAAATTACTTCTCTTGGTCCTGAGGTTTGAGCAGAGCTTTCAACAATATGTTCTTTTAATAAATCAGTGGGAATATTTTTCTGAAGCACTGCTAAAATTTTTAAAGGATTTAGCCCATTTTTTAATTCTTCGTTTAATTCCTGAAGCGTCTTTTTGGTTGTTTGCTTGGGCAAGCCACCCTCTTCAATCTCTTTCATCACTTTTCTTAAATAAAGTTCTTGATCGTCAGTAAATTTCCTAAAATCTCTTACGGCTTTTAGTATTTTCAACATTTGAGTAGCGGTATCTCTACCACCTCTCATCTTTAATTCTGGCATTTCTTCCGTTGTTGAAAATTCAAATACTTTCTTATTTTTATTAAGCAGCTCGTAGAAATCTTTGCCGAGTTTTCCTCGCTTTGTGCTTTGAGCTACTTCTAGTAATTTAGCTGTTGACATAAAATCTAATTCCCGCGGCTTTTCTTTGCCGACAATAAAAAACTTCTGGAGTTTTCCTTTGCGGAAATAAGTTAAAAGTGAGTTAGCCTGCTTATTAGTTTTTCTAGCAGTTCGGGCTTTTTTAGGTAATTGCTTGACTTTGGCAAATAAGTCGGGGTTATCGTCACGAACGCCTTTGATAATCTGTAAGTATTTAAGTTCACTTTCTTCTTTTTCGTCTTCGCCAGTAATTGTCTTTTTGGAAGTTAAGCGGCTAAATAGTTCATGAGATTCAATTGGTTCACCTTCGGTTAAAAGTCTTGCGTCTGCTCCCAACAAAGAAATAAAAGCTCTTATCTTAGCTTCCGCAGCTTCTTTAAGTTTTATTTGAATGTTTGACTGTGTGGTCGGGAAGAAATTAAAGCTATAAATTTTATCAAAAGCAGTGTCAACACGGTTAATACGACCAACCCTCTGCATTAGCCGCGTTGGATTCCACGGAATATCGTAATTAATAACCACATTTGAGCGATGAAGGTTAACCCCTTCTGACAATACCTCTGTGCTTATCAATATTCGGTAATCATCTTTTGGAAAACGAGCCCTAGCATCAAAATTCTCCATGACCTTTTCTCTCGTGGTAGCACTTGAGCCACCCGAGAAAGACAATACTTGGTTTGGGAATGTTTTTTCTAAATTTCTAGCAAGATAATCTACGGTTTCTTTCGATTCGCTAAAAACAATTAATCTGTTCTTTTTCAAAATTTGGTGAGAAGAAAGCATTTCGATGAATTTCAATAGTTTGGGGTCGCGTTTTATATTTTGCCAAAGTTTCTGAACTGCTTTTAGCGTCTCTAAATCTTCGTTTAAATCTTGCTTTAGCTCTTTCTTGAAATCTTTAGCTGGATACCTTTTAGCCTTATCTTGGTCTATTAAACACTGGATTCTTTCCTCGTCATCGTTTTCAAGTAATTCAAAAATTTTATAAGTATATTTTTTGCTTAAATAGACATTGCCATTTTCAAATTCTTTAAGAAACTTCTCATAATAAACAATAAAGCGCTCAATGCTTTTTCTGAAAGCATAAAAGCTACTTTCCAATCGTTTAACAAAAAGTATCTTCATAAATCTTCCCATATTTCTTTGTGACAATTCTTCGGATTGCGTTAGTTTTCCCTTGTAGTAAAGCAAGGGCATATAACGGGCATATTTAAACTTCTTAGTGATAAGCTCAATTGTTTTATTAAATATTTCATCTTCTTCTTTGTTTAATTCGTAAAAAACCGCCTCGGGGTTTTCCACTTCAGGAAATTTAAGTTTCTGATTTTTCAGGTCTTTGCTGAAGTAATTTTCAATCTCTGTTCTTGTCCTTCTAACCATAAGATATTTAAGCACCTTTTCTCGGATTTCCATCGCGTTTTCCTTAACAGTTTCAATGTATTTTGTGCGGTCTTTATATCTGTCTAATCCTTTTAGTCGTTTTTCGAGTTTAGAGAAAAATAACTCTAAATTTGATAAGTTTGGAATTGTGCTTTTCTTGGCTTTTTGAAAAAGCTTGATTTGACTTAAAATATCCTTTGGAGAATTATTGTAAGGAGTGGCGGTAACAAGAATAACTCGCTTGCCACGACAGATTTGAGCCAAATTCTCATAGGTTATATTTGTCTCTGTTCTAAATCTGTGCGCCTCATCAATAAAGATATTCTTATATTTGTCTGTTCCTCGCTTAACAAGGCTGTCTAATTTCCCCAAAGATTCAAAATCGGCTGGCATTTTAAAATCTGAAAAAACGTTTGGCCAGGAACCGGGATTGTCTTTTTTCAAAAGCATTGGTGGTGCTATTACTAAACTCCTACCTTCAAGCTGACCGGCAAGCATAGCTGAAATATAAGTTTTCCCCAGTCCAACAACATCAGAAACAAAAACACCGCCATACTCATCTAAAATTTTCTTAGCATTCAATACTGCCTGTTCTTGATACTCTAATTTCTTAAATTGAGTCGGGGCATATTTGTAAAAAATTTCGTCCGCTTGTTTTAGTTCGTCTTTAAAATAGTCATACAAAAATTTAAGATATAACTCATACGGAGTAATGGTATTATTTAACCAAGTTTTTGTTTTGATTGTTTCAATGTATTTATCGCTTACATTAACTGCACTTTCCCAAAGCTCATTAAATTTTTCTAAAGCAAAATTATAATCAGCTCTGTTTTTCAATTCCACATTAAGCTCTAAGTTATCTATTAAACCTGCTTTGGTGAAATTGCTTGAGCCAGTAATCACCCTGCCCATATCACGATCGCCTTTGGCAAAAGTCATGATATAAAGCTTGGCATGGATATTTGAAGTAGGATAAGCTTTGATTTCCAACTTGCCATTTTTTAACCACTCTAAAAACTTGGCAACGCTTTCGTCAACTTTCTGGCTATCTTCAGAACTGCTCATTTCTTCGACTGTTTCAGTCGAGAATTGTTCTTTTATTTCTGCTGAAGAAAATTGTAAAACGCTTTGCTTTAAGTTTTTAGATTCTTGAGAAAGATCAACGATCTGCTTATCCGTGCCAATGCCAATTAAGATTCTGACTTTTTTTGTTTTTTCCAGAGATTTATAAATAGCGTGGAATCCACTTGTAAAAAAATACCCAACCAAAACATCAAAAAATTGAGTATCTTTAATAAGAACCCTAAATCTTTCTAAAAGATTTCTGTCTTTTTCGTTCGTAATAAATGTTAAATCTGAATTCATATTTATTTTTTATGGTTAATCAATCTTAAAATATCTTCTTTTTTATAACGTCTATCTCTACGACTACCAAAACGAATAGCTTTCAGCACGTCATTATTATCCCAATTTCTCAAAGTGTTGGGATGAACATTCAGCAAGTCACAAGCCTGTTTCATTTTTAGTATTTCTGGTAATTTGTTTTTATCCACAATTGGTTGCATAATGATATAAACCTACCATTAGTTTACAATTGATTAGAACAAAAGTAAAACATGGACATCAAAGAAAAAAACAAATTCGTTATCCAAAACGTGATAATTCATGATTGAGTAGCATAGAAATACTCCTTCGACAACTTTATACATCCAAAACTATAAATAATATCTAGATTAGAATGTTGACTTCCGGAAAGTTTTGTAGTATAAACAAGATACACTAACTTACCTAATTTAAAGCTATTGACCGCTTTAGGAGAGGCGGTTTTAATTTTTATGGAGATAAGAAACATCGCAATTATCGCTCACGTCGATCACGGCAAAACTGCCCTTACTGATGCGCTGATGCAGCAGACAGGAATGTCAGAAGTTGGAGAAAGTATGGACAGTGACGTACTTGAGCAAGAAAGAGGAATAACGATCTATTCAAAGAACACCTCTATCTACTATAAGGATACGAAGATAAATATTGTCGATACGCCTGGCCACGCCGACTTTGGTTCAGAAGTTGAGCGTGTTTTGCGCTCTATAGACTCGGTGCTTTTGGTTGTTGATGCCCAAGAAGGTCCAATGCCACAAACGAAATTTGTTTTAAAAAAATCACTCGAGCTGGGACTAAAACCAATTGTTGTGCTAAATAAAATAGATAAGCCCGCTGCAAGACCCGACATTGTCCAAGAAATGGTTTACGAACTCTTCCTTGATTTGGAAGCCAGCGATGAACAACTTGATTTTACTACAATCTACACAATTGCTCGAGAAGGCATCGCCAAGGTAGACTTAGGCGATAATTCTAAAAATTTAATCCCGCTTTTGGATGTAATTTTAAAAGAAGCACCCATCGCTTCAACTGAAGAAGCAAGGAATAAACCCTTGCGCGTACAACCTTTTAATCTTGCCTATGATAATTTTCTAGGACGACTTGCTATTGGAAGAATTTACGAAGGAGAAATAAGAGATGATTCTAAGGTATTTATTAAAAACGAAGAAGAGAAAACTCGCGAAGGTAAGGTTACTAAGCTATTTACCTTCGAAGGATTAAAGAAGAAGGAAATAAAAGAGGCTCAAGCTGGCGATATTATTATGATTGCCGGTCTTCCTGATATATTTATTGGGGAAACTATTTGCATAGATCCAGAACAGGAGGCTTTGCCAGCGATTAATATTGACGAACCAACGATCTCATTGAATTTATTTGTTAATAACTCTCCCTTCTCCGGAAGAGAAGGAAAGGATATTACTAGTGGACAACTTAAAGAAAGACTAGAAAAAGAATTAGAAGTTAATGTTGGTTTGAAGATTAATTTTTCTGCCGTTGATCATTTTAAGATTTATGGTCGAGGAGAAATGCACATTGCCATACTGCTTGAAAACATGCGCCGGGAAGGTTATGAAATGCAAATATCTCAACCACATGTAATTATTAAAAAAGAAGACGGTGTAAAGCTCGAACCGTTTGAAGAAGTTACTGTTAATGTGCCAGAGGAAATGTCCGGAGTGGTGATTAAGAAACTTTCCGTTCGCCGAGGAAATATGATGGAAATGACACCTAAGCGTAGTAATGTAAAAATTATTTTCGAGATACCAACAAGAGGATTGCTTGGATATCGAAGCGAATTTGTGATTGACACCAAGGGTAAAGGAATTATCTATACTCGAGTTATTGGATTTAGGCCTTACGTTGGAACCATTAAGAAAAATGATATTGGATCAATGATCTCAATGACAACCGGAAAAGCTCTTGGCTTCTCGCTTTTTAACCTTCAGAGCAGAGGAGATTTATATATTGGAGCTGCTGCTGAAGTATATGAAGGAATGATTATTGGAAACGCAGCAAAAGGACGTGACTTAACAGTAAACCCAACAAAAGGGAAACAATTAAGCAATATGCGCTCTTCTGGATCCGATGAAGCAATTACCTTAACTCCCCCGACAAAATTGACTCTCGAAAAAGGAATGAGTATTATGAAGGACGATGAGTATTTAGAAATTACTCCCAATAGTGTTCGCCTAAGAAAACAATTCCTAACTGAGCACGGAAGAGTAAAAGCGAAAAGAAATAAAGCAAAGGATTAAAACTATTTTACCTTGAATCAAAAAACATCTCTTTTCCGAGATGTTTTTTTAATTCTACATTCGAATATTCAAAAACTAAATTGGGATTCTAATCAACGCATCAAAAACTAAGGAAAAAGTATATTTTACCCCAAATCCCTGATCAAGGTATTCACAAAATCAAAATCTCCATCTCCCTCCAAGACTACATCGAAATTCTCCTCATAGGCTTCTTTGCTTGATTCATTGTAATCAAGATTCAAAAAACCTACCGTTAATAGATTAGAATAATCAAAACCTTCGATCATCCCTAAGTCTCCAATACTATCTCCCAATAGAATGATATTTCTTCTGTCTTTAATTACTTCTCGAATTTCCGGAATATCTTCCAAAATTACTCCGTCCTTATTCATGCAATGAATTATTGGTTCTTTCGTTGAGATTGCCTTCCCGTTATCATCCCAATTAAATTTATTCGTCACATAAAAGATATTGGGGTAATTTCTTTCAATTCTTTGGAAAAATAATGGGATTGTATCACCACAAACGCTTGACGAAAAAACAATCAAGGGAATATTATTTTCGCAAAGGAAATCTAAAAACTCTGGGACGCCATCTCTGAACTTGACGCGGCCATTCTCAACGATATCTTCTAAATCTGATTTAGATAATCCTGACTCTATCAATAACTCGTTGTGAATTTCCCACCACTCTTGCATTGCTCTTTTTTTCTCATCTAAAGGAATATTTGGATCTACCTCAATAAGATTATATTTATCGAACAATGCATGAGCTTTTTTTGCATACCCCGCTACTAAATGATTGTCATCTCTAATCGTGGAAATGATAGAAGGAGTCTTGACTCCATCCACAGTTCCATAAGTTAGGGTTCGATCAAGATCAGATAGAATATGTAAATTCTGATAACCTGTTTTCTTAATTTGCGCCTTCAATCTTTCAAGATTTTCAGGATTCGGGATTATGGTTTTCATTGTCAACAATAAATTCTATTTTTTTAGTAATTGCTTTCCTTGATTTGAAAATAAGATTGAGGATGCAAACAAGCGGGACACTCCTCTGGAGCAGAATTTCCTTCATGCAAATAACCACAATTCCTGCATTTCCAAGTTACCTTTCCTTCGCTCAAAAAGATTTTTCCCTTCTCAAGATTACTATATAGCTTCTTGTATCTTTCTTCATGGGCTTTCTCTACTTTCGCTATCATTTTAAAGGCAGTCGCTATCTCTTCAAATCCTTCTTCCTCCGCTGTTTCAGCAAATTCCGGATATAATTCTGTCCACTCTTCTTTTTCTCCTTCCTCCGCTGCTTTTAGATTCTCTAAGGTAGTTCCTATCTTCCCAGCTGGATAAATAGCGGTAATTTCAACGGGTCTTCCCTCTAGAAATTTAAAAAATCTTTTAGCATGCTCTTTTTCGTTCAATGCTGTTTCTGCAAAAATAGCAGAAATTTGCTCCAAGCCGTCTTTTTTGGCCTGCTTAGAAAAATAATCATATCTCATTCTTGCCTGAGACTCTCCAGCAAAAGCCTTTAATAAGTTTTTCTCAGTTTGTGTCCCTTGTAATGTTTCCATAATTATTTAAGTTAAAAGTTAAAATTTATAAATACAAGAAAGTGCTCTTTATTTACTTCTTAATTTTAAATAATCTTTTGAAATAAGTCCAATGCCATAATGTATGAAATACTGAAATCATCACCATGGCGATGCCCACTTCAACATGCCAGAACAAAACATCAAATGGTAAACGAATAGGAATATTAAAGTTGATTCTTATCACTAATAAAACGCCTAAAATCCCTGATATCAAAAAGGTAATAAGCAAAAGAACATTCCAGAATTTTCTATGAGTGATAACGTTTATTATCTTCTTCTTTGATAAAACGTGACCAATGATATATAAAGCAATAAGCGGCAATGAGATTAACAGAAGAGGATAAGTTCTTTCGCTCCTATTGCTACTTGATTCTGGTTCCCCTATTATTTCTTGCCCTGTTTTTACTAATATGGCAATATCCTTCGCTACGCTAGGCGCTACCACATAATTATCATGCAAAAGTTGAAAGGCATCACCTGGCTTTATGTTTGCTCCATAGTATTCAGACAACGCTTCTGCGTATTCCGTTGCATCTATTTGATAAATCTCAGCAACTTCACTTACAGTCTTTGTTTCTTTTAACTCTCTTCCCTCTATTAAGTCGTGTAGCTCTTCTTCCGTCATTGCCGTTGCTTCTAAGATGCCAACTTCTCTGTTTTCTGGAGCGAGTTGAGAATGATCACATATTCCATCGCTATCAGTATCTATAAATAGCTTACATTCACTCTCGCACGATTCTCCTATAGGACAATCACTCCATGCCGAAACTACTGTCGGAATTAAAATAGATATTAATAAAGCAAAAACTATTTTTTTCATGTAATATCATTAATTATTAAAGCTTATAGATGGTATTTTAAATTATTAACTAGAAGAATTCAAAATCTGATTAAATACAATGCTTGAAATTCAAGGAACTTTCAAGCAATAAAAAAGAAAAGGGAACCGCGTAGCATAAAAGCGCAACAGAAGGAATCAAAAAAACTACATTAGCAGTCGAGTTATGGCAATTAACGCAATTATCGCCCAAATAATATTTAAAACTCCTGGCTGATATGTTTTCTTTTTAAAAGAAATATATACTATTCCTAATGCTCCTGTGCCATTCATTATTTGATATAAAAATGACGAAACAGGCAATATATTAAAACTTATAAGAGCATATGCAAGCACTATTGCGCAAGTACCATACCAACCAATAAATTCATCTATTATCTTTCGTTTCATAACCACTATAATTATACCCAACTTTAGATGTTTTGTTAAGGCTAATCTTTCGTCTTTAGCTTGCCAATCTATCTATTCAAAAAAAATAGGAATTTCCAGAGCATCATCGTGTTCTGGTAAGCCAGAAGGATTATCTTTTCTAAATATTAGATATCCATTGTTTTTTATGATTGGCTTTTCAAATTCGATTTCTGCCTCAAAGGATACGAAATCTTCTGTCATCCACTCGCCTTTCGCCTGGGCAATACCTTCAGCAATTATAAGTCCATCCCAATTAACTAAGACAATAGGAAAATCGCCTTCAAAAAACCAAGAACCCCTCGCTTCTCCTTTAATAACAAGAGGGCTTTGAATAATTTGATTCGGGCGAAGAACATTTGTTCTTATTAAATCTAGTTTTTCCAATTCATTCCCAATATTTTCTATAAAAATTTCTCCATTAAGCGTTCTGCATTGTCTTGGGTAACTCTCTGCTACAGCATAACCCGCAGAAACACATTCTTTGAAGCTATTTACGCTAAGAGAAATTACTTTGTCTTGTTTAGGTATTACAAAATATATCGCCACTCCCCCGAAAATGATTATTAAGAGAAAAATAAACGTCCTTTTAATCATGTTTTCTATAAATTGTTTAGTCTTTAATATTCGAGGGGGGATGCCGATGAGACTTGACACCCCCCAATATTTGCTCCAAAGCACGAATCCCCTTAGGGATTTACCAGATCGTCATCGCAACATAACATTCAGCACGCGTTATGGAACGAAACCTCGGACTACTAGTACTTTGCGCATGGGAATCTCCTTATGAGATCCTCCCTTGATTTACCCCGAAAAAAAGTACTTCTCGGGCCCTCCTCAATATTTGCTCCAAAGCACGAATCCCCCTAGGGATTTACCAGATCAATCACGTACCATCGCCAACGGTGGGGCGTTATGGAACGAAACCTCGGACTACTAGTACTTTGCGCATGGGAATCTCCTTATGAGATCCTCCCTTGATTTACCCCGAAAAAAAGTTCTTTTCGGGCCCTCCTCCAAAGATCATCGTCAACAAGATCAAACTCTGTCAACAATTTTATTTTACACCTTAGACGCACTTTTGCAATTAGCAAAATCGCCTATTTATTATTTATTGAAAATCCAAAGCCCTTGATGTTCCATTATTCTCTTTGTAAGGCTACGATAGGCTCTAATCGAGCAGCTTTACGAGCTGGATACAAGCCGAACAAGAAGCCTATCCCTACTGAAATTAATAAAGCCATGGCTGCTCCTTGTAAGGGAAAACTTACTTCCCATCCCATTCCCATTCTTTCCATTATGAAGCCTATTCCTAAAGTAAATAAAAAAGCTAATACTATCCCGACAATTCCTCCGATACTGGTCAAAAGGGCAGATTCTATCAAAAACTGATGCTTAATGTTTTTATCTGTGGCCCCTAGAGCTTTTCTTAATCCTACTTCTTTCATTCTCTCTGATAAAGACGCCAACATAACATCCATAATCCCCACTCCTCCTACTAAAAGAGAAATGCTCGCTAAAAATATCAAAAGCATATTTAAAGCCATTGTAATATCTTGGGCAATCTCTAGCACTTGAGCCATGCTCATTACTTGGAAATCATCTTTACTTGGATCGGAGATATTGTGCCTTCGTCTTAATAAAGATTCTATTCTGGAAACAGCGAGAGACATATCCGTGTCTGGTTTTATTTTCACCAAACCTTCCATTACGTGATCAACTCCTAATAAAGTTTTGAGTCCGGTTTTTAAAGGGATCATTACGAGATTATCATAATTAAACCCCGCCATTTGCCCCCTTTCCTGAAGAACCCCAATAACTTTGAAGGCCTGCCCTTTAATCTTAACTGATTTTCCAATCGCTTGTTGTTCGCCAAATAAATTCTCTTTCACGTCCTTGCCTAAAACTATCACTCTCTGAGATCCTTTTTCTTCCTGCTCAGTACAAAAACGGCCCTCCTCTATTTTTGCTTGTTCGTCAATATCTAGATACTGATAAGATGCCGCGAACAAAAGAGTATCATTTTCTTTTTCTCGATAGCTAGCCCAAGCTGTTCCAAGATTGTAAGAAGTTTGAGCAGTTACAAAATCAAATTTAGCTATTGCTTCAAAGTCCTCTTTCTTTAAACTAGTTATTGATATTCCCTGAACCATCGAAGTCGCACTTCCCATCGTGCTTTTATCAGGAATTTTTGTAGATATGTTTATAATATTAGTTCCGAATGCACTTATTTCGTTGGTTATATAACCCTTTACACCCTGACCTAAGGACAAAATTAAAGACACGGAAAGTATTCCAATAACAATTCCTAGTATTGATAAAAAGGCTCGGGCCTTATGCCTTCTAAAATTAAGTAAAGCAATTCTTATAGATTCTTTAATAAGCATTTTATTCGTAACGAAGAGCTTTAATTGGATTTAACTTGGCGGCTTTTTGAGCTGGATAAAGACCAAAAACTATTCCAATAATCAAGGCAACTCCAATCGCTAGACCAATCTCTCCAGAAGTGATTAGGAAATACCACTCAAAATTAGTAAATAATCTAATAAAGTAAGCAATGATTATTCCCAAACCAACTCCTGAAATAACACCCAATAAACCCCCAATCAAAGTAAGAAGACTGCTTTCTGCTAAAAATTGAATGAAAACGTCTCTATCTTTTGCTCCCAAGGCTTTTCTTAATCCCACCTCTCTTATCCTTTGAGATAAGGTTGTCAACATAATATTCATAATTCCTATTCCTCCCACTAATAAGGAAATAGCCACCACTAGAATTAGAAAAGCTTGGATAGCTCCAGTAATTCCCTCTAAAACACTCAGCATCTGCCCCATCGCTTGGACAGTAAAATCATCTTTCTTTGCGCTTTTTATATTATGTCTATATCGAAGAAGTTCTTCTATTTCTGTTTTTGCGATTTCCATTTTCGAGCTTTCAACTGCTTTCGCTCGAATTAAATTAACGTAATTAATTCCCAATAAATCTTTTTGAACAGTTGTTACCGGCATAAAAACTTGACTGTCAACGTTCCCAAAAAAAGTATTTCCTCTTTCCTTTAATACTCCGATTACTTTAAATGTTCTTCCTTTGATTCTAATCTTTTCCGAAAGAGGATTGGCGTCCTTAAATAATTCTTGGGCTGTTGTATAGCCCAAGACTGCCACACGAGCAAAACCAGATTGTTGTTTTTGATTAAAAAAATAACCCTTTTCAATAGAAGTTTCTTCCACTTCCATATAATCTGGAGAGACTCCTACTAGATCTAAAACCTTAACCTCCTTTCCATAGGAAACATTATCCCTTCCCGTCACGTAAGGACAAGCTACTTCAATAGAAGGAAGATCTTTTATCGCTTCCGCATCTTCCCTCTTTAAAGAAGTAATCGTTATTCCCATTGCTGCAATCGGCATCCCTGTTTCAGTCTTTCCCGGCAATATTCCGATAATATTCGTTCCCATTTTGGTGACTTGAGAAACAATTAATTGCTGGGCCCCTGCGCCTATGGCCATCACTAAAATTACCGATGAGATTCCAATGATAATACCCAACATAGTCAAAAAAGACCGCATTTTGTTTGCAGTTAAATCTTTCAGGGCAATTTTTACAACCGAAATAATATTCACCATGATTATTATCTGAACTTATTTTGTGTCATGGTTTTTGTGATCAAAAGAAGGAGGTAATTCCTCTTTCATTATCCCCTTAGTAAGATGCAAAATCCTGGGGGCATAAGAAGCTATGTCCTTAGAATGAGTGACTAAAAGAATAGTATGCCCTTCTTTGTTGAGTTCCTTAAAAAGATTCATTATTGGCTCCGTATTTTTATAGCCTAAATTTCCTGTTGGTTCGTCAGCTAAAATTAAAGAGGGATTATTAATTAGGGCTCGTGCGATAGCCACCCGTTGAGATTCTCCTCCCGAAAGTTCATTCGGGCGATTATCTAGGCGATGTAACAAATCCACTTTCTTCAGAAGTTCTCTGGCTTTTTGTTCTGCTTCCTCTCTTTTAATATTAGGATTATAGATAGTGGGCAATATAACATTTTCTAAAACTGAAGTTCGAGGCAGAAGATTGTAGCGCTGAAATACAAATCCTATTTTCTGATTTCTAATATGAGCCATTTCATCTTTACTGATATCGCTCACTTGTTTCCCGTCAATCAAATAACTTCCTTCGGTAGGAGCATCAAGGAGTCCGATAATATTTAACAAGGTTGATTTGCCTGAACCTGAAGTTCCCACAATGCCCACGAATTCTCCTTCTTCTATCTTAAAACTAACTTCCCTCAAGACAGGAGTTACAACGGAACCAGAACTATATTCTTTTCTTAGTTTTATGGCTTCTATCATGAAATTAATTCTCTTCGTAAAGAACTACTTCTTCTCCTTGCTCTAAGCCTTCTTTAATTTCTATTCTTGTATCGCTCCCCAAGCCTATCTCCACCCTTCTCTCTTCCTTGATTTCGCCATCTTCTACAATTTTTACGTACTTGCCCTGTTCATCCTCTTTCACAGCCACATAAGGAACTGTTATTACGTTTTCCCGTTGCCCAATAATAATATCTAAATTGGCAGTAAAACCAGATTTTAGTTTCTCTAGATATTCATTCAATAAAACTTCTACCCGATAATAAATGACTCCCTCTTTCACGATTTCTGATGGATAAACTTTATCAACTTGCCCCTGATAAGTTTCATCGGGAAATGCATCAAACTCTACTTTCGCCAAACCGCCTTTTTTGATTTTACCGATATTAACTTCGGAAACATCAATCTCTATCTTGTATTTATATTCAGGAATCATGGAAACAACAACAACCCCTGGCTTGGCTGTTTCCCCTTTCTCGATATCCACTTTGGTAACAGTACCGGCCATTGGCGCCTTGATGCTAGTATCTTCCAGTCCTTTTTGAGCCTGAGCTAAATTTGTCGTGGAAATTACTCGATTTAATTCTTTCAAGCTTAATTCTTGTTCCAATTGCTCTATCTTAGATTGAGCTTGAGTTATCTGTTGCTGCCCTTGAGTTTCAACATAACTTAAGCTGCTGCCAGCACTATCTAGTTGTGATTGCGCTATATCCAATGTTGCTTGAGCACTGTTTACATTTTTGCGACTGGAAATTTCCTGACTTTCTATATCCTGTTTTGCTGAAATTAAAGCAGAAATTACCGTATCTATGTTGCTTTTTTGAGTATCCAATATGGTTTTATCTGCGTCAGCAACTATATGATAGTAAGTTTGTCCGCAAATTTCCCTAATTACAGATAGGGATTGATAAACCTCTTTTAACTTCACCTCGGTTACAGAAAGAACCTCGTCAATGTCACTACTATCCCCTGTTTCCTGAGCTATTTCTAAAACAGAATAAATATCTTCTTTCGCTAATTCTATTTGGCGCTTTTCTCTTTTGACTCGAGATCCTTCTTGATCATTTTGATAAAAATAAGTTCTTTGAATTGATTCTACTGCCCAATAAGTATTATCCACTTGAAGATAAGTTCCCCGTAAAAGAGTGAGGGCATCTTCGTAAGCTTGTTCTAGCTCATTGCTTTCAACCTCCTCTACGTCATCTAAATTCTGATGCTTGGTTGTTAAATTAGTCTTTGCTTCTTCTAGGCTTGCTTCTGCCTTACTCACATTTTTAATAGCAGTTTGTTCTACTTCTTCTAAATCTTGTTCCGCATTCTTTAGTCTAGTTTCTAGAAGATTTATTTCTTGACTGACGCTATTTAGACTGGCTCTACTTTTATCTACTTGGATCAAAGCATCTCTTCTATCTAACTGAATTAATAACTTCCCTTCTTCTACTTTGTCTGAAACTTCAACCAAAACCTCTTTTACTTCTTGTTGGATTTTTGGTTCTAAGTCAATTCTTTGCAAAGGAACTAAGCTTCCTGTCACAGAAACTTTTTCTGTTATATCGCTAATTTCTGCTATCGCTACTGAAAATTTCGCTTCTTCTTTTTTAAAAAAAGCTTGATAGCTTATTCCAACACCAACCAAAATCACGATTACAACAATAGCTATGGTTAATTTTTTCATTTTTTTAGATAATTATTTAAAACTTATTAACTGCTTAATTTAATTTCTTCTAATAAACTAATTGTATCATTCTCGATAACACTTTTAAAATTGCTTTATCTGTCTTGTTAAAAAAACGTGCGGGGTGGTAAATTGGGCCACCCCGCCTAGAAAACATTGGCTTCCTACGAAAAGAAATCTTCCGTGGGGTGCCGAGCAATCCATCGCTGTCGATGATGTTGGCGCACTTGCTGAATAGTACAAGCGATCCACATCGAGACCAACCCGTCGAAGTAAGGCTGAAGACCGCTAACTGCAACAACAAGCCCATTGTAAACGAAAGAGCCCGCATATGGCGTATCCCCCTCTTCGATAAGAGCCGGCGCAAACGACTGGATAAAGGCATTAGGCATTTCTACTCTCCATGCCTGCATCGCCTTCGAAAGAGCAATCTTGCGATAGTCATGCTTTTTGTCGTTGCTTCCGAGGAAACCCTCCAGAAGAATTGCGCTTGCCGTGTCCTCTTCCACTTCCCACCTCTTAGAAGCTGGATCGAGAATAATGAAGTGGAATCCGCTTCTTTCGCTATACCCAAAGAGCTTATCAAAGGCTGGCGAAAGAATTGCCAACGCCTCACTAGCGCAAGGCAACAACTTGAACATTTTGTCCCCCTTCTAATCTTGGATTTGTAACAGCATTATAGTTTGTATTTTACTAAAGTCAACCACCTAGAAAAGAAATCGCCCGCCGATAATCCTAGATAGTTATAAAGCCTTTTTGCCCAACCTTAACCACATCATCACTAAGAAATTTATGCGAAAAAGTTTTTTCGGTCAGGACTTCGGGACACATAAAGCGATAAAAAGTGAGGAATTAACGAATCGCACGGATTCGTCCTCACTTTTTGATCTCCATTCTTAGTTTTAGATTATTTTGTTGAATATATAATGTATTCAATAATTTCTCTATCTTAAAAATTTAATCACCAATCCTATATTTTGTGCCTTTTGGAGGAGTAACTCTCCCTGCTTTAATATCTTTCTTGAGATAAAAACGAGATTTGCCTATTACATCAAAAATAGTTTCGTAGGGCTCGAATGACACCATATCCTCTCCAAAACTTAAGTTGTCTAAATCTCTCAGAATCAATATAAGAATAACCAAAGTTGAAACTAAGGTGCCCGATAAGAACAAGGACGAGAATCCTGGCGCACGAATTATAAATAAAGAGAAAACGAGAATTCCCGTAAGGAACAAAAGAACCATCCATTCCATCTTATTTAATCTGTCTTTGCCGTACATAAATAACTTTTCTCTCGCCGTGGTAATCTCGTTCAGAAGAGGTAAGAGATTGGCATAAGTTTCGTCTTCTTTGATTGTTTCTAGTTCTTCTACCTCCCTAAGCGAATCTATAATATTATTGAAATGGACATCGATTTTGCCATAATCGCTCCATTCTACGTAGAAAAATTCCCTAACATATTTATCAATAAGCTCCCTCTGTTTGTCAGCCCATTTTTTATGACGAGGAAAATCACCCAAAATCTTAGTGAACAAGAAATATGTTTGTAAGCCACTTACTTCTATTGCTACATTCTCTCTTATCCTTTGAAATCGACTCCATAAATCAGTAATAAAAAAACCTATCAAAATTGCGAAAAGCAATCCCACCATCCCAAGAATAGTACCAATCTCTTTAATGGATTCTTCTTGCATGGGGATAAAAATAACTAGCAGGAAAGAAACTATTATCGTTATAACCACTAAATGTTTTGTTTTGATTCCTTTAAGAAAAGACATTTTGAAAATATTAATTAATTCTTATTTATCATACATCAACTTGCCAAAAACACGAACCCATTTCAGTAGTTCCCTATTAAGTTCTTCTAGTCGACCTAGAATCTTAAAGAATTGAAATTCGCAAGAATTCCTGAAATGCTTTTTTAATTTGTCCGCTTCGATAGAAATAAAGCATTTAAAATGCTACTTCGGGTAATCACGCCTTATCCTAGTCTATGGTTATCTCGTAAATCTCTTCTTTGATTGATTCTTCTTCCCACGGCCGCAGATAAGAAAATGTTATTGCTGTTCCTCCTAATTCTTTAGCAAGAAACTCAAAGATTTCTTCGCCACCCGAACCGATTAATTCTGAAGAACTAGGAACGTAATTTTTTACGAGTAATTCGATATAAACAGGATCAAAATCTACTTGCCATCCATATCCAGTAGTTGGATTCGCTTCTAGTGTTACAAAGAATTTCTCGCCGTTTTTAGCTTCTATTTGTTGATTTTCTTTAAAAACCCTTCGCACATGCCTGCTAGGCATTCACATGAATCAGGTGCTTGGCAGAAACATTCTCCACTGGTTGATGAAGGAAGATCGTCTTTATTGTAACAACCACAGTTACAATCTCCGGTTTCGCCAAAAACAACACGATCCTCGTTACCAACGCAAATTTTACTTCCTTCTGTGTTTATTTCTTCAGGAACAATTGTTGATTGATAAACCCAGTAACCTAATCCCGCGAGAACGATTACAATAATAATCGCAATTATTGTTTTGGGCATGTTATTTTTTAGTTAAATTTATATTATAATCTCCTTTCTTGTTTTGCCAAAAGTGGCTTATTTAGCAATTTTTCGTTCTTGTCGTATACTAAATTACTTTTTTTTCTCAACCACAATTGTGCATTTGACCACCAACGCCGCAACAGCACCAATCGCCGCCCATACTGGCAAAAGAGCCACTCCAACCACGCCTATAGTAAGGGGGATCTCGATCAAAGGTTTCCCTTCTTCGTTTTTAATGATAATTCTTCTGATATTTCCCTCTCTTACTATCTTTTTAATTGTTTTTATAACGTCGTCGCCCGAAACTTTAAATTCTTCTTTTTTTGTGTTTTCTTCTGTCATATATATTAATATTTAATTTAATGTGAAATTTATTTTAGTTAATTTTCCATTCCTTCCTCCTCGCTATAAATTATATCATTTTGAAAAGAATCAATCACCTGCCTTATGTAGGGAATTATATTTTTGGGAAGATTATCAAGTTTAAACCAATTTAAATTATCGCATTTATCGGGTTTCATAATTTCTGGTTCGCCTTGATATTTCTTAGCCGTAAAAAAGAAATCCACCCTCTCGTCATTCGGTATTTTTCTATTCATTGTGTGAACTAATTCCAAGTCCGTTAAGTCTAAAAGTATGCCTATTTCTTCTTTTGCTTCTCTTGCCATGGCCTGCTTTAATGTTTTATTGCCATCAAGATGCCCAGCAGGGAAACTATAATTACCATCAAAATATCCCGTATTGTATCTCCTAGCGAGAAGAATTTTGTTGTCTTTTGCCAAAATCAAATACACCGCAGGTATTATTTTAAATCTTTCCTTTCGCATGTATTTTATTATAGCAAAAACCCCCTTAGTTAGTCTAGGACCTTTGGAAATCAATTTTCGTAAGGAATCTTTAGATGTTTTTAAAAACTAAATTTGATGTTTCTTGATAGTTGAATAATAAAAAAACCGCTCTTGGCGGTTAATTATGTTTTCTTTCTCCCAAAAACCACTTTCCGTATTGTGATTTTTTAATAATTCTATCCTGCCGGCGATATTAAAGTTGCGGCCAACAAACTAAAAAACCTGCGAAATTTTATTTACGCCGCTTTTTGTCTGCTTTGGCTTCGAGCATAAGCCTTTTTATTTCCAATCGCTTTTTGGTTTTATGAGAAGAACGTGATTTTATGTGCTTTCCAAGTCCTGTGCTTCTTTTTGCCATTAGATAATTTATTAATGCAACTTATTTCCCTACTCAAGATTATATAATATAAATCGGGAACAATCAACCTACTCCCCTTGCGGGATGCATTCAGAATCATTAATTAGATAAAAACCAAGGAAGCCCTAGCGATTTTAAGCCCGCCATCACTAATTATATTCCCAACATGGTTGCCGCTTAATCTAATATAAAACTTAACGTTAAAAGGCCAGGTTTTTCTAGCGGAATACCAAAACTATAAATTAAGGATCATTATTGCGAAATTCAATACTGCTGCGAAGCTAACCCAAAGGATATAGGGCACCAAAAGATAAGCAGCTAGTTTAGAGATTTTGTAAAAGACATTAATGGTCATTAAAATAGCCACCCAAAGGATGATTATTTCTATAAAAGCATAAAGTGGAGATTGTAAGGAGAAGAAAAGAAGGGACCAGAAGGTATTCAATGCAAGCTGAACACCAAAAATGAAAACTGCTGTTTTTATTTTTTTATCTTTCCAGCCTTTGCTCCACACCAAATAGAGGGAAATGCCCATCAATAAAAATAAAAACGTCCAAACAGGAGCAAAAATCCAGCTTGGCGGATTAAAACTCGGTTTTTGGATCGTAGCATACCAAGTTGAAATTGCGGGCGAAGTAAATAATGCTCCAATGATCCCTACTCCCTGACAAATCAAAATAGAAGTTATTAGTTTGAAGATCTCAATTCTCTTGCTCATATAGTTATTATGTTATATCAAAAAAACCACCTTCTTGGCAATCTTTTGATGTTTATTCTTTTATTTCAAGATAAATAATTCATCAATCTAAAATTATCCATACTTGCCTACTTTTAGAATAGTCCTATTTTCGAGAAATTCAAGGAAAATAAAAACCCAGCTTATTACTGGGCCTCTCGGTCATTCAAACCAAGCATTAGCCTGCTTCGTCTATGCGACCTAGAACTCATTGTCTCTTTTTAATATAGGAAGTATATCCGTAAATTCATCAATGATATAAGATTCTTTTAGCCCTTCTGCTTGAAAATTTTCTTTGCTAGTAACGCCTGTTGTAACTGCATAAAATTCTAATCCTCTATTTTTTGCAGCGTTAAAGTCAATCATGCTATCACCAATATATATTGTTTCTCTTTCAGAAATTCCCTGTTTTTTAAAGCATTCAAAGATCAGATCAAAGGCCCTGGGATCTGGTTTATAAACCTTTAATTCGGGAGGTCCCATCACTATCTCGTGATACTTAATGTCGGGATGAATCATTTCTCGATAGATCCTTTCCACCGTTGGTTGGTAGCCAGAAGTCAAAATCGCCAACTTAAACTTCTTGCTCAGTTCTTTAAAGGCTTCTATTACGCCTGGAAAAATTTTCACTTGATAATCTTTTTTCTGGGCTTTCTTGCGATAATCAATAAAATCATTCACCATTTGCTCGGACACATTCTCGCTTAATTGAGGCCACTGTCCTCGAATAATTTGTGGAATCGGTTTCCCCCAATGTCTCTTTAATCTCTCCGACGTTGGCAGTCCGAGATTAAAAAACTCAGCGAAATCAAAGTAAAACTGAGAGTAGGCCTTAAAGGAATTTATCACCACATCGTCCCAATCGTGAATAATTGCTTTTTTACTTTGCATATAATTTTCAAAAACTATTTTATAATCCTAACACAAAAAAACTGTCAAAATATCGATTCGTCGGGATAACCTATTCTAAGTAAAAATAAAGATTAAAATAATGTCATCTAAGAAGCTTTTCCCTAGCTTAGATTCTTGATCAATGGAACATCACAACATTAAGATTGATTATTATGCTCCGTAACTGTAAAATTTATCATTTAATCTTTTAAAATAAGTCGCCATCAGAAAAAACTTAATTCACAAAACAATCACAGGGCTTATTACGCAAAATAACTTTCTGCTCGGAGATAGTATTGATAAAAATTTTTTGACTACCATCTCCTTGGACAAGGCGTTTATCGAGTGGTGACTGGTGATTGTATCCTCTCTTTATCATTTCTTTTACAAGAGCCTCGTGTCGATTATATAATGCTTGAGTTTTACCTACCCATCGCTTAGTCTCCGGATGATGCGAATAACCTCCCCTTCCTTCACCCTTAGTTAAAATATTCCACAAACCATGAAGTTCTCTATGCTCTCCAAGCAGGTGCTTTCGGCACAAATGTTTTACGTTAACGTCCCATATTCTCATGAATTTTTTCTAAACCAGGGGATAAATAAACTAGTTTTCTTCTTATATTACGCGAAATCTGGCTTTTCAGACAT
>Ga0307990_1001221_pt1 | contig 21867 bp, 11 predicted proteins | sample EllFjometagen129_FD_203168 | JGI IMG/M metagenome (GOLD analysis project Ga0307990, IMG submission 203168) | Marine microbial communities from Ellis Fjord, Antarctic Ocean - #129 | ecosystem: Environmental > Aquatic > Marine > Unclassified | place: Southern Ocean | collected 2014-10-08
TAAATGTTGTGTCCATGGCTGAACTGTATGGTGGTAAAATCTGTGCGGCCTTAGACCGTCAGCATCCCCGTGATCTTTTTGATGTAAAGTTGTTGTTGGAGAATGAAGGTTTAACAGAGGGAATAAAGACGGGATTTTTGGTCGCACTAATCTCTCATATGAGGCCAATCAATGAACTTCTAAATCCAAAATTCATTGATCAAAGAAATGCGTTTGAAACTCAATTCTCAGGTATGTCAGATAGACCATTCAGCTATGAGGAATTTGAAAAGACTCGAGAAGAACTTGTCTCTGAAATTAGATCAAAACTAACTATTGAAGATCGAGTGTTTTTGGTTAGTTTTAAGGAAGCAGATCCAATTTGGGAATACTTTAGTGTTGAGAATGCCAGTGAACTACCTGCTGTCCGATGGAAATTTCAGAATATAGAAAGATTAAAACAAGAGAATACCAAAAAACATACAGATCTGGTCAACACTCTTTACAAGGTCTTGTTTGACTGACTTACCGTATACGAACCAATCCAATTTTGCGAGTTTTCCAGAATAAAATATCGGCCAGGTATTCTGCCAGGTTTTATGAAAACCAGTGATAATGTATGTAAAGTAAAAATCGTAAATGATAGAGTATGACAACCTATACAAATCAGTGTAATCTCAAAATTGACCTTATACCCCACTCAAAATCAGGGGGTCCCTGGTTCGAGACCAGGTGAGCCCACAATTACAAATGATAAACATCTCTAATTGAATATGTTAGATGGGTTTTGATTTTACAGGAAATAGTTAAAGTGTGTGATATGCTTGCTTTCTAACGATTTGGATATGAGCATTAGCGTCCCGCAGGGCGCTATTGCTTATAGGTTTTGTTCTCATCAGTTACTTTTGTTCACCAGGTACTTTTTCGTTAAAGAGAAGGCCTGCTTTTCCATCACGATTAAATAGATTCCATCAGAAGGAAAAACTTCCTTTGGAATAATTATTCTTTTTTGGCTCGTTTCTACTTGATATATTTTTTGTCCTAAAAGCGAATAAACACAAAATTTTGATGAGGTATTGTCCTGTTTTTTTACTTCAATTATGATGTTTACACCGTCTAGTGACGGGTTCGGATAGATTTTAAAACCATATTGCCTATTTCCTTCCACATCATTAGATGAGACTATATCTGATGCTTCAAAAGTGTATAGTGTCAACTCATCGAATAGCAGTGATGGATTAGAAGCGCTTAATTCAATACCATTACTTGTTGAATCCGGAAATATTTGATTACTCATAACGACCTGTCCGTTGTTTACAAATAATTCAACACTGCAATTATCGACAATAAGGTGAAAATCTATAGTGCCATTTTCCAGGTTTAAAGGAGCAACTTGGACATCGCTAAATATTTGATTGGAAACTAAATCACCCGAATTAGAGCGATTGAATCTAATTTCCTGGTTTTCAAAGTCAAATGAAAAAACGGTTGCTTGATTGCTTCCTTTTTTGACAATTAGTTCAAAACCATTGGAGCTAAGGTCGGTCAAGTTTCCTTTAACTTCGAAAGTTTTGTATGATGCAGACTCCAAATTATCTTGAATGGCTGCAAGGGTTTCATCCTGGAAAGAAAGACTATCTGCCCATAAGACCTCTAATTCAGAAACGGGCTTCTGAACCAATTTAATTTGACCGTTTATCGTTTTTAATTCTACCTCTCTTGGTATACTCATGATCCCTCTCCACGGGGTGGTTGGCACATCGGCTGCATAAGACCAATTGTTCATCCATGCCAACCAAATCCTTCTTCCATCAGAATCGGGAATGTCTGAAAAGGATTGGACCGCATAAAAATCTTTCCCATAATCAATTGTACCTGCATTCAGATTTCTGATCGGAGCGTCCGTTTGAATGATATGGTCTATGTTGATATGCCCCCAACCACCAGACTCGGCATCTACAATTTCTACATGAGCATTCGCTCCGAAATACGCGCTTACATCCCAGGAATCCCAATTTAGAAACTCGTCATTTAATCCAGTACTGGTATGAACAACTTCGTTATCAATCACCAATTTAATGTAAGTACCATCCGGATGATTTCCTCCGCCAATTAGAAAATTTATAAAGTCTTTTTCTATTGTAAAGTTGTTAGAAATCAACCTGCCTTGCGTCTCGTCACCATTGAAAAAACTGTTAACTAATTTAGTTCCCAAGTATCCCGAAACTCCTTGTTGATTGGGCAATGTGCCGCTTGCAGGAAATGACCCGAAAGCATTCCCTTCAACTGTCCAATTGGAATACGTTCCCGACTCAAAATCGTCAATTAAGATTCCCGTTGGCACCGATGAGTTATCCGAGATGAAATTTGCACCATCAAAATCACCGATGAAATACTGAGCACCATGACCAAGACTCAACACCAAGACCCATTTTTTATTCGCGGGGTCACCATCTACTAGCAATGAAAATAGATCGGGACATTCCCAAGGGCCAGAAATATTTCCTTCCGGACCAAAATCTTGCATAAACTCCCATGTTTTTAAATCATCAGACCGATAGAATCTTATTTGTTGGCTGACAGCCATGGCGACTACCATGATCCACTTTTGAGTGGGTTCATGCCAAATAACTTTTGGGTCTCTAAAGTCGGGTATATTCAGATTAATAACAGGGTTTTGCGCGTAATCTGTCCAAGTCGCTCCTTCATCATTACTGTAGGCAATTCTTTGATCTTGAACCCCTGTAGCAAGAATGAATCCAGTGTAAATGGCAACTAGTGGAGGCTGTCCGTTTATTCCAAACCCCGAAGTATTATTCCAATCCACAACCGCACTTCCAGAAAACGCCATAACTCCATTTGCATAAGGTATTGCAAGCGGTTGTTCTTCCCAATTCACCAAATCTGTGCTGGTGGCATGCCCCCAACTCATATTGCCCCATTGGTCTCCAAAAGGGTTATACTGATAGAACATATGATAAATACCATTATAGTAAACCAGCCCATTGGGGTCATTTATCCAATTTTCCTCCGGTGAAAAATGAAATTCAGGGCGGTATAATTCATTTCCCGTTTGAGCCATCATAACCCCACTAAATAATATTAAGATTATCGCTTGGTATAATTTGTTCATTTTTTTTACTTGATGCTTGAGTAAACCTCTTTTTTTACATTGATGAGAACGTTCTGACGGTATAGGCTGCGCCGGCCGTCGAAGCGTTATAGTTTTGTTTTAGTTGATTAATATAAAGGTACAAAAAAGTAAACTTAAACAAAGACCAGGCGTTGCCTGTACCGTGTGTTATGGGCTTTATCACTTTACTCCTGGCTAGAGTACTTGGAGTGCCTTAAGTTGGGGCCTAACTCCCCAGAGCAATCAAATCCTGGCTCACTTTGGTCCGGAAATCGTGGCTCAATTTAAACCTGTTCCCTCAGGTAATCATTTATTTCAGATTCATCAATGTAAAAAATTCCATTCTATATGTGCGTGGTAAACTTATGTAATACCTCATCGTTGTTATAATCACTTTCTCATTACCTTCACATAAATGGCGCTGCACAAAGGTTTTCCATCCTGATCAGAGAATTGTGTATACAGTTTGGTTTTCCCTTCTTCCAGCATGATTTCGAAGCATACAAAAGTATCCTCTTTTGCAATAGTCCTTGTCTGCTGAAAACCTCCAATTTCCAGGCTGGCAAAATGGATGGGCCTAGTGCCAAGATTATCCCCTGAAAAGGTTTCATGAGCTTTGATGGTTTCACCCTTTACACCTCCAGTAAGGGGTAGTCCGGATTCTTCGGGCCACCTTCGTAATTCAATAACATAGTTGCCTTTCTCAGCTACTTCAACATCCCAGTAACCAAATCCTTCAGCGCTTATTAGATTGGGAGGATTATCACAGTAATCTCCCTGCCAGTCATTTGAATAAAGAGTCATTTCCGGGACCTCCTGGCTCCCGACAATGATATACCTTGGTTTATCGTAACCTATCTTTGCTTTCTCATACCAACTTTCATAATAAGACTTCATGGAGCTTGCAATGTTAGGGTATTGATCTATAAGATTCATTTTTTGTCCGGGATCAGTGTCGGTATTATATAATTCACCGGGCCCCACCAGGCGCCATTTGTCCCACATGACAAGCGCATGGTTCCATCGGGTAGCTGATGTTTCTCCAAATGAATACTGAATGATTAATTTCCTGTCATTCAAGCTACTAGTGCTTCCATATAGCAGGCCAGACAGATCAGTTCCGTCTATTCCCTTTGGAGTGTTTTTCAAGTGACAAATTTCTGCAAGAGTTGGAAGAATATCTTGGACCTGCGTAAGGGTTTCAATATCCCTTCCATGAAGCCATCCTCCTCCGGGCCACCTCCAGAAGCAGCCCACGCGATGACCACCATCATACATAGATGTTTTATGCCCCCTCATCCCTGCATTATAAATTTCAGATGCGTTCCTGCTCTGTGTCCCGTTATCATTGAGGTAAATCAGGATGGTATTTTCATCCAATCCTTCTTCCTCCAGGAACCTTTCCAACTTTCCCGTGTTTTCATCCAGATTCGCTATCATCCCGTAAAAGTTTGCAGGCACTCGGGTCCCATCAAAATTTCCAATATCGGTGTAGGGATTTGCGTATTCCTCATCTACCCAGTTGGGAACATGAGGTGTGTTGGTGGCAAGGTAGAGGAAGAATGGTTTGCCATTTTCTTTTTGGTTCTTCATCCATTGCATGGCTTCGTTGAAAAAAATATCTGTGACATACCCGCTAAATTTTTCTTCCTCATTGTTATGCATCAGGTATGGATCCCAGTAGGTATTCCCAAAATGATCTGCAAGGGAGGTGATTCCCCAGGCAGGATGATGAATGGTCTCTTGAAACCCCCTGTCCTGTGGACGATGTGGATAACTGTCACCCAGGTGCCATTTCCCAAAATGTCCGGTACTATAACCGGATTCCGCGAAATATTCGGGCATGATTTTCAGGTCGTTACTCATCATCGACCTGCCCATACACACTGCTGTTGCACCGTTGTGCATGGCATCCATGCCGGTCATCAATTGTCCTCGTGTAGGTGTGCACATAGGGGCCACATGGAAATCTGTCAGCCGGATACTTTCATCATGGAGACGATCAATGGCAGGTGTTTTCAAAATGGGATTCCCATGGGCGCTATAGTCACCATATCCCTGATCATCAGTTAGGATCAGAATTACGTTAGGATACTCCTGCGCCCGCAAATTGACTTTGAACAAAACAGTTAATATAAGAATGATTACAATTTGCCTGATTCTTTTCATTTTGTTGAGCTATTTTCTTACTATTGATTCAAATCCTCTTGCACAAATTAATAGTTCAAGTTAAGAGATTCTCCTTTTTAAAAAAAACTATTAATACATCATGTACTGCCAATAAAGTTTAAATTGACATCACATATTCTTACATTTGTGCATAAACATAGCTAAATGCATGCACATGCAATGAAAAATTACTCAATACTTATTTCAATCTTGCTGTTCTTGAGTTTGAATTCGTTTATACAGGCACAAAGGTTTGAATATAAGATAGGATTCTCACAATGCGTCAGTGATGATGCATGGAGAGAGACCATGGAAATGGAAATGGAAATTGAATTATCCTTGTATCCCGATTTTGAACTTATAAAGACAGATGCCGAAGGCAACAGTCAGCAACAGATTAAAGATGTAATGTATCTAATTTCAGAGGGTATAGACCTGCTTATTATCTCGCCAAATGAATCAGATCCGCTCACACCAATTGTACAGGAAGTTTTTTCAAGTGGTATCCCTGTCATCGTGATTGATCGTCAGATCAGTTCAGATAGCTGGACAGCATATATTGGAGCTGATAATTATGAGATTGGTCTGCAAGCTGGACAATATGCTGGCTCAATTCTGAATGGAAATGGCAAAATTATAGAGATTACCGGTTTGGAAGGGTCTTCTCCTGCTATAGCGAGGCATGATGGTTTTCATATAGCAATAAGTAATTATCCTGGTATTGAAATAATTGCAGTTGCTACCGGTAAATGGAGATGGGCAGATGGCAAACAGGTGATGGACAGTTTAATGGGTATTGGATTAATTCCCGACCTGGTTTTTAGTCATAATGATTTTATGGCTGCTGGTGCCTATGAAGCCGCCCTGGAACATGAAGAAGAGAGCAATTTCTATTTTATAGGTATTGATGGTCTTCCAGGCGAAGAGGGAGGAATACAGTATGTAATAGATGGTAAACTAAACGCGACTTTATTGTATCCTACTGGTGGAGACAAAGCTATTGATATTGCACGCAAAGTTTTACTTGGGCTACCATTCGACAGGAATAATATTCTTCAGACGCTGTTGATCGATGATAAAAATGCAAGGTCACTGAAACTCCAGAATGAGCAGCTCGCCTTAATGCAGGATAAGATCCAGCGCCAACGGGATATAGCAGGAAGCTACCTCAAACAAATTACAAACTTACGGCTAGGAACATTTTTAATCAGTGGATTCTCATTCCTGATACTTCTTTTGATCTTCTTTATTGTTAGAGCATACAGAGAAAAACAGCGAGCAAATAGGGAGCTTGAGATACAAAAACGCAGGATCGAAAAGCAGAACAAAAAACTGAAAAAGATTTCAATGAAACTCGAAATCGCAACTCAGCAAAAGCTGAGGTTTTTCACAAATATATCACATGAATTCAGGACTCCGCTGACACTGATGACAGGCCCCATTGAATCATTAATGCTCAGAGATGACTTACCTGAGGATGTTCATAGGCAATTTGGGATGATGTATAGAAACGCATTGCGCTTGCTGAGGTTAATCAACCAGATCTTGGACTTCAGGAAACTTGAGAATGATAAGATGCAGCTGAATGCCGGGAAATATGACATTGTAAAGTTCGTCAGAAGTATCAAGGAAACATTTGACACTCTCGCCGAGAAAAATGACATTCTCTTTGAATTTATACCCAAAAAATTTTCTCTATATGTCTGGTTTGACATCGATAAACTGGATAAAGTTATGTTCAACTTGCTATCAAATGCATTTAAATTTACAAATGAAAGTGGTAAAATAACGATCAGACTTTCGGAGTGCAATAAAGGAGATGGAGCTGAATTAAAACCTTTCGCAGAAATATCTGTCTCAGACAATGGGCGAGGAATGTCGGAACAACATGTGAAGCGAATTTTCGATCGTTTTTACCAGATCGAGCAGCAGCGCGCGGAAAATTATTTTCCGGGGACTGGCCTTGGACTGTCATTATCAAAAGGATTCATAGAATTGCATTCCGGAAGAATTGAAGTGCAAAGCAAGAAGGATACTGGTACTACTTTTTCAGTTTTCCTGCCGATGGGAGAGGAACATCTGAAGGAGAAGGATAAAATCCTCACCAATGAGTTTTCCAATTATCCAGATCCCCACTCAAGCAATTTGATTTCAGAAGAACTTCAGTATTTTCCAACTATCTCTGAAGCAGATACTGACGAAAATGGAATTGTGCTCAAAGATGGAGATAAGGAGCATCTTGTACTTATAGTTGATGACAATGCAGACCTTTTGCAATATATGAAGGATTCTTTGGTAAATGAATATGATATACTTACTGCGAAAGATGGAAGGGAAGCATGGGAAATGGTACTGCATGACTTACCAGATCTGGTAATCAGTGATGTAATGATGCCCCTCATGGATGGACTTGAGCTCACACAGCAAATCAAAAAGGATGTGAAAACATGTCACATTCCTGTAATTCTTCTAACTGCAAAAATCTCCCTAGAGAACAAGCTCGAGGGTCTGGCAGCAGGAGCTGATTCCTATATACCAAAACCTTTCAATGAACGTCATTTAATGCTACGCGTGAGGAAGTTGCTGGAAATGAAGATGCGGGTAAATGAATATTACAAGGAGAACCTCTCATTTGAAGAAGTAGAAAGTCCTGTTACGAGAATGAATCAAAGATTCCTTGACCGGGTAGCCAAGTATATCGAGGACCATATTCATAATAATGAATTTGGTGTAGAGGAATTGAGTATTGAAATGGGTATGTCCAGGGTACACCTGTATCGAAAGATCAAGCAGATAACGAGTATGTCCGTAAGTGAGTTTATGGGAACTGTGAAATTAAAGCATGCAAAGCTCTTGATCCGTAAAGGAGAGATGTCCATTTCCGAAGTTGCATATGCCTCCGGATTTTCTAATCCTTCTTATTTCGCGAAGTGCTTCAGGAAACAGTTCAATCAATCACCTTCAGACTACCTGGCCCAGTTTTCAGAAGACTGATTACCAGGTGGAATTTAAGCTGTAAATGGTTCCTGATTTCAATTTAACAGATCCGTTGTCTGCGAACAATGAAAAATGATCAAAATCTTCATTTGGGAAAAAGATTTCCGTCATAACACATTCGCCATCGTTTACAAACAGCTCAATAGAAGATTTATCAACAAATGCACGGATCTTCAAGGTTTCTGAAGCATCAATTTTTAAAGGGGCCCGGTGAATTCCGGGAAATTGATCAGAAAACGCTTTTTTTCCGCTTAAAGTTCTGTCGATATACAAGTTTTCATCTGAAGTATTGTATCCAATGATCAGGTGCTCATTCAGTTCATTGCTCAGCACAAAGCCAAAATCAGAGGCCATCCCAAACTGAGAATCATTATTGAGTTTGAATTCCAGGTTGATCTCATACATAGAACTTTTAAATTCATCAATATCAGTAATATCCAGGCTTCCTGATACAACTGACGCTACAAGCTGAACATCGGCATCCCTGAGCTGATCAAGTTCCTGAACGGGCTTGCTGTACAGCTCAAAGTATCCTTCATCCTTGTTCAGTACAAGTTCGCGAGGGATGGTCATGGCACTTCTCCACCTTTCTGTTGGCACGCTGGTAGCATATTGCCAGTTGCTCATCCACCCGATAAGGATCCGCCGACCGTCTTCCTCAGGTATATCTGAAAAAGTTACCCCGGCATAGTTGTCTTTGCCGTAATCCATCCATAGGGGTTCAGGACCCGGATTCTCGTTCGTGAACACTGATCCATCATAATCCCCCACAAAATACTGTGTACACGATCCTCCATTCGGTCCTCCCGGATTCAGGCTTACCAGAAGTACCCATTTTTCTTCACCATTATATTCCATGGGCATTAAGTCAGGACATTCCCAAACGCCCCCATGCGCTCCTGTATTGACTCCGAATTCACTTTCTTTTTTCCATTCGGTAAGATTTGGAGAAGAATAAAACATAACCCTGTCGTGAGCTGCAAACACCATGATCCATTTTTTATTTTTCTCGAACCAAACTACTTTAGGATCCCTGAAATCCCTGATTCCCGGGTTCCTAAGAACAGGATTTCCCTTATATTTTTTCCAGCTTCGGCCTTTGTCATTACTGTAAGCTATACTCTGGTTCTGAAACGTATTGCTGCCTGCCCTTTCACCTTCCATATTGTGGTGAGTAAATATTGCAATCATTGGAGGAAACTCACCATTCTGCAAACCCGAAGTATTTTTCCAATCGATTATAGCACTACCTGAAAATATAAATCCAAGACTATCTGGATATAATGCAATAGGGAGGTGTTCCCAGTGAACTAAATCTGTGCTGATGGCATGCCCCCAGTGCATGGGTCCCCAAACAATATCCTCAGGATAATATTGATAAAAAAGATGGTATTCACCTTCAAAATATACTAATCCATTTGGATCATTCATCCACATGGAGTCAGGAGTGAAATGAAATTGAGGACGGTGTTGTTCGGAATAATAGGTATTATCTATTTGTTTCGGTTTTCCGGATTCAGCACTTTGATAAGTACAAGATCCAAGGAGGAATAGTAATATCAGAGAAATTTGGCTCAGCTTTTTCATAGTCGTTACAAATATTATCTGTTTATTATAATTCTTTCAGAGCAAGTGTATTGAGAACTGATTGCCTGGATATAGTATATTCCTTCAGGTAGGTTCTGGATGTTGATCTTTCCAGGTAATCCTTTGAGATCGATTGATCTGATATAACTGCCAGTTGCAGTAAATATGCTTATTACCTTAATATTTGCTAATTCTTCCTTCGGCAAATCAATAAAAAAAAAATCCTTAGTTGGATTAGGATAGAGCTTGATATGATCTGAGTTATGCAGAGAGTGATCAATTGAATTAGGTTTGAAATGATCTGGCAAATCATTAGGTTCGCATACATCGTCATTCGTCACTTCTCCAAAAGAACTCAGGGTCCATTGATCCAGGCTGATGATTCTTACCTCACCTTCATTCACAATGAGATCAACATTTTCGCTCTCAACTCTGGAGGGATATACACGGGAAGAGAAGGCAGTAAGCTTGTCCACAAAGACCTCAATGGTTGAGTGGTCGAGGAAGATTCGGATTTCAATGGTATCTAGATAATCGAAGCCAAATTTTACAGTTTGAACATCTTTGGTTGTAGCTGAGAGTGAAGAGTATCTTCTGTCAAGACTAATCTTATTCTCCGCCAGGTCAAATTTTATTGATGTAAATTCAGTTGCGTCTTCATGTTTATATAACTGGATAGAAAAGATTGAGGATGAATCGGCTTTAATCTTGAATTCCAGCTCTATCTGATTGCCTGAGACTTCCGGAAGATTAAAATTTGTTCCTGGTTCAATTGTTCTGTCCAATACCTGGGTATGTTCTTCCCTCAATCTGCATAGATTTGGATGAGGAATTTGCCCCAATGAGTTGTCATTTAGTAATCTCACAACTCTTGGCAAACTGAATGTATGTCTCCATCCTGCTGCAACCTGATCAGCTACATCTCGGTCTTCAGGTATAATTCCGATGTAAGTTATCCTGCCAGCTGAATCCTTTCCAATAGCCGGTGCAAGCAGGTCGCGATCTGAAAGGTCAAGACGCCTCGACTTCTCAAAGAAAGGTGTGAATTTCTCATTCTCCCATGTACCTGTCCAGTACATGAAGCGCGCCCGTTTCCCAATAAATAAAGGTCCTATTCCAAGAACATAAGTGTTGGCTTCCAACTGATAGAATAGAGGCATCTCCCAGAAAAACCCTTCATTAAATGGATCGCTTGTGCTGTGCAGGCTTGTAATCGTTTCCCAGTTAACCAGGTCCTCACTTCGGTAAGTTACAAGTGTCCCTCCTGTTTCTCCTGCCTTCCCAGAACCGACAATCATGTAAAACAGACCATTGTCCTTCCAAACGAAGGGATCCCTGAAATCCAATAAGCCTGAAGGCGCATTTGCGATAACTGGATTACCGGCATATTTCTCCCATGAAATCAGAGAATCATCCTTGGGATAGGCTAGTCCAATACCTGCTCTTCCAGTATTAACTCCGGTATAGACTATCACAGGTTTACCATCAAAATCGGTAATAGTTGTCCCTGACCAAATACCAAAATCATCAAATCCTGGAGTTGGAGCAAGTACAACTGGGTCTTCGCGCCAGTCAACAAGATCTTTACTACTCAAGTGTCCCCAGTGCATGAAATGAAGATATGGGCCATTAGGATTTTTCTGGAAGAATAGGTGATATCTTCCTTTATAATATGTTAGTCCGTAGGGTTCGTTTGTCCAGCTTGTGTTTGGCATAGGGTGATATGCCGGGCGAAGGAAATCTCCACTATGCCTGATGTTTGGATCTATGAAAAGGTCTGCTGCAAGCAGTTCCTGTGCTTGAGTAAACACGATCTGATCAATCAGAATATGACCCCAGCCGCCTGTGATAGAATCGATGATCTCGATATTTGCAGTTTGCCCTATGTATGGTTCTAGGTTCCATGTTTCTTCGACGAGCAATTCAGAGTTGTTACCTGTAGTGGAGAGAACTACTTCGTTGTCGATTACTAGCCTGATGGCACATTCTCCTGGATGGTTTCCTCCACCAATCAAAAATTTCATTCTGTTATTATCCAACAGGAATGGAGGAGATATTAATTTCCCCTCACTGGCATCACCGTTCAGGAAACTGTTCACCAATTGATTCCCTTCATATCCCGACACTTCTTGCTGACCAGGAAGGGTACCTGCAGCAGCACTACTTCCAAATGCTTCACCTACTACATTCCACTCCCCGTAATTTTCAGCTTCAAAGTTTTCATATAATTCTGATATGGAAACAGGCGGAGCAAGTGCTTCATATCGCGAACGTACTTCGTGTTCTTCGAAGGCGTTGTTAAATATTTTAATATCGTCGAGTGCTCCATTAAGCAAAGTCAGATTGAATACATCAAAATAGGCATTTTCATTGTGTTTTCCCAGGTAAAGCTTTGTATTGGCAAAGTTGAAAGCTGTATGGGAATTGAGATTAATTTTTTTCAAAAGCATACCATTTACATAGATGGAAGCTTCCTTGACAACAAGATCGGCAGTGGCAACAATATGATTCCAGACATATTTTTCCAGAAATGAAGAGGTTTTCACTTCATATTTACTGCCATCTGCATAAAAATCAAATACGACCCTTCCATAAGGATCAATCTTCAATGCAAAACCTGCATTATCATCAATCTGACTAATGATAGCAGCATCCTCAATTGGATTCCTGTTTCCGTCAGTAGAGGCTGAAAATGCTTCGGTACTGTACCAGGATTCGATAGTCAACTGGTTAGAAATACCGCTTATAGTAAAATTATTTGAGGCATATGTTGAGTAGCCATCCAATCGCAGGGCAGAGCCCAATACACCTTGTATTCTTTCAGGATTATTAAAATGATTGGCTACCGGAAATTGCGTATCGCTGACCAACTCCTGTGTAAAGTTAGTTGAAGAAGCTTCATCAAAGGAAAAGTGGACAATACTGTCTCCAACAAAAGCATATGACCCTGAGGTGAAGAGAATATTTAATAATATGGCAAAAATTGTTTGTTTCATAATATAAAATAAAATAAAAGGCCGAAGCCTAACTCCGGCCTTTTAAAACACTAATTAAACTAAATCTATAAACTACTACTTAGCATCATATAAACCTTTCAGGTAAGTTATTGCATTTTCTGTGATTGTCTCTATATTTTCATAGTAATCATTGGTTGATTCATCATTGACAACCCACTCATATCCATTGATTGTATTTGAGAACATGAGAACAGTTCCTTTAAAATCCTTTGGTACATCAGCATTTAATGTCTCATGAGTATTCAAGTCAGTTCTACCAAATTCGATAGCATTGAATCCAAAATAGTCGCTAACACCTCTAAGTGAACTAAGTTTTATTGCCTTATACTGTTCCTCGAAATTTGTGATCATGTCCAGGTTACCACAGCAGTCTCCTCCTGCAGGACCAACATTCCACCAAAACAGTCTTACTTCCCTAGTAGCTGAATTGTTGAGATAAACCCTGTTATCTTCAGTAAGGAGTCCTTCCCACAGTGGGTGGTCGGTCCTATCTTCAGAAGTGGTTTCAGGAACGGCGCTCATTCCCCAGATATCATCTGAAGGCTTATCACCTTCCACACCGCTGCAACAGACCTCATTCCAATAAAGTGCTTCAGGAACGCGGTCAATCTCAAAGATGTAATCAGCTGCATCTCCTGCCAAGAATAAGTTTCCACCATCTCTTACCCAGTTAGATACTGTCAATGCAGCGTCAGTCATTGAACCTAAATCAATTACATCTGTGCCCGCAATTGGTTCTAATTCATAATAAAATATCACTTTCAGGTTTGCAAGAGCGTCAGCAGTGATCTCGCTGGCTGATAAATAAACAAATTGATCTCCATACAGTGATTCCATCCAGGTCGCTGCTGCCATGGCATCATCCTCCAGTTCACCAATTGTGGCACCTTTACCGATGAAACCCAATACAGCTGTAAGCTCAACAGATACTGTGAAAGACTTCGTTACTTCAATACCATCCGCATCAGATCCTGTTACTGTGAAAGTGACCGGATTTGTAAAATCGTGTGAAGTGCCTGAAGCAGGACTTACTGTAGCACCTTCAGGTAGTGTGATTGAAACAGTCATATTTGTTATATCCTCATCACCCGGCACTCTAAGGAGGATTGTCCCTGCTGTGGTATCAATCGTTCCAGACACGCTTGCTGGTGATGTAATTGAAAAGGATGTGATCGTGGCCGATACGGTCAGATCTTCAGGTGGATCTTTCTCACATGATGTGATAAGCATTGCAGCTCCTGCGAGCAGGACTACCAACATGGTTAAAATACTCGTTTTCTTCATAACAATAGAATTTAAATTAATATTAATCTTTCTTTTAATAATTGTGTTTCTTTTATTTTAATTCTGGCTATATAGTTCTGGGGCAAGGTCAATTTCTTCTTGTGGAATTGGCAGGTAGAGCTGGTCATCTGGGAATGTCAATGATTCTCCTTCCAGGTGAGGAGCCCTTTCGACTTCTGTTGCGAAATAATCATTCATTACTTGCTCAACTATTCCCCATCTCATCAAGTCGTAATACCTGTGTCCTTCCATAGCTAACTCAATTCTTCGTTCAAATCTCAATGCCTTCCTGGCATAGTCTTGTGTCCATCCTGATGCTGGATAAAGTGAAATGCTATAAGTTGCGGCGACACCTGATTCATCCAGTTTTTGCACATAGGAGCTGTTCTTGGCCCGATTCCTGACTTCATTGATCAGTTGCCTGGCTTCATTCAGGTCACCTCCTGACTCGATCAATGATTCTGCTTTCCAGAGCAGTAATTCAGCATAACGGATATACTGGTAGTTCAATCCGGAGGCAGAATGTGGACCAGTATTAGGAGGATTGATGTTTGGGTCATTTGGGGAGAGAACATGTTTTTTGGAAGACCTCCCTTCAGGGAAGAAGGTCGGATTCCTAATCCATGTCACATCATATTCACCAGCATCCTTCCAGACTATGCCAACTCGGCCAAAAGTGAAATCAATACGCGGATCCAGGTTTCCGGCATAAGTAGAACCTTCCACAACTTCATCGTTAAATGAATCAAACAGAGGTAGTCCTGTTGCATCCGTCCTGAATGCATTGGCGAGATTCTGGCTTCCCAGGTAAAATCCATCGCCAGAATAAGGGCCTCTCGGTGTGTTCAAAAGGTCGCTCCAGCTGTGATTAGGGAAAATATCTCCGTCAAGTTGTACATTCCCCCTCGAGTACTGAAAGGCAAAAATGGTTTCGAGTCCGTTTTCTTCTTCAATGGTGGCCAGGTCTTCGAACTCATCAAGAAGCTCATAGGGTCCGTTGATCACATAGTCAGCCATAAGAATAGCATCGGCCCAGTTTTTTCTTTCAATATGCAGTTTGCATAGGTAGGCTGCCGCTGTGTATTTATTTACCCTGGCAATATCCACATCATTGGTTTCAGGCAGACTGTCATAGGCAGCCTGCATATCTGCTTGGATCAGGTCCCAAAGTTGTTCCGATGGGAATTCTGTATTACTCTTTTCTGATGGATTATCATTTTCCATGATGTAGGGAATCATATCGAAATTCCTTTTTAGGTCATAATGAAAATGAGCTCTGAGTAATCGCATTTCAGCGATCCTTTCGTTCTTGGGATAAGTGTCTGATTCCAGATCCCTGATATTCCGAATTGCGAGATTTACCCTTGCAATAGCTATCAGGTTGTTCCTCCACTTATTCAATGGGACATGCAGACCATCTCCATCTACATCGGAGGGAAAAATATTTCCTCTTTCCATCTGTGGGACCCCGGAATATTCAAGCGATGAAGCCCCTTCACCACCAGTATATGCATCATCACTTCTTACGTCCATCACCCAGTTGCTTGATGGTCCTATAAAGGCATGTCGAACATCAGCCACATTGGCTGAAAGGCCTTGATAGGCAGCGGCGACCAATCCGTCTGTAACGGATTCTGAACTAAGTCCTTCTGCCAGTACTCCCTGGGGAGCTGTATTCAGTATATCTTCACATGATACACTAAGTATCATTATAATGATAGTTGAAAATAATATTTTAATGAGTGTTTTCATTACAGTATATTTTATAATTTCAAATTATAAGGTCATATTCAGTCCCAATATGAACATTCTGGGCAGCGGATAGAATCCCCTGTCAATCCCGAATATGTTTGAATCGTTTGCATAAGGAACTTCAGGATCCAGACCAGTATATCCAGTCAGAGTAAACACATTCTGTACATCTAAGTATATGTTTAGCTTAAATCCTTTTGTAAGATTTTCCGGTAAACTGTAACCTAGTTTAATACTTCTGAGCTTTAAGAATGATGCATCTTCCACAAAGTAACTGGAGGCCCTTCGCTCATCATTGGTTGCTGTCAGCTGGACCGCTGGAATGGAAGATGTTGGATTTGCCTCAGTCCATGCATCAAGAATTCTTGTTCCGACATTGAAATTTGGTTCAAAGAAATCTGTATTCTGCTTTGTGTAATTATATACCTCCTGTCCAATAGAAGAAAATAAGAATGCACTCAGGTTAAAGTTACCGTAATCCAGGTTCAGGTTAAGACCCATGATCAGGTCAGGGTTCGGACTGCCTATATAGGTTCTGTCCTTATCATCGATCACATCATTGTCATCAAGGTCCTCATATATCAACCTACCTATGGCTTTACCATCCTGATCAGCGTGGTTGTCAACCTCCTCTTGGGTAGAAAATATCCCGCTGGTTTTCCATCCATAGAAGGAGGCAAAGGGATATCCGGTTGCCACCCTGGCTTCACCCTCTAATCCGAAATAGTATTCATCATAAATACCAAGTGAACCTACTCCTTCTCCAAGTTCTATTACTTCATTTTTATAGCGAGAGAGCTGAAGCTGGGTTGACAATTTCAGCTTGTTGGAAGGCTTATTATAGTAATAAGCAACATTTAATTCAAATCCTGCGTTTTTAACCGTTGCTGTGTTCTGGGGAGGAGGATTTCCACCTCCTTCAGCTGCGATCACTGTTGGATAAGTAAGGATATCTGCTGTAGTCTTGTTGAAGTAATCAAAATTCACCTGGACATCATTGTCAAATAAAACGATATCCGTACCGATGTTCATTTGTGTAGTGGTCTCCCACTTCAGGTCTTCATTCCCTCGCTGAAGTGTAACCAATCCGGTACTTACGGTATTATTGGTTCCGGCCAGGTCATAGTCGGCTCTGTTTGGATTCAGACCAAAGGTCGAATAGATAGCATACGCACCGATATTCTGATTACCCTGCTGTCCCCAGCTAGCTCTCAGCTTCATATTATTCAGGTACTTTGTACTGAAGAGTGATCGTGCAAATTCCTCCTGGTCAATTTTCCATCCGGCAGATACTGCAGGGAAGATCCCTGAATAATTTAACCTGGATGTCTGGTCTTGTCTGAGTGTTGCAGCAAAGAGATACTTGTATTTGTAGATATAGTCAATCCTTCCGAAATAGGAAAGAAGTCCCCAGTTTAAAGAACCTCCCCCATTGAAGCTTGACTCAACACTACCTGAACTAATCTGGACATAGTTGGCATCTTCGATCTCGTAACCGCTTCTTCCTGCAACAATATTATTGAACTCATAGCGAATAGCTTCCATACCTACCATTGCTTTCAGGTCATGATCATCAGACAGGTATTTATACTCAGCTGTATTGATCCAGGTTGCAGTCTGGCCTTCTCCAAATGCCCTGCTGTATGAAGCTTCTGTTCGACTGAAACCTCCTTCTTGATAAGTAGGGGAAAAGTTCCTGGTCAGGAAATTGGAATAATCAATTCCGAGATTTGATTTAATTCTTAAGTCATGTTTTTCTTTCATGCTTTCCAATGCATCCAATACATTGAATTCTAAATATGCATTTCCAAAGATCCTGTAACTTTTAGAGTTATTATCTTTATTCCTGTAAAGTTCTGCAACCGGATTTGCTGCATTTGGGAAAGCGAGTCCTGCAACAAATATATTGCCACCTGCATAATTCCCATCATCGTCATAAATTGGCAATGCAGGGTGCTGGCGAATCACCTGGTAAGGGATTCCACTCTGTGTATTCTGGCTTCCGGTTTGAACCTGATTTGACCAGCTGACAGACATATTCTCTCCTACCTTGATCCAGTCATTCAATTTATACTCGGAATTTACTCTTGTTGTGATTCTTCTATGGAAAGTATGGTTGATGATACCATCTTGATCGAAATAGGAAACACCCAGAGAATAATTTCCTTTTTCACTCCCGGCTGACATGTTTACGTAATACTGGTTGTTCTTGGCGTTTCGATAGACCGCATCAGCCCAGTCAGTTCCCTCAGAAGTGAAGGAATACATCTGGTCGGTGCCCGGAACATCAAAAGGAGTAGTAACAACAGATGGTTCAGGTACGCGCCCGCCGTAAAGATCTATATTGGGTGTTCGGCTGCTGTATGCAGCTGCTTGCCAGTATACTTCTCCCCATTGCTGGTTGTTCAGAACTTCTACTCTTTTTGCAAGAGTTTGCATCCCGTTTGTAACACCAGCGTCAACACTCATCCTTCCAGCTTTGCCTTTTTTCGTAGTGATGACAATAACACCGGCAGCTGAACGTGATCCATAGATAGATGCTGCTGAAGCATCTTTCAGTACCTGTATGCTTTCGATGTCATTTGAATTCAAGTTGTCAAGAGATTCAGTTGTAGGTATCCCATCGATCACGTAAAGTGGATTGTTATTATTAAGGGTGGTGATTCCCCTAATCCGTATTTGAGTTCTTCCAGTTCCCGGTTGTCCATCCTGGGTCATTGTGATACCTGCCACACGTCCCTGTAGTCCCTGCAAAATATTGGCATAGGGAACTTTCCCTACTTCATCCATATCTACCACACCGATAGCGCCGGTAAAGTCTTTCTTGCGTTGGGATGAATAGCCCGTAACAACGATTTCATCTAATTGCAGGACATCAGAATCAAGTATAACATTCACTAGACTCAGGCTTCCTACCTCTACTCTCTTTGTAAGAAATCCCATGTAAGAGAATTTAAGAACATCTGTTTCAGATGCCTTGATGGAAAAATTACCATCAATATCTGTAATAGTTCCCCTTGCAGTTCCAACTATCTGGATGGTCACACCAATCAGGGTTTCTCCTGTTTCGTTAACAACGTTTCCTGTAACTGTCCTGGTCTGTGCAAAAAACACCATATGCATCATGCTCAGAACCATTAGTAGAAATATTTTTATTTTGTTTAACTTTCTCATTGGAGTAGCTTTTTGAGATTTATTATTAACTGTTAGAGTTATTTTGTTTAAGTATTTCTGAAATATCTGAGTATTGGTAGTTAGGCGTTGCTCCAGATTGTGATGCGACAAAAGCTCCTGTTGCACATGCAAAGCCCAGTGCCTCATCTGGAGATTTCCCTTTCAGGATCGATGAGATCAGTCCTGCAAGGAAGGCATCACCGGCTCCCACTGTGTCAGCTACCTGGATGGTATACCCATTATGCTGATGAAAGGCATCCTCTTCTTTATCAAATAGGATGGCTCCTTTGTCACCCTTGGTAACCACTATCATTTTCAACTTGTATTGCTTAACTATCCACTCCATCAATTCAGTTTCATCCTTGGCTTCTTTCCCATCCCATCCTGCAATAATATGTAGTTCATCATCATTAAGCTTTGCAATATCCGCCATGAGTAGCAACTCTATTACAATGGACTTTTTTGTATAAGGAGAACGCAGATTAACATCAATTAGTTTTAGAGCCTCAGACTTTAGGGTCTTGATAATAGATTCACGTGTTGTTGTGTTCCTTGATCCCAAGGTACCATAAACGATAAGCCCTACACTTTGTGACAAATCTTGCAACGCCGCTGTATATTTTATATTATCCCATGCAACAGGTCCTGGAATCTCAAATTTAGCATTATTCTTCGTGTCCAATTTCACAAAAACTTCGCTGGTAGGTAATTCAGGATCTAATTGAATCTGAGATGTTCCAAGTCCTTGCTCGAGTATGAAATTTGTCAGATCTTCTCCATCCCTGTCAACTCCAACTCTACTTGCAATCTGAACACTATTGCCAAGCCTTGACAAGTGTAGAGCAACATTCATTGGGGCACCTCCAGGTTTGCGTCCTGTTGGTAAGACATCCCAGAGTACTTCTCCAATACACAGTATGTTTTTGTCAGCAATTTTCATTTATTTATTTTTTTCCACTTGAGATATCAGTCTGTATCTGCTCCAGGGTTTTTCCCTTGGTCTCAGGAATAAATTTCCATGCAAAGATCAAATGCAGCACCATCATGATGGCAAAGAAGGCAAAAGAATGGCCTCCGCCTATGACTTCAGAATTCGCAGCTACCGGAAAAGTCCAGGAAATGGCAGCAGCCATTATCCAATGCGTTGTACTTCCCAGGACCTGTCCTTTCGCACGTACCCTATTTGGGAATATTTCTGAGATAAAGACCCAGATGACAGCTCCCTGAGAATATGCGAAGAAGGCAATGAAACCAATAAGATAAAGCAATACACTATAGCCATTAAAGCTCTCGAGGTAGAATGCTCTGGCGATCATTCCCAGGAAGAAGATCATCCCAAATGATCCAACAATAAGGAGCTTTTTCCTGCCAAACCTGTCTATAGTAAATAGTGCCAGGATAGTAAATAGCATATTTGTAACTCCAATCGCAACAGATTGCAAGAGGGCGGCATTTTCTCCCAGACCGGTCATTTCAAAAATACGCGGAGCATAATACATAATGGCGTTTATCCCAGACAGCTGATTGAACATTGCTATTAATATAGTAGTAATGATTGGAAGACTATATTTTTTCTGAAACAGGGCTTCTTTGCTGTTTTCCTTATAATTCCCTATTGATTCTTCAATCTCTGATAAAACTTCCTTGTACCTGGGATTACCGGTACTCTTTAATACCTTTTCTGCTTCCTCTTGCTTGTTATGCATCATCAGCCATCTTGGACTCCTGGGTATCGTAAAAAGAAGGAAGAAAAAGAGTACAGCAGGAAATGTTTCAACACCCAACATCCATCTCCAGGAAGTGTCTACTCCTGTTTTTGCGATCAAGTAGTTGGATAGGAAGGCAATCAATATTCCAGTAACTACATTGAATTGTTGTAAAGCCACAAGCTTTCCCCGAATCTTAGCAGGAGCAATTTCTGCAATATACATTGGAGACATTACTGAAGCACCTCCAACTGCCAGTCCGCCGATAAACCTGAAGAAGAGGAAAAAATACCACTGCTGCGAGAGGGCACTTCCAAGGGCAGATACTGTATACAAAACGGCCATAATGATAAGCATCATCCGTCTTCCATACTTGTCGCCTGGAGCACCAACAAAAATAGACCCTATTATAGTACCTATTAAAGCGGTAGCTACGGTGAAACCTAGTCTCCACTTTGAGAGTGCAAAAACTGTTTCCAGTGCGGAAGTCGTTCCAGATATCACTGCTGTATCAAACCCGAAAAGAAATCCGCCAAGTGCAGCGATCAGTGTTATTCTTATAAGTGTTGCTTGCTTCATGCATTTATTTGTAATTCGAAAATTATTGTAAATCTGTCCTGCTTAATACAAATCATGATACAATTACTATCAATCAGGTAACATTTTCATATCTTTTTGTGATCAACAATACACATGTAACCTAGATGATAATGATGTAACATATATCTTGAAGAAAAAATACTTTCCCTTTGGAATAACATCTTGTAGTTCTATATTGATTTCATGAGTCTTTTCAATGTCCAATCAAACTACGATATTCCCGATCCTCACTGGAAAATCCGGCGTAACTGAGCACCTCATTTCGGAATTTACTCCCCCCTACCCCGATGATGACGCGATCCCACCGGGATCGTATTTCGTGTTGCGTCCATCAACCCCGGATCTGCGATCCGGGGCTACAAGATGAGATCCCTTCCTTTAGATTTACTTCCTAAATAATTCTTGATTATTTTTATGAGAAAGAATGGGGTGAACTATGATCCCTCCAAGGTAATTGGACCTAGATCCC
>Ga0307990_1001222_pt1 | contig 21853 bp, 18 predicted proteins | sample EllFjometagen129_FD_203168 | JGI IMG/M metagenome (GOLD analysis project Ga0307990, IMG submission 203168) | Marine microbial communities from Ellis Fjord, Antarctic Ocean - #129 | ecosystem: Environmental > Aquatic > Marine > Unclassified | place: Southern Ocean | collected 2014-10-08
AGCTACCGGAGCGATTCGTCCTCGTTGAAGAGGGCGCGATGCGCCTGCTCTTGGACACGCAAGTCGATGCCCGACTACGTGAGATGGGCTGGGTCCGCGAAATTGCCCACCGCGTGCAAGTCCTGCGCAGGGAGGCGGGATTCGAAGTGACAGACCGTATTGTCCTCTCCTACGAGGCAGATGAGGCCACGGGGCAGGTGATGTCGAACAATCGCGAGGCGATCGCCGCAGAGGTGCTGGCAACTTCGATTGAGGATAAAATCACCGGCGAACAAGAGATTGTGCAAGAACTTGCGCTCAATGATACAACGCTAAAGATTGGATTACGGCGTGTCGATGCAAACGGAGGCTGAGATGGCAACAGCGGTGTTAGGGATGCAGTGGGGCGATGAGGGCAAGGGGAAAATCACTCATCTGCTCGCAAAGGACGCGAAGATGGTTGTGCGGTTCAATGGTGGACCAAACGCCGGGCACACTGTAATCGACCGTGGGGTGAAATTTGGCACGCACCAGATTCCAGCTGGTGCCTTCTATCCTGGTGTCACATCGATCCTCGCTACTGGAATGGTCATCGACCTTGTTGTGCTGCGCGAGGAGTACGAAACAGTCGTCAAGCACCTTGGCAGGAGGCCGGAACTGCTCATTGCGGAGAATGCACACCTGATCCTCCCGTATCACCGCATCCTGGAGGACTTGGAGGGGAGCGGAGTGGCGATCGGGACAACGCGACGTGGGATTGGGCCAGCATATCGCGATCGGGCGGCGCGCATCGGGATTCGTGCCATTGACCTGCTTGATAGAACGCGCTTGGAGGAGAAACTCAGCAGGCGGTTGGAGCTATTGCACCGCACCTGGCCACAGGCGGAATCTATCACGAATCTGACTGCGAGCCACCTTGCTGAGGACTTGCTGACTTCTGCTGAGCCATTCCTCTCGTCTATCGGAGATGCGCCGGGAGCAATTCAGAGGGCAATGGTGCGCGGGGAAGAGTTGCTCTTTGAGGGGGCGCAGGGGGCTCTCCTCGATGTTGACTACGGAACTTACCCCTACGTCACATCATCGTCCACCGTCTATGCCGGCCTGCCGCACTCGGTTGGGATCGGGAACCTCAACGTCGAGCGTCGACTGGGAGTGACCAAGGCGTACACGACGCGTGTTGGAGGTGGGCCATTTCCCACAGAGCTTGTTGGCGAGGAGGGAAGCTGGCTACAAAATGCAGGATCGGAGTTCGGTGTAACCACCGGGCGGCCAAGAAGGTGCGGCTGGCTGGACCTTGTTGCGTTGCGACACGCGGTGCGCTTGAACGCCCCCACCGGGCTTGCAATTACGAAGCTCGACATCCTCACTGGCCTGCGCGAGATAAAGGTCTGTCGCGCCTACAAGCTATACGATCGCGAGATCACCACATTCCCTACATTGGCTGAAGATCTTGCTCTGTGTCAGCCGGTCTACGAGAGTGTCGCCGGCTGGGATGATGACATCACTGATGTGCGCGCCTACGGCGATCTTCCATCCGCTGCGCGAGCGTATCTTGACGTGATGTCCGTTGGGCTCGATGTGCCGATCGCCCTCGTTTCCGTTGGCCCATCGCCTGAGGAGACGATCCTTACCGGCTTTGACAGGGGTTAGTGGGGCGGATATAATCGCTATCTCAACTGGGAATTCAAGGAGTAACGATCATGCAACGCACGTTTGTGGCAAAGAACGAAGAAATAGGGAAGAGTTGGAATAGGGATTGGTACGTGGTTAATGCCGATGGCAAGCCCTTGGGACGAATGGCAAGTGAGATTGCCACAATCCTGCAGGGGAAGCACAAGCCAATCTACACCCCACACGTCGATACGGGGGATTACGTTGTTGTAATCAATGCCGAGAAGGTTGGCCTGAGTGGAAAGAAGTGGGATCAGAAGCTCTTCCAACGTCACACTGGCTACATAGGTGGTCTAAAGGAGATGACGTATCGTAAGCTGGTTGAGCGTCGCCCGACTATGCCTGTGCGTGAGGCGGTTCGCCGCATGCTCCCCAAGAATATACTGGGCAGGCGGATGTTGCGTAAGCTGAAGGTCTACGCCGGACCCGTGCATCCGCATGAAGCACAGAGCCCCAAGGAAATCTCCTTCTAGCGCGTTCCTGCATTCAGCCATCAACTGTCAGGAGAGGAAACATGTTGCTCTCTTCTGTAGGTTGATGGCTGTTTTTTTCTTTGAGATCCACGGCTGAGCGGCAGCGGACATTTGTCTACACCCCCCTAGACAAAGCAGGGGGTGGCTCTCGACACCCTTCCTTTCTCTCAATCACCCATCTGCGCTAGACTTCGAGCAATGAAACACGCATGCACACGGGTGGTGGGACGAATTATGTTAAGTAGAACGCGTGGCACATTGTACGGAGTTATCATCCTCCTGGTCCTTCTGTCGGCGGTTGTACCCGTTTTCGGTCAGAGGGAGAAAGTAGGTGTCTTCGTGCAGGCGGCGGTGCCGGTGCCGGCAGCACAGCTAGATATCTTGAAGAGCTACGCCAGTCAACACTGTGCGATTATCACTGGTTGTGGGGTTGCATCCGCGGGCGAGCTGATGTATGCGCAGCGACTTACGAACACTTACATCGGGAACAGCGTTCCCCTTGCTGGAATGCGGAAACTGGCGCAGGCGCTTGATGCGGATCATCTAGTTGTGTTCCGTATAGTACGTTGGGAGAGTGTGATTGCCTTCCGCGCTGAGCGTTCTCTGCTCTTCCTTGGGGCTAGCTCCTTTCTCGGTGATTCGATGAAGCTGCTCACGAGCCCCCTCGGGCTCTTGCTAGGGCTGGATAAAGCTGCAACGGTGGGCGTTTTCGTCACGGTGTTTAGCTCTTCTGGTGACATAGAGTTTACAACGACAGTTACTACGGAAGACAAGCCTCTCTTCTCGCTATTGACGGCGGACCCGACAGAGGCTGCGAAACAGGCGATCGATGGAGCATTGTATCAATTGGCGGTCTCGCTGTGAGTGTAGCGAGCAGGGGAGGGTAACTGATGTTACAGACTTTCAAGGAAGGTGATTGGTACAATGAACATGGTGTATTCTTGCAAATTTAGCGAAAAAGATGAGCACAAAGGAGGTAGCAATGAAGGTGTATAAGGTCAGCCTTTACGGCCTTTTCCTCCTCTTGGTACTCGGCACCCTCCTCTTCCCGGCGAGTGTACTTGCCCAGGAGTCGGGGTACTACACGGTTAGCCAAGGGGACAAGCGGGTGCAGATTACGCCGCTCGCCGGTCCGACTGTAGCTGGTGATTACTATGGTTTGACTGACAGCCAGTCGAATACGGGCCTGGAAGAAACGAATACCGCGGTGCTGTTCCTGTATCGCAACACGACGACGGGCGACGTATCGTTGTTCGTCCTTCTAAGCGGCACAGGGGGAATTGCCGGGGCAACGACAATGACGCTCTCCGGTGTACCAGCTGCAGCAGGTTTCACAGTGCAGGATGACGGTACAATGGACTTCCGCGAGGTATGGGAGCTTACTCCTCCCACGGGGAATGTCTCCTGGACGTGGGACGATGGAAAAGCTGATGGAATGGTTCTTGGACCTCTCGGCACAGAATTTGAGATGAACGTGTTCCCGCAGTTCACGTCCGGCATCACGGCGGTGAAGTTCCTCTCCGGAGATCTAGCCTCTCCGCAAGAAGTGGACCTGAATTTGCTTGACGCGATCATCGTCAAGGGCACGCCGAATGAACCGCCGCAGGTGTCGTTTGGGACCTCGCCGGCCAAGGCACATATCAATGAGCCGATCGCGTTCGATGCTAGTGCTACGTTCGATCCGGACGGATCAATAGTTGAGTACGCGTGGGACTTCGATGGTGACGGGCTCTTCGATCAGACGACCGCTGATCCCATCGTCACTCACAGCTACATCCTAGCTGGGACAAAGAGCGTAACCTTGCGGGCGACTGATTCTGATGGAGCGACTCAGCGTTTGACGATGTCGCTTGACATATCCGACCTTGCGGTCAAGGTGATGCGCACCATATCGACGGTTGCCGCGCTTCCTGGAAGCACATTCAAGGTTGTTGTTCGCATTGAGCCAGAGATGGATCTAGCTGGTGTTGGACTGGAAGAGAAGCTCCCTGTTGGTTGGAAGATAAAGCCGTTGGAGAATGCCGGTGCCGCCTTCAAGCGAGCAGCAGTGCAGTGGGTATTCATTGACGAGATCAAGTCAGGAACGACCAAGGTCATATCCTATGAAGTGACGGTTCCCGACAGCAGCCAGCTGGTCGCTACCACTCTTCCTGTATGTTTCGACATCACTGGAATATTCCAGGCGCGCACTCCGGCGCTTGAGATTCCTGTTGAGGGCGACTCTACAGTTGAGATTACGGATGCGCTTCCGCTGAAAACGGCGATTACGCACCTCGTCCCAAGAATCGGTGAGGATAGTGACGACACGATCGATCTGCGCTTATCGCAGAAGATCGCACCGAATCAGCTGAACCGCGCACTCGAGATGTGGCGGAACGATGAGTACGTGCCATGGACGCAAGGCGCGACCATCGACCTGGAAGGAATGAAGGAGATATCGGCGTATGCCTACACGTGCACGCCGGTCGATGTCGACCTTCCTGCTGTGCCACAGGCGAATATCAGTGCCGTGCGTACCATCGCTACGCCCGTGCCATGCAACAACATCCTATTGAACTACATCGGCAGTGACGGGAACCCCGCTGGGAACACGTTCACCGTCAAGGTAGAAATCAGCGCCGATCAGGACATGTACGGTGTCGGTCTGGCTGAGGATCTGCCGACTGGATGGAAGGTAATCCCGATAGAGAACGATGGCTTCATCTACAAGCGTTCTCAGGTAGAGTGGGTCTTCCCGAGCAAGATTCCGGCTGGGACGATGAAGATCATCATCTACCAGGTTGAAGTCCCACAGACGCAGGCGTTTGAGACAAGCTCCAGCGACCCCTGCTACGTCAGCAGTGATAACATACAGGGAATCGTCGATTCGGCTCTGCCGTGCCAGGATACGCATGTGACAGGAGATAGCACGGTTGTGATCAGTGACTCGATCGCTGTGATCATCGCCATCTCGCGCTGGGATGTTGAGGATGATACGATCGACATCAACCTCTCTGACAAGATCTCCTTCCAGCAGGTGCAGCGTGCGATAGCATTCTGGCTGGAGGACGAGGTTGTCCCGCGCACCGGCGGACAAACAGTCACCTATGAAACACTGAAGACGATCATCGCCTACTGGCTGACGAACACGAATATCTGTGATCCGCTGCCTGGAAGCGTGCAGGGTCCCTGCGATGGTAGCCCTGCCTGCCTGCCATGCGGCTAGTTTCGTTCAAGCTAAGGAGATGATTGATAATGAGACAGAATTGTGTATCGGCGAGGGGGAGACCCCTCGCTGTCTTCTTCCTGGCGCTCGTGCTGCTCGCTTTGCCGGTTCTTGCCAGTGGAACGTATCTGCAGGCACAGCAGTCTGTTAGTCCGCAGGAAATTTACGTAGCAGGTACAGGGTCGCCAGACACGGCGAATATGAATCTTGTCGTGCAGGGTGTGGGGCATGCAGGGCGGTTCCCGATTGACTGTGTGTTCGTGATCGATACATCGGCCACGGCACAACTTGCCTCGGCCAAACAGTTTGCCTTCGATCTCATGGACACGTTTTCCGAAGAGGATCGCGTTGGAGTCGTCACCTTTTCTACGATGGCGCAACTTGCCGTCCCGCTCAGTTCAAGTCGCCTCGCGGTGAAAACAGCGATCGCGGACTTGGAGACGGGAGGAAAATCTGCATTCGGTGACGCGCTGCAGCTCGCTCGCCAGGAATTACTGGCAGATGGGCGAACGGATGCAATTCTCGTCGAGGTCCTTCTCACCGATGGACAGAACAATGCTGGACGCGATCCAGGTGGCGAGGGTGATGTAGCAAGTGAGGCGGGGATCAAGATTGTTTCCGTCGGGATTGGCTACTTGATTGACAGTAATCTATTGGAGGAGTTTGCCTCAAAGACCAATGGCCTCTTCTTCAAACGCATAATCAGCTCGACGATTGGCAGGATAAATAGCTTGCTGACTGTCAATGCGGCAGGCGAGTACGTGATGGTAAATAAAGTTCTCCCCAGTGATATTCGCTATGTCGGGGCGACACCGTCTCCTACGCGTGTGATCTCAAATGCCGATGGGACAACGACTCTCACCTTCAATGTCGGAACGATCGGCCTTGGTGAGGAATGGAAGGCCGAGATCACGATTCAGGCGGCATATAAGGGTGCACTTTCAACGGATGCAGGCTCGACAGTTTCGTACGTGAGTTTCCGTGGGGTTAAGAACACAATAGAGATTCCCAGCAATTCACTCTCTGCGATCTTGCCTCCCGCGCCGCCGTCTCCGCCGATTGCCGAATTTTCCTATTCGCAGGGGAGCCTCAGTACGACGGACACCGTTGTGTTCAGCGATGGTTCGACAGACGCCGACGGTCAAGTCGTTGTTTGGGCGTGGGATTTTGGCGATGGCACGGTAAGTGACGCCCAGAACCCGCAGCACAGCTACTCGCACAGCGGGACCTATACTGTGGCGCTTGTCGTCAAGGATGATGACGGTAATACTTCATCCGTAGCCACACAAGAGATTGTAGTGGCAAACGCAACTCCGACAGCAGTGTTTAAGGTGACCCCAGCTGATCCGCGTGTTGCGGTCTCTACGTTGTTCGATGCCAGTGGCTCGTACGACGTGGAAGGGCTGATCTCATCCTACGCCTGGGACTTCGATAGTGACGGAGTATTCGATGTTGACAGCGCATCTTCCGAGGTCGAGTACACGTTTGCCGAGGCGGGAGAGGTGACGGTTACCCTCAAGGTGACGGATGATGAGAGCGCAAGCACAATTGCGAAGAAGTCGCTGACCATACTTCCCAGCGTGAGCGCGATCAGGGAAATCGACACGTGCCTTCTGGGTGATGAGACGATCATCGGCGGAACGGTCAAGATGACGATAACGATCACTGCGAATACTGAGGTGCACGGCCTGACCCTGCATGAGGACATCCCAGCAGGCTGGACGTTTGCCGAGGCGTACAACGCGAGTGCTACGTTCCGCAAGGAGACCACGGATTGGTTGTTCATGGAAACGCTTGAGGACGGCGATACGCGAGTGATCGAGTACACGCTGACCGCTTCCTCTATGTGCAGTGAACCGGCGAAGACAGCGCTTGGTGGGATTATCCAGAGCTCCTCGCCACGGTTGTCCCGGATGATCTTCGGTGAGGACAAGGTCTCTCTTGTCCCGACACTTCCGATCAAGGTTGTCATTTCGCGCTGGGACAGCGATCAGGCAAAGATAGATCTCTGCCTGCCAGAACAGATCTCGTTCGATCAGATTCAGTACGCTGTGTCATTGTGGCTCAGCGGTGGCTCTGTTACCTATACTGGCGACAAGGTTGTCACCCTCGAAGACATCCGTGATCTGATCGCCTATTGGCTGACCGATACATCGGTGCATGATCCGCTTCCTTAAATGGGAGCGGATGTGCCCGATCTGAAATGTGTGATTAAGGAGGGGGAATGAATAACAGGTTGAAGGTGCTCCTCGCCGTGACAGTTCTCGTTGTCACGTTGGGGCTGGTCGCCCTTGCCGGAACAGCGGACTATTCCCCGGCGACGTATAACCCAGCGGTGGGAGAAGACACTAACTTCACGGCGTGTCAAACCTGTCTTTCCTACGACGCTGCAAGCTACGATTGGGACTTTGACGGAGATGGGGTGTACGACATTTCGACACCTAATCCGACCGTTGAACACGCGTTTTCCGAGGCCGGTTTCGTTGTTGTGACTCTGAGGGTTGACGAAGGCGGCGGTCGCTACACGACGTGTCGCAAAGGAATTCTCGTTGGAGAGACTCCTCTCTTCGCCGTACGTGAAGTGACACCGGAGGCGAGTGGGTCGGTGCTAGTGGAGATCACGGTCAGCGCCTATGTTGGTGTGCGAGCGGTTGGTTTGGAGGAAACGCTTCCCATCGGTTGGCAGTGGGAGATACTCGATGCCGCTAACGCCATCACGAAGAAGGAAGGACAGAATCTGCAGGTTCTCTGGATGAACCCGATCGAGGCTGGCGAAACGTGGACGGTTTCCTATCGTCTCTACCCGTCCATCGGGACAGGATCTCCCCTATTAGCGGGGACAATCAGCGGCTACGACGGCGAGAATGCGTGGGTGAAGGTATCAATCTGTGGGGACCTTGCCATTAGGAAATAGTTATGCATAAAGTCATGGACGGGCGGTCGTTATGGCCGCCCGTCTTTCTTTTTCATCGCATCTCGCAGCATTGCTAATCTATCAACTACTGAGTGGTGACGTCCTACACGCCGCTTGTTATGCCTGTTCATTAGCTTCAACAGGATGGCAAAGAGCATGAACGCCCCCAGCACGAGGCCAAGCGCTGTGCGGAAACCGAGATGAATGTGGATCTGCAACGGGATCACAAGAAGCAGAAGCCCGATACCAGCAATGATTCCGATCCGGATAACATGGCGGATTGTGAATTCCCTTGTCAGTTCGGCAGGGAACGAAGCGATTGCCGTTTCCGTTAGTGCAAAGTCCCATGACATGATCGCGAGCACGATTGCGATTCCTGCGAGGTAGACAGACGCTCCGTAGAGGACACCCAGTATTGCTATTGCGGTCTCCGCACCGAGGAGAATAGTTAGCTCGGTTCGCTTCACACTCTTCCACAGTATGAGGAGCCACACTACTCCGATTACGATTGCTGTGCACCCCAAGGCGATCGAGCCTGCGCGGAAGCCAGAGAGGGCAAGGATACCAGTGGCGATTATTGCCGATACGAACGCTACCCGTTTCATGTAAACCTCCGTCCGCGCCTTGAAAGTGTCCAGGCAAGGAGCGATGCAAGCGAATCAGCAACGTCCCACTGAACGACTTCTACACCGATGCGAGCCAGGGCATTCAGTATCAGTTTGCGGCGTAAAGTGACTATGCGCAGTGCCAGGTCACGCGCCTCGCTCTTGGGGATTGCGCTGGCCTCATAGCGCAGCATATCGGGCATGATCATGATAATCCGGTAACCGTGTGCGCGTAGTACGCCGAGGACCTCTACATCGTGCTCGTCAAGCGATCCGCTTATCATCACAAGTTGGGACCGCGGCGGGAAGAGGCGAGTGGGGACTGCTCGCAGGTCATCGAATACTTCTTTGTCTGATGTCTCAGCGCGGGCGAGGGAGTCGAGAATCCTTGTCATCTGATCCTTGCCGTATCCGGGAAACGTCCAATCCATGTACTCACCATAGATGAACAGGCCCACGTTGTTCCCCTGTTTGATAAAGTACTTGGCCATGCTTGCAGCAGCGCGCACGGCGTAAGTGAAAGTGTTCTCGCTACCGATGCGAGAGTTGGCCCGTTCACGGGCATCGAGGAAGACGGTGACGTCGGCGATCCTCTCCTGCTCGTATTCGTTCACGATGAGTTCCCGCGTGCGTGCGTAAGCGCGCCAGTTGATGCGACGGATGTCATCTCCCGTGGTATAGGCATGGCAACCGAAGAAGTCGATCCCACTCCCTCCACGGTTAGCTCGCACAACCCCGGCGTAGGCGCGAGTTCGCTGCGGTCGGATCTCGATGTCATCGATCGGTTCGGCGATAGGCACGGCGAGAAATTGCGTCTCGTGAGCGACGAACTGCTGCTGCGACATGAGGGTAATCTGTTGCCAGGTCGTGATATGGGCTCCCGGCAGAGTGTGCAGCCCGCGCTGAGCGCGCAGTGTGTAAGAGAAGTTTGTCGTCGCGTCTTCCGCAAGACTCGCGAAGTGGGTCGTCTCGCCACTTGTTACTACCAGGCCGCGTGGTATGCGCTCGTCGACGCCGAGCCAGGAGATACTTGGCCCGGCATTCGTGATGATGACTGTCACATCGAGCGTTTCCCCCTCTGTTATGTGATCAGCGCTGAGGTGCCTCTCCACTGTGATTTGTGGTTTCTTGGATTCACTTGTGGAAACGAGAGCGATCCCGGCATAGAGCAGGAAGGGGATGCCAGCGGCAAGTACACGCCCATCGCGCACGAGAACACCGGCGATCGCCAGCGATATGGCGATCGCGAGAATGGCACCGATCCTTCCTGACGGGGACACGTTAGTCTACCTTGGGCACGGGTATGAGGCGGAGGACCTTCGCGACGACGTCGGCCGCGGTGATCCGCTTTGACCACAGGTCGGGACTGAGGATCAGGCGGTGCGACAGCGCGGGACCGGCGAATGCCTTGATGTCATCAGGTAAGACGTAATCGCGTCCGGCGAGGGCCGCCTGCGCTCGGGAGAGCTTTAGGAGAGCGAGCGACCCGCGCGGGCTTGCTCCGACATAGACATCGTTGTCGCTGCGCGTCTTACTGACGATGGAGACGATGTACTTTTCGATGTCCGGGTCCACGAAAACCTCCTCCACGGCGGCACGCATCTGCATCAGTGCATCAGCGCTCGTCACCGGGGAGAGGACGATATCGTCGGTCTTGCGGGCACGCCGTCGCCTAAGAATCTCCACCTCGCCCTCTGCATCGGGATAACCTACGGAGAGGCGAACCATGAATCGATCGAGCTGCGCCTCGGGTAAGGGAAAAGTCCCTTCGTATTCGATGGGGTTCTGGGTTGCGATGACGATGAACGGTGATGGCAGAGGATGGGTCTCACCATCGATTGTCACCTGCGATTCCTGCATTGCTTCCAGCAACGCTGACTGAGTCTTTGGTGTGGCGCGGTTGATCTCGTCTGCCAGAACTATGTTGGCAAATATCGGCCCGACGGTGAGCGTGAACTCCTCTGTCTCACGATCGAAGACGTGTGATCCGGTGATGTCGCTCGGGAGAAGATCCGGCGTGAACTGGATGCGTTTGAAATCCATTCCCAATACCTGGGCAAAGCTGCGAGCGATCAGCGTCTTTGCTAACCCCGGGTAGTCCTCAAATAAAATGTGTGCACCGGCGAGGACTCCCACCATTACCTGCCCCAACACGTCATCCTTGCCAACGACGGCTTTTCCAACTTCAGCGATAATTGCGCGACTCTGCGCGCCTACTTCTTTGAGATCCATCTATACCCCCTGATGATAGCGTTCGAGGAACGCGACGGTAGCGTGCAGTCTCTCGTCAAACAGCTTGCCTTTGCCTACTCCGTAGTACTGCCGGCGGAAGTTGAAATAGGCGGGAACTGCATCGTCATCACACCACTGAAATGATTCAAACCGCTCCCGCGCCTCTCGAAGTGGGAGCCTCTCACGTTGCGCGATTAGCCGTACGGACAATGACACAAGGTTGCTTGCCATCCTCCGCCGGGCAAATGGATGCCGCCGGGTGCGATTGATTGTCATAGTCAAATGCCTCAAGTCACTCGCCGTGTCGGACATGACAAGGACGTATTTTCTCCTCTTCTCTGTCTTGGGCAAAGGAAACGTGCGGGTAAGTATCCGCAGTGTGAGAACTCCCCCCACGATGACGAGGGCACTCCATAATATGACTTGTGATATGCGGTGAATGTACCAGCGCAGCACATGGAACGACTCAATGAGCGGGATGACAATGACGCTCATAAAGGCGTCGCGTAGAGGGAAGGCAAACACAGCCGCAAGGCTAATGAGGAGGGCGAAGCTTAGGATAATAAGCGACAGCGCCAGCTTGCGGCTCATCCTTCCTCCTCTATTTCGTATGTCTCTTGGATCGATTGCAGACACGCAACTGCTTCATCGACGAACCCCACTCCACTTCGGCCTCCGTAGCGAACGGTTTCAAAGATTCCCGTCAATCGGTCGACGTGTTCATCCTTCATTCCCCGCTCGCGCAAATGAGTGGCGAACTCACGTGGTGTAAAGTAGGAGTAGTTGGGGATGCGCTGAGCCTGGCTAATAATCTCCGTCATCTCCTGATAGCAGCGGAGAATCGCTTCCCGCGGGTCGCCACCCGCGATTATCCGATGAGCTGCGAGGCCCGCGCTCTTTCCCAGCGCGTCAAGCAGATCATTCCCAGCCGAGCGACGGGATCGGAGCGCGGGATAGATCTTCAGAAAGAAGAACAGTCCGATAGCCGTGAGGACGAACGAAGATCCGATAGCGATCAGGATAATCTGCCAGTTTGAGGCAGCGACCGGAGGAATATCGACGTGTACTTGCTCGACTGGTGGTGCGTCTCCAATTCCCATGTTCGTTGCTTGTTGGGGTTGTGGTGATTGCTCGCCTTGCGGGATGTTGCGTATTTGCGCTAGACAGATGGCGACCAATAGGAGAACCGTGAAGATGATGGCAAACTGCTTGCGGTGTTTGCTTGAGATGATAACAAACAACAGGATTACAGCCGCTCCCAGGGCAAATAAGGATTGAATAAAGATGCGCACCGCGTCTGCTCCCCAAGCGGGACCACCCGGATTTCCTGTTGCGACTCCCTCTGGAACATCCGCGAATGGGTTTGGCAGGCGCTTGCCCGGGAGCGGGTGAACACTGTTCATTCCCCCGATAAGAACAAAGAGAACAACGAACAGCGCTACAAGAATAGCAATAAGAAGAAACTTCTGTCGATTGATGCTATCCACCCTTTCACGACCTGTTACCAAATTATCCGCTCTCTCTTTTCACGCTTCAATGTGCACGGCTGTACTTTCGCTTCACCCAGGCTAGGATTGGCAAGTGAAACAGAGCGCCCGCAGGTACGCTGAAACAACGGAGGACACGCCATTGGCGCCGCGCCTCCAGTCGATGATCCACCACAATTTGCGGGCTACTCCTTTCGCATTAGTCCGAGTTCAGCGAGCTGGGCGTCGTCGACCGGCATCGGAGCATCTGTGAGCGGGCAGATTCCGGTTGTCGTCTTAGGAAAGGCTATTACGTCACGCAAGGACTCCTCGCTGGCCATCAGCATCACTAATCGATCTATCCCCAGTGCGAAGCCACCATGCGGGGGTGCCCCGTATTCGAGTGCTCGCAGGAAGAATCCGAATCTCTCCTCTGCCCGTTGCGGCGAGATTCCAAGCAGCCCAAAGATCTTCTCCTGCAGCGCGCGGGAATGGATACGAATGCTGCCGCTTCCCATCTCTACCCCGTTCAGGACGAGATCGTAAGCATCTGAGCGCACAGCGAGAGGCGACTCATCAAGGAGTCCCATGTCTTCTGCTCTTGGGGCGCTAAATGGATGATGCTCGCTTGTCAAGCGACCCTCCTCATCCAGGCCGAACAACGGAAAGTCTGTTACCCAGAGGAAATTCCAGCCTTCGTGTGCTAGCTTCTGTTCCTCCGCGATCGCCAGACGGAGAGCGCCCAGTCCCTGTTCGATCCCCTTCCCTGCCAGAATGAGAATCAGATCGCCCTGTTTTGCGTTGAAGGCAGCGATGATCTTCGCCATCGTCTCTGGAGAAAGAAACTTCGCCAGTGGAGAGGAGATCTCCTCCTTGACCTTGATGAACGACATCCCCTTCGCCCCAGTACGGACAGCGATCTCCTGCAAGCGATCTATCTGTGAACGGGAGTACCCAGCACAGCCTTCGGCACAGATTCCCGCTACCTTCCCGCCACCGGTGATTGTGTCTGTGAAGACACGAAAGGCTGAGTCTTCCACTAGGGGCGAGATATCGTGCATCTCCATTCCAAAGCGGAGGTCCGGCTTGTCCGATCCGTAGCGGGCGAGCGCCTCGGCGTGTGTCATCCGCGGGAAGGGTGTGGGCAGGTCTTCTGCTAGTAGGTCGTGGAAGGTGCGCTGCAGCACACCTTCTAGCAGAGAAAAGATCTCATCCTTACCGCGAGGAAAGGAAATTTCCAGGTCGAGCTGCGTGAACTCGGGTTGCCGGTCGGCGCGCAGGTCCTCGTCGCGGAAGCACTTCACGAGCTGGAAGTAGCGATCCATTCCCCCGATCATGAATAGCTGCTTGAATAGTTGTGGCGACTGTGGCAGGGCGTAGAACGATCCCGGCGAGAATCTGCTGGGGACGAGAAAGTCACGTGCGCCCTCCGGTGTGGATTTTGTGAGAAAGGGGGTCTCGATCTCCACAAAGGCGTTCTCCGTAAAGAAGGTGCGCAATCCGTGAAAGACGCGATGGCGTAGCCTCAGATTCTTTTGCATGCGCTCCCGTCGCAGGTCGACATAGCGATACCGCAGGCGAGTCTCCTCTGTGGCGTCCGAACCGTCTCCCTCGACGAGAAATGGTGGCGTCAAAGAGCGGTTGAGGATTTCCAGATTCTGCACCTCTACCTCTATCTCGCCGGTTTGCATCTCGTTGTTTGTATTTCCTTCGCTGCGGGCGTGCACTGCTCCAGAGACGGCGATAACGTCCTCACGATTCAGGGTGTGCCCATCAGCGAGAGCGGGGTCATCGCCGGAGAACAGTAGCTGAATCACACCGGAGCTGTCACGGAGATCGACGAACGTCAGGCCTCCCAAATCGCGGCGGCGCTTCACCCAGCCGCACAGGGTTACTTGTCGTCCGATGTCTGTTGCTGACAGATGGGTACAGTAGTGGCTTCTGTTCATGGAATTCTCCTTCGTCCTTTTCGGGTATGTCTAAGATTATAGAGGGTCTTCCGCTGCGGGCAAGACAGATGTATATTGCGTTATCTTGTATATATATTATCTACGATCTATACTCACGCAGAGGAGGTAGGGATGAACAAGAGGAAAGTACAGGTGACAGGTGGAGGAACGTACTTTGTGACACTTCCCAAGGCATGGGCAACAGGCGTAGGGATTCACCGTGGCTCAGAGGTGACCGTGGTGGAGAACGCGACTGGGAGCCTTCTCCTCATGCCCGAAGATCTGAAGACGGAGAACCGGGTGCAGCTTTCTCTGCGGGGCAAAGATGCTGTGTGGATCCATCGGGCAATCATCTCTTGCTACGTAACTGGCTTTGATGTCATTGAGACGAATGCTTCTCGCATCTCTCCACAGCAGCGCAGTGCGGTGCGACAGGTAGCTCAATCACTCGTGGGACTGGAGATAATGGATGAATCGCAGGACTCCATGGTGCTTCACTGTCTGGTGAGCATGCGCGACTTTACGGCGGAAGCGACTTTGCGTCGCATCTTCGCTATCACGCAGGCGATGTTGAGTGATGCGGTGGCTGCTTTTCTCGCTCGCGACACTATCTTGGCAAACGATGTCGTGGAGCGGGATGTCGAGGCCGATCGCCTGACAAGAGTGATGTCGCGCGAGCTCGGCCTGCTGCTACGAGACCTGTTGCTCGAGCAGGAGATTGGGATGAGTCGCCTCCTATTTCATGAATACCACGGGGTGGCGAAGGTCCTTGAGCGGATCGGCGACCATGCCGTGCGGATCTCACGCGCCGTCGCCGGGCTCAATGAGCCGATCGAGACAGACACGGCATCCCGCATCAAGCGTCTGAAGACGAATGCAGCGAAGGTTGTCTCGCAGAGCGTGGACGCTTTCCTGAAGCCTGATCTGGCGGGAGCAAACAGGGCCTTGAGCGAGCGTGAGCACACGCACAAGTGGGAAGAAGAGGCACAGCTACCAAATGCGGGAGCGAATGCCCTTAGTCTGGCGGTTATCTTCGGTAGCCTCCTGCGAGTGAGGGACTACGCGTTCAACGTTGCGGAGACGGCACTGAATATGGGCGTGCCGCACTTGCAACAGAAAGATTAGTAAGGAGTAGTCACAGGGTCATCAACTGCCTGTGCCTGCGCCCTTGAAGAACTTTCTTCCCAGAAGCGCGTGCCAGTCAGTAAAATCGCCCTCTTCGTTATCCCGTGCGATGTGCATCTTGAGCATGTTCAACCTTGCAGAGAGATTGTCGAAATAGTAGATGGCTATCGCCTCAGCGGTCTTGGGGACAATGGCGGCACCGAATTCGAGCTCTCCGTGGTGGGAGATGATGATGTGCTCCAGCAATTCAGGGATCTGAGGATCGGGCCAGGAGATCCTATTTGCCGCATCGCGCACCATGTCGCGACCGAGGAGCAAGTGGCCGAGGAGCTGACCATCGAAGCTGTAACGAGGAGCGATCGGTGTCTCAAGCTCTTTAACCTTCCCGATGTCGTGTAGGATACCCCCGGCTGTGGCCATCCCTTGATCGAGGGCGGAGCAAGTCTTCGCGTATTGATGGACCCCATTTGCTACCTCCAGTGTGTGCTCCAGAAGGCCGCCTAGATACGCGTGGTGATACTTCACCGCCGCCGGATACGTCCTCAGAGCCTCTTCATTCTCGCTGGTGAGCAGTGTTGTCAATTCTCGGAGGGGTTCTGAGGAGATGCTGGCGATTAGGTTTGTAAGCTCGCTCCACATCTCATCAATGTCACGCTCGCTAGCCTGAACCAGGAGGCCACGATCGAAGCCTCCGATCTTCCCGTGCTCTTTCTCGTATATCTCCAGGCGACGAATCGACTCGACGATTATCTGGAGCGTGTTGCGATACGTCTCAGTACGACCTTCAACAAAAACGAAATCACTCTCGTCGAACTGGGAAGCGTAACGCTTCGTCGCCTCTGCCCAAGCACGTGCGGGGATTGTCCCCGACTTATCGGCGAGAACGATCTCCAAGTATGCGTCGCCGGTGCGGGTGGCGCGCTGTGTCTTCTGTTTGGCGAGGAAGCACTGCGAAATACGTTGGCCGGGGCGCATGTCCTTAATGAGAACATGCATCAACGGGTAAGGTACTTCATCGTGCAGGTACTGCGAGAGCTTCTCAGCACACATGTTTTCTCCTTATTTGGGACATCGACATAGGATGATGGTCGTCAGCGATGATGGTTTGCAAGCTAAGAATTACCACCTTCTCGTTCACCCTTCCTTGGCCTTTTCTCCGTGTTCCATGGGTTGTACGCTTTCCGCTAGGGGCGCGGTGAGCGTAACCCCGGCTTCTTGCAATAGCGCCACCATCTTCTCAATGTCAGTGAACGTGCCGATCCTTGCGTACGTGACTTTTCCTGTCTCGTCGATGAATACGGTGAACGGGAAGGCAACTATGCGCCGCTTATCGTGCGGGCGCGGTGGTTGATACGCACTGGAGACAATCTCTTCATCATCGTAGAGAACGGGAAAAGAGACTTCCTTCTTCGTCACTAATGCAAGCGCGTCCTCTTGTGAATTGCCGGCACAGATCGTCACTAGGCTGACTTTTTCTCCGTAACGTTGATAGAACTCCTCTAGTACAGGAAACTCATAGGCGCAAGCCCCACACCAGGTCGTCCAGAAGTTTATGACAACAGGCTTATCGAGGTAATCGGCGAGCGAGTGTTGCAGCATGGACAAGTCGGGAAGACCGAAGCTAGGCGCTTGCATCCCTTCAATAGGGAAATCTGTGGCTATCGTTTGCGCCTGCATCAGTGAGCAAACAATAAACACGATCAGCACAAGATGCTTCACCGTTGCTCCTTTCTCTATAACGAGCGGCAGGGCCATTGGAACCGCAAGCAACCTCTGTGTGCTACATGTCGCTACTCGTCTTCGACTTTCCCTGCGCTTGTGGTGCGCTTACCAGCGGGAAGTTGTCCTGATCGCCTTGGCTTCGTATCACATAGGGGGAATCCCAGATCCCGTCGTTGTCAGCGTCGATAACCTTCCAATCCGACCAGTAATTACCTCTAGCATCCTTGTCCCACGTATTGACATCAACTGAGTGAGCGTTGTGGATATTGTCTACGAAAGCGTTGTCGTAGAGGAGGTTCCCGTGCGCTCCTAGGTCGAGATAGGCGCCCATGTGGTTTGATAGAATCTCGTTTCCGATGATGTCGGAATTGTTCGATGCGTCGAGCCAGATTCCGGTGTCGTTCTTCAACATCGCATTTCCGATAATCTGATTGTCGTGCGAGAAGTAGAGGTGAATCCCGTCGGTATTGGCGCTCAATGTGCATCCTTTGATCAGGTTTGACGAAGCGAAATTGAGAACGATTCCGATCCAGTTACCCGATACTTCGCAGTCTTCGACCGTTCCGTTCTCCACGTAACTCAAGAAGATCCCTGCTTGCGATGCGCCACTGATCTTGACATTACTGATCACGAAATACCGGTCTGTACGGTGGATGCTGATCCCGTAGCGACTGTAGCCGGCATCGATCTTCCAACCAGCGATGATGTAGGGATCGTCGACCGTTCCCGAACCGGCGGTGACACCATTCTCCGCGATAAACTCATAGTTGTTGCCGATAACGATTGGAGCGTGATCGGTCAACACGCCATCCGTGGCGACGGCGACCAGCCCGGCAAACAGGACAAACGCACAAGCGACACCCACGAGGGCACTCATTCTCATTACTCATCACCCCTTTATCGATCTCTAGACAGATACCTTATGATACCAGGTTTGTCTGTCGATGTGAAGTCCCAAACGACAGATACGTGGTTCGCTCATGCTGTGCAACATCAGCGCCTGTGATGGATCGCTTCCCAGAGCACGACAGGAACGCCGCGACGACGGAAGATGAACACGAGAAGGCCTCCAGTGATGAACCCTCCGATGTGAGCGAAAAAGGCCACTCCCCCGCCGGAAGCGCCGATTGATCCCGCGCCGCTTATCAACTGGAAGAGGAACCAGAGACCGAGGAGGATCACTGCGGGGATACGAATCAACCGGATGAAGAAGAAGATGGGGACAAGGGTGAGGATGCGTGAATACGGGAAGAGCATGAAGTATGCAGCAAGAACGCCGGCTATTGCACCGGACGCGCCGATCTGAGGGATGGCACTGTGTGGAGAGATAGCAGTCTGTGTTGCAGTGGCAATGAGTCCACACAGGAGATAGAACACGAGGAACCTCCCGTGGCCCATGGCGTCCTCCACGTTGTCGCCGAAGATCCACAGGTAGAGCATGTTCCCCAAGATGTGGAGCAAGCTCCCGTGGATGAACATCGCACTGAAGAGAGTGATCCACAGCGGAAGAGCAATCGTGGGCGGAAGGTCCTTCCCCGCAAGAAACTCGCCGGGTATGAATCCGTAGGAAAACACGAATTGCTCGCGCGGGGAAATGCGCACGTAGGAGACCGGCCTCTTCAAATCAGCGAAACTAAGATTATGCACCTGCCAGGACGAGACGTTCAAGGTAAGCGTTTCCTGGGAGCTCTTCGTTAGTTGGTAGGAGAAAAATAGCAGGTTAATGATGATCAGGGTGACCGTAACGATAGGGAACGTTCTGCTCTGTTGATAGTCTCGTATAGGGATCATGGCTCCATGATACATTCCTCCCTGCGGCAGTGGCAAGGACTGAGCGCATATGCTTTTCATCTCTGATGGTGCTCCCTGTAACTTTGAGTGACTGGTGCTTCTAATACCGGTTGGCGCAGGACTTATGCAAAGAAGAATTCACCACGAAGAGCACGAAGGACACGAAGAATTCAGAGGGACTAAGTGCTTGATCCTACTCTCAGGTTTGGCAACATTGAACAGAGACTTATAATGTTTGACAGCTGCCCCCGTTTCGTTCCTCGTGCTCTTCGTTGTGAATCAGTTTCACATCTCTGTGAGAGCCTTGGCGCTTGAACTTCCCTCCTTTGGTTATCCACTTGAAAGGACAAAGAGCTCTCAATGAAAGAGCAAATTGCTAACGGTGCGGAGAGTCGGATTACGCAACGAAGACCTTGTAAGGAGACAGGTGCGGGTGCGGATTAACGTATTGAGAGCTTCGAGGAATGAGCACAATTCTGCGAGGGACGGTTGCTTGTATTGATCGCAAGGGAGTCTGTATCATTTCCCCAGTGTGTCGTGCTTGGCGTTGTTGGAGAACTGAAAGACACGATTATCGGTTTCAAGGAGGATATATGGAGCTTCTCAAGCGTTTGAGCGAAGCGGGCGGCGTGCCCGGACATGAGGGAAAGATCCGAAGCATCATCACTGAGGTATTGGAGGGCAAAGCGAAGACAATCGAGACGGACCAACTGGGAAACCTCATTGCTCACTTGCCTGGTGATGGACCGGTGGTGATGATCGCCGCGCACATGGATGAGATCGGGTTCATCGTCAGTTACATCGAGAAGGATACGGGGTTTCTGCGCATCCATCCCCTGGGTGGGTTCGATGTTAAGACACTTATCGCCCAGCGGGTGATTGTTCACACGGAGGCTGGCGATCTGGTCGGATGCATTGGGGCGAAACCGATCCACATCATGACCGCCGAGGAGCGAAAGAAACTGCCGGAGATGAAGGATTTGTTCGTTGACCTGGGCCTCACGGAGGAGCGCGTGCGCGAGCTCGTTGCTGTTGGCGATATGGTCACAATGCGGCAGGACTTCCTCGTTGGTGAGGAAGTTGTTTCCGGGAAGGCACTAGACGACCGCGCCGGTGTGTACATTGGGATCGAAGCAATAAAGCGAGCGAAGAAGATTGTTTGTGACCTGTACTTTGTTGGAACGACACAGGAAGAGGTCGGTCTGCGCGGGGCGCAGGTGGCCGGATTTGCCGTTCACCCTCAGATCGCGATCGCCCTTGATACGACGCTAGCGGTCGACATGCCCGGAGTCCCGGGCGCGCAGCAAGTTACGAAGCTTGGAAAGGGTGTGGCGATCAAGATTGCGGATAGCTCGTCTATTTCGCACGTTGGTCTGGTGCGCGCAATGAAGGACCTGGCAATGGAGCGGAAGATCCCCTACCAGATGGAGATCCTTCCGCGTGGTGGTACGGATGCCGGCGCGATGCAGCGAGCGGGTTCGGGATCGGCGGCGATTACCCTTTCTCTCCCCTCACGCTACGTGCATTCTGTGGTGGAGATGGCACATCAGGACGACCTCGATGCGGCGATTTCGCTGTTGGCGGCGTTTCTGGAGACGGCGGACAGCGTTGACTTGAGTGCAGGATAGCCGATGGCGCGTACACTCTTCCGTAACTTCGACTTTGTAGCGACGATGGATACGGAGCGCCGCGAGATCCGCGGAGGGAGCGTTCTAGTTGATGGTAACGTGATCCGCGCCGTCTCCGACGGTGCAGCGGCACTAGATGCGGATCGTGTGATCGATGGGAGGGGAAAGATTCTCCTTCCTGGCTTCGTCAACACGCACCATCATCTATACCAGACGCTGTTTCGGAATGTTCCGGGTGCGTCCGATCGCAAGCTGTTCGATTGGCTCGTATTTCTCTACGAACGGTGGAAGGGGTTGGATGACGAGGCGGTCCGAATCAGCGCTGCGGTCGGTTGCAGCGAGCTTCTCCTATCGGGGGCGACTACAACCTCCGATCACTTCTACCTCTTTCCCCGTGGCTACCCGGATGTCTTCGATGCCGAGGTGGAGGGCGGGATGATGAGCGGCATCCGCTTTCATCCCTGCCGTGGATCGATGTCGCTATCCAAGAAGGATGGTGGTCTCCCTCCTGACAGCGTGGTGCAATCAGAGGATGAAATACTGCGTGATTGCCAGCGGGTGATCGAGCGTTACCATGATCCAAGCCCATTCTCCATGCTACGTGTGGCTCTCGCGCCCTGCTCGCCGTTTTCAGTAACTGCGGATTTGATGCGCGAGTCAACCACGCTTGCCGATAAGTACAATGTGCTCTTGCACACGCATTTAGCCGAGACGGTCGACGAAGAGGAGTTCTGTCTGCAGAGCTTCGGTGCCCGCCCGGTTGATTATATGGAGGAGCTTGGGTGGCTCAGGGCGGACGCGTGGTTTGCTCATCTCGTGCACGTGAGCGAGGCTGACATCGCGAAACTGGCGGGCGCCGAGTGTGGCCTTGCCCACTGTCCGAGCTCGAACATGACACTCGGTTCCGGGATCGCCCCGGTGGTGCCGATGGCAAAGACGGCGATGCGAATCGGGATTGGAGTCGATGGATCGGCGAGCAACGACACCTCAAGCATGATTCGCGAGGTGAGACAATCGATGCTCTTGCAGCGGGTGCGCTACGGGGCGGAGTCGTTCTCCGCGCGCGACGCTTTGTATCTGGCAACGATGGGTG
>Ga0307990_1001223_pt1 | contig 21841 bp, 49 predicted proteins | sample EllFjometagen129_FD_203168 | JGI IMG/M metagenome (GOLD analysis project Ga0307990, IMG submission 203168) | Marine microbial communities from Ellis Fjord, Antarctic Ocean - #129 | ecosystem: Environmental > Aquatic > Marine > Unclassified | place: Southern Ocean | collected 2014-10-08
GATGATCGAGGATTATAGCGATGAGACCGTAGCAAGGATGTACGCAATCGCACAGGAGGACTAACAATGGACAGACAAGAACTAAAAGAGTATAGCAGGAGAGTCGGCAATCTACGCAAGCCGTGCAGTATGGACTGCTCAGTCTGCTTCAGCTCATCGCTGGGCAGGCTGAGAAAGAACTGTCGCAAGGACATGGCCAAGGATTTGGTCATGGCACAGCGCAATCTTGGTATCGATCTCACATCAATCAACGTCCCCAATTAGGGACAACTTTGGACGGAGAACACAAAATGAGTGCTAAAAAAGACTACTGGTTCAGTACCAAAGCCAAGGTGAACGGTTTACGCATGGCCCGCGCTCACCCCGAATTGGCCCAACACACATGTCACTTCAAAGGCAAGGAGTTCACCGAGCAGGTGGACCACGGCACAAAACCGATCACCGCCCACTACGATGACAACGTGTTGTTGGGCACAGGTGATGACAACGACTGCACCTACACACCCATCCCCACAGGGAGCTGACCATGGAAATGATATACAATTTGACACAGAACACAGTCAGCGTGCGCGGTGCAGTGTTCACACCCAGCCTAGTGGTGGCTCGCTTTGACGAGACAGTAGTGAACACTGCTCCCTTTGCAGGTGTTCCGATATCAACACTCAAGGCCAAGAAGGCCACGGGGCTCCCCGAACCGTCTGAAGGTGCAATGTACATCGTCACCGATAGGGTATACGACCTGCTGCGAGCATCTCGTGATGACCTCCTACGAGTGTGGCACCCAGTTGTGATCGCCGACCATCATTTGAAATGTGACACTCTGCTCTCAAGTGTATCCCATGTGGAAAAACCCGTGAGGAAGGTCAGGCCTGGGCATTGTCCAGTGTGCGACAGCAACTATCAATACATGGCACAGGGTGTAGTTCTCTGGATGTGTGGGTCGGGTCGTGATCGCGATGGTAACTTTGAGCAGAGTGGCAACTGTAAAGCAAACGAATTGAAACAGTCCGAATTGGACGGAAGGAAAGATACACATGTGTAAGATAGGCAAATTTAAACGAACCCGCTTTCACTGGGTTGCCTGCAAGAAGGCCCCAGCGAAGAAACCAGCACCTTCTGTCACGCAGCCCGATGCCACCGTTGGCGGCTACCGGGCTTCCCGGAACAAGGATGGCAAGATCGTGTATGAGCGTTTTGACGATGGTACTCGCATTGAGTATGACCATGCTGTCGGTGGCGGTCTGCTAGGTGCCCGCATCGCAATGGTCTGACATGACTACAAATTTGGACGGAAGGAGAAACAAAATGAGCAGAGTATTGATCAAAAAGAACATGCCGGGTTTCCGGTGCGAACGAGGGCACATCTTGCCCGTCGTTTGGGAGAAATGGGGCACCGAGCAGTATTTACGCCTCAACCAGTACGGCATGGGCACAGTGTGTGTCTCGCTGGACCATGTCAAGATGGAGCCTGACAAGTTCCAGATCATACCAGACAGGCCTGCGTCGCGAGCTAAGAAGTACAAGCTGACAGTCGCACAGTGCAAGGCTATTGATCGCCTACACGAGCTGTATCTTGAGGACAGCGTGTCACTGGCGAAGGGTGATAGCCGCATCATTGAGGACATCAACAAGCCTGAGTTCAACAACCCGTATTCTATTCCTGTTGGGATGAGTGCCCTGCGCTACGAAACAATAACATTGCGCGAGCTGTTCAGAGCATTGGGACGGAGACACCCAGAGGAGGCTGCACTGATGGGGCTTGCCAGCATCGAGACCCTTGCAGGAAATTATTCTTCCGCACTGGATGAGCGCAGATCAATTGGCAGGTGGTGCCTTCACACGCTACAACAAGACAACCACTTTGGTCTGGCACTGCACACTCTGGCCGGAATCAAGACAACCATTTATGAGCAGAAGCTGAAGAAATTTGGACGGAAGGAGGGTGCAAAATGATCATCGATGGAGATACCATCAGGGACGAAGACGATGTGGCACATGCACTCGGTCACATTCAGAACGAGATGTTGAGGGGAGTGATGCAGGAGTACCTTGATCGGGACCGGGATGACATCGAAGCACGGCAGAGCTGGCGACTCATCAGCTTCCCAAGACTGAAGAAGATATGGGAAGATCATGCCAGCATGGGTGTCGTACATGACACAAGAGGGCTCGACACCATTATGGAGATCTGCCTTGAGAACACAGCCAAGATATGGATCAACAGCATGGTGTGCGGTCATACATCAAACAGCCCCTGCGAGTACATCAACGACTGTGACTTCCTCAGCGAGAAGCTAACAGAAGAAATGGTGGAGGCATTCTGGGAGGTGTGGTGTGATGATGAAAAGGGATGTAGCCGCATTTCGGACTATGGCATCGAGCCGCTGTACAAAGAGTGCACCAAGATCATGCTGGCACCGAACGACATGCAGAAGCTCTGTGCAGTGGATGCTTTGTTGCAGGTGACACACATGCAGTCCGACCTTGCGGCTTGGTTCGTTGAAGGTGGCTCTGAGGCACTGAGTGAGCTGAGCGGATACCTGCGTGATGACACTGCAATGTAAAATTTGGACGGAACTGATTTCCTGGGGAGGTAGCGTGACAGAGCACGGTGCCGCAAAAGGAGAAACAATGCGCCAGCCGGGAGAAAGCCCCGGCACTTTCTATCACAACAAAAAAGGAGAACATCATGATCAAAAGAAATCTGATCACGAAAGAGGACTACATGGGAGTCCACATTGCCATGTGGCAATGGCTCGCCGACAACCCACGCAAAGCCAAAGGCGATTGGCCTGGGTGGGCCACCATCGATAAAATGAACAGCCACTGCCCCGCATGTGGGTGGGCATTAGCACAGGTGGGACCCAGCTGCAGCATGGGACACCGGTGCACCGCCTGCCCTATCAAGGAATATCGGAACGAGACTGGGGGTCATAGGGCTAGAACAGCATGTTGCCACCCAGGCACCACCTATGACAAGTGGTGGCGGGCATCTCGTCATCTCGACCACCCGAGCCGAGTGCAAAACAGGGGGCAGTACGCAAAAGAAATCCGCGACATGGAATGGACGGAGGTATAGGATGTCATGTGTGACAAAGGAAATGGTGGGCAATGGAAATTTCAATGCGGCGCTTGTCAGCATGGAAGCCACCATCAGGACTGCCGTGAAGAAAGAGGGCTTCTGCCGGTTGGTGTCGTGTGATACCAACAGCTTCGGTTGGAGTGATAAGGGTCACAGTGTGCTCAAGAAGCTCGCACTGGATAGAATGGATGGAATACACATCGACATGCAGTGGCGACACGGTATGTGTGAATGGGAATTTACAGAAAGGAAAAACAAGAAATGAAAATCATAAGCAAAGCTGATGCCGACAAGGTTTGGAGAACGCACATTTGCGATGGCGAGAAGGTTGTGAAGGGCAAGTTCTGCACCGGCAAGTACAAGTGGACTTCGGAAGGGGCCAAGGCACATATTGGCAAAAAGCTGGTGGACCTGCCTGATGTAAAAGCAGTATGGGTTGAACGCAGACAGGACCGTGAAGGACCATATGCACAGCTCATGTCATATAGCGTAAGACAACCGAGGAAACAACCATGAAGAACCCGCGCGTAATAAGTGCCAATCAGATCAGATACCTGTTTTCTCCACACCGCCCTGGTGTCGGGGTGTCGTATGCCGACAAACGCCTTGGTGACAGGCCGTATGACATTGGTGAAGCCACATGCCACGATGGTAAATACATCATCACCTGGGGGTTGAACCTAAGAAAGGACCAGCTATTGACTGGCAACACATATGTCAAAACAATGAAGTGTCTCCACCCACCGGGGCTTGGGTGGAGACACGAGATGGTAATCGCAAAAGAAACAGAACGATGTAGACCCATTAACATCAAGAAGGGAAAGATAGTATGAATGTAAGCAAAGCAGAGAAATTCAGAATTGTGATGGAGTCAGGCACGGCGACGGTGGCACTCATTGCCGCAATCATCGCCCTGGCACTCATCATCTGGATAACAACGCGGCAGCCAGTCCGTCTCGCAGAGCCAAGGTGCTTCCCACTCGTTATCGGGGGGGTTGGGACAGGTGACGTTGCAAGGCTGATGAGAGCAGATGAGCTGTTCGACCCAACCTGCAAGCATTGTGGGGTGGTATTGGACGGAAGTGGAGCACACGACAAATGCAAGGGGGTGGAGCAATGATCCCAGTTACACAATTTCTACGACCCAATGGTCGCAAGCAGGAGATTGTCTCTCCACAACGCTCTGACGAAATCGAAAAGCTGGGTGCTGAGTGCATTAGTTGGGGTGGTAGATTCACGGCGGAGGAACTCCAAGGCGGGATGATCTCCTTTGCCTGTGAGTATGGTGACTTTGACATCGCCATTGAGCTGTGCAGAAACGAAACAGGGGTCACAAGCACCGCATTCGACAAGATGGTGCGCGATGCCCACAAACGTATCACTATAGCAAAAGAAGAGGAGAACGAAGATATGGCTAATTACAAAGAAAGAAAGAAGCGAAACTTCCTCGCATTTCAGCAGGGAGCAATTGATCGCAAAAATGGAGTCGTAGTGGGCGACAACCCACATGAGCTCAACGATCCTGAATTTGGCTGGTGGTTCAAGGGATGGACCGAGGGCGTTGCTCCAGTAACAAATTCGACGGAAGGAGGAAAACAAGATGCCTAAATCAGTTAGCGAACGACACAGCATCTATCGTGAAGGCATAACTGCTTCCACCATAGACAACTTGGGTCGCGAAGACAACCCGTATGGAATCGGGACAACTGCGTACACAATGTGGGACAAGGGATGGTTGGACACAGAAGTCCCACCAGCCAACATCGTATAGGGAGTGCTATTATGACCTGTTATACACCGGTTGAGGACTTGATCAGCAAGGATGAGATAGATGGTGTGTGCCCCGCGTGTGGGAGACCTACTGCCAAAAACAAGGCAGCATCTGGATGCCAGCACGGCGACACAGTAGAGTGTGAGGTTTGTGGGTACAGACCATGCTCACAGGATTGTTAAACCGACGGAAGGAGAAACACTATGGCGATTAAGACATGGGGTGACATTGACGTGACAATCACAACAAAGGAGTGGCTCCTGTTGTTGCTTGTTTTCGGAGGGACTGGCAACCTCTTCGCCGCACTTATCGCAATGGCACTGCTCATTGTGTCAGCAAAGGCAGATGCACAAAAGGAGAACGAAGATAATGGCCAAAAAAGCAAAACTGACACCCCTTGATAAAAAGCGGTGTCAAGGAGACTGATATGTCAGAAGTAGAAAACCCGTTTCACACAATGAAAGACGAACCTGGCCAGATGTCCAGGCCAACACCATTCAGTCTGCTCTCACAGAAGGCACAAGATGCAATCGTGGCGGCAGCGTGCGGTGATTCACCGTGCGTTTCGTTAGAAGTCAAAGAGGAGGTTCGCAAGTGGGCTGATGCCCCAGACGAGGAGGTGATGAGCGATGCCGAGAGGTAGTCGAGGTGCAGGCGTGCCACTGAAGCCACCCAAGTGGGTTTGGCAACTGGCAACAGGCCTGTACGTCCCCAATCACGAGTGGGACATGTTGCTCAAGGGGTACAAGAATTGGCACCTTGAAGGAGCAAGGTTTGGAGCTGGCAAGGGTCAGGGACCAGACGCAAAGAACTTTGGTGTGACGTTGCCCAGTGTGGCAATGTCGCTACTGCGCTATGATCAAGCCAACTATGGCGGTGTCGTGGTGCGGAACCCAGAAACATATTGGACAGGGGTCATCTTGGCAGGGACAGCAGTCATCTGTAGGATGCGAGCTGACCGGTATGTTGCAGAAGCGGAAAGTGCAGTTGAGTTTGGGCTTCCGTCCAAAAACATAGTACGCAAAGCGTTGCGGTATGTTTCCAAATGCGGTGTCACCAAGTGTCCCGTATTCTATCATTCAAAACTACCGGCCATCGCGCTGGCAAGCAGAATCACAACAATGAAGGAATAGTAAAAATGAAGACAATAGTACTGAAAATAACAGCACCGAAGTGCGGTGCAAGTTCTGATGCTTTGAGAGAAGCATTTGCGGCGGCCATTGGTGCCGACGTAGACATGGTCGGTGGTCGCCTTGCGGTAATGCCACCTGACGTGAAGAAGATCGTCAGTGAGGCATCGGCAGTCGTCAGGAAGACGCTTCACGAACACACACTCCCCTGGATAGGGACAGAGCGTGTCTGCGTTGACAGCAAGATCGACATCGCCACCGAGGAGATCGAGGCGGCTGGCAAGAAAGCAGTGGCCAAGATCGAGGAGCAGGCGAAGGCCATGAAGGTGTGGCTTCCCAAAGTCAAGAAGGCGCTTGGCAAGGGTGCTGACATGGTTGACCTTCCGGTTGCGGCTGACTTCAAAATGACAGTCTCCGTCGGAAAAGGCGAGGCAACGGATGCAGGCGAGGGCTTGCCCAAGAATGCGACTGCTGTCCAGATCAATCAGGCCAAGAACAAGGGTGATGGGTTTGAGGCAGTCATCAATCACCTGATCAGCTTGGCGCAGAAGGTTGGTCCTGGCAAGGCAGGCAGTCAGGCGGCGCTGAAGCTCAAGGAGGACGCCGCTACAGCCGTTGCGCTGGGTGCGGTGGATGCCAACACCCTCAAGTTGCTCAACAAGCTCACAGGGGCTGTGCTAGTGGCAGGTAAGTCCGGTGCAACGAAGGCGGCAGCAAGTGCGGCGCTGGTCACCGGCATTGCAAATGGTGCGAAGAAGGCACCGGACCCCGCCAAGGCCGCAACCAAGAAGGATGCAAAGGCCGGAAAGAAGTTGCCTACACTTCAGAAGGGCAAGAACAAGGCAGCCAATACGGCCACCAAGAAGGCGGCAGGGGACCCCGCCCTGGCGTTGATATAATCAATGATCAGCAAATATCAACAGGCAAGCCTCAATGCGTGTATCAAGCGGTACACTCAGGGGCTTGCCAAAATGGCGCTGATCGGACCAATCACGGCAGGCCTCAAAATATCCCCACAACGGTACAACCAGGGGCTTGCCGGAATAAGAAGGCTTGCGGCCATACCTCGTCGCAGTGCCCTCATTAACCAACTATCAACAACCACAAATGTGGACGGAGAACAAACAATGAGTAGAAAACCGCAAAGCGGAACAGTAATATACCTCTCGCACGACGAGTTGGAGCAGGCAATACGCCTCTGCTACAGAGCTGAGATTCTGGCAGTGGCGCAGGGTGCATTCGTGCGCCTCCCGACAATTATCTGGGGTGACCCCGGCATCGGCAAAACATCAATCGCCCGTGCGCTGGCAAAGACACTGCACGCAGGGTTCAAAGATCGTAGCGATCTTGTGTCTGGCTTCTGGTCACTGAGTCTTGCTATCAAGGAGGTTGTTGACATTGGTGGATTCCCTGTGCCGGACAAGGAGACCATGCGGATGGTCTACTTCCCACCTGCTGACATTCCATATGCGACCGGCAAGACAGACCTAGATAAGGGGACGAAGCGGTACGAGCCGTATGGTGTGCTGGTCTTGGATGACATTGACAGGGCACCGACTGACGTTCGCAACGGTGCAATGTCTCTGCTGCTGGACAGGAACCTGAACGGCAATGAGATAAGCCCCAACGCCTACGTCTGCGGCACCGCCAATGGCGAGTCCGATGCAGGCACTACGTCTCCCCTGGGAGGTGCGTGTGGCAATCGTGCTGTGCATCTTTACCTCCGTCCAGAAAAAGGGTGGAGCAAGTTTCTTGACTACAAGGCAGTCGAGGATGTTGAGGAGCTGTTGCCAATCGAGCACACAGACTACCGTGAGATTGCAATGTGCAAACCGCGTTCGATTGAGATGGCCAAATGGGCACTCCAGTCAGTCCGCGACGAGTCTCGTCGTGTAGTCATGGCTGTGCTCAACGGATGTGTTGGCAGCGAGGCAAGTGCGATCTTGATCAAGGCTGGTCTGCGCAGCTTCTGTCTGGCTGACATTCTGAACAAGGTGGACATCAACACCGACAAGATCACGTTCGATGACATGAGCATGTTGGAACGCGAGCTCGACCTTGTACAGGATAGTGCACGGGCGACGGTCAAGGCGGCAATCAAAGACTGGGGCGTGACAATCCCAGAAGAGTATGCAAATGTTGCCAATGCCAAAGTCTTCAGCTGGTAATCTGGTGTTACAAGATTGTAACAGTTGATATAAAATTGGACGGAGGGAATAATGTCAAAACGAATAGACGCTCACACCAGAATGTTGACACAGAAGGCGTGGGAGACGCTCCTCACTGAGTCACAGATGCTGGGTGAGATCATCGCCTGTCTGCGGTGGAAGGTGGCCACGGGCAAGCATTATGACACAGTATGTGTGAACAAGCGGACGCTGCTCATAAATGCCGATTGGTGGGCAGAACAGAGCTACAAGGGGCGCGTGTTTCTGCTGGCACATGAGGCGACACACATCGTCCAGCGGGCATGGGACAAGAAGCGTGTGACCACGAAACACAGGCTGGAGCCAAGTCGATGCAATCAGGCACTCGACCACGCTGCCAACGGCCTGTTGCTCTTGGACTATGCAATAAGTAAATACCTGACACCGGCGTTGAGAGCAAGTGGTTGCTTTCCGGCAAATATCAACCAGCCAAACGGACTCTCGTTTGAACGCTACTTCGACATCCTCGGACCACAAGAGGAGGACAAGCGAGATCCCAATGGTGAACCGGAAGAAGCGGACCCGGACGATGAGTACGGCGACGATCCTGATGGTGACCCCGAGGCTAACCCCGACGGTGACCCTGATCTGGATAGTGACCTTCCAGACGGTGAGGACGATGAGGACGGTGCCGACCCCAATGCAGATGTTGATGAGCAGGAGAACGAACGGACGGAAGATATCCTCAAGCGGATAAGGGAACGTCGTGACGACGAACGGCTGAACAAGGCAGTTCGCGGATCCATTGTCCCGTTTGAAGATGTTCGCACCGTGGACAACTGGAAGGACACATTGCGAGACTTCCTCTGGAAGAAGACTCGTGATGACAAATCCTACCGCCGCCCCAGCAGACGCTGGGATGGCGAAGGCGTCATTCTGCCAGGACGTGCATCGCGTGACTTCCCGAAGACCTGTTTGATACTGGACTTCTCTGTCAGCATGAAGGAGGCCATCAAGGCGTGTGCCGCCAGCATGGTCAAGCTGATCGCAACCACGTCTAACGATGAGGTGTATGTGATCGGGTGTAGTGACAGTGTCGATTACGAGTGGATAATTCGACGGAACGAACGCCCACCCAGCGAACAGGAGATACTGGATGCCTATAGTGCTGGTTGGACAGACATGATGCCGGGAATAATTGCGGCCCGCAAGTGGGGTGCAGAGGTGATCTTCTGTGTATCCGATCTTGAGGTTCCACCCAGCAACATGCAGTGCAACGACGTGAACTGGATAACGTCTCACAGAAATAGATACATCAAAGAGTGGCGCGAACAATACGACCTGCCAAAGCAGCGAATATTCGACGTGCTGAATCTCGATTAAACAAAGGACGGAGAAAGAACAATGGCAAGACTAACAAACAACATAAGAGGAGCAATCCTCAACAAGATGCTTCACACGCTGTTTTCCAAGCGGAGGGAGCTCGCAGTCAAAGCAATGGTAGACATTGCAGAGCCGATCATCACTGGGCTGACACCAGCTGATGTTCTACACACTCTGAAGAAGCACCCCGAGTATGTGACAGCCAGCATTTACACGCAGTTGTACATGCCGTTCCCTTGGTTCAAAGGGGATACCATGGCGGAGGGCATTAATCGCTGGGGCAAGCTAGATCACGTCAGCACAATGCTTAGCCTCCAGTTCCCGTGTGCCACACCACAAGGGCAGCAGGTGGCATTCTACGCCTCAAAGAAACTGATGGTCGAAACAATGGGACACGAACCTTGTCACACCAGACGAGTCGCAAACCCTGCTCTGGTGGCGGCCATGCTTGCTTACAGAACACTCTTGGCTGAATGGTCAGTTGCAGAGGCTGAGTTCGAGCGTGTCCTGAACGGATGTGGTTCGACGAAGGCCCTTCTGGAGAAGTGGCCGAGTGCAGCTGATTATATCGAACCACAGTTGCTGGAAAAGAAAACAGCAGCTATTTCGCTACGGGCAGAGAAGGCCATCAAACTCGAAAAACGGGCGATGGCCAAGGTCCCGAGATAAACAACCAACAATCCTGTCCCCAATTGGGGACAGCCATTTGGACGGAGAAAACAATGAGCAACAAGAAAACTTACCATCGTATAGATGAGGGCAAGGACGGACGACCAGTGGCAAATCGCTACCCTGTTGTCAAGGAAGGGAAATATGGGGACTACGTGGTCCACACAGTCCCGAATCAGACAGCAGTCGCACCATCGTCAGAAATGTCCTGTGCTCGCAAAAAGAATGGAGGGCACCCAGTTGGAGGCTTTGCTGGCACCCAGTGCGAAGCATGGGAGAAGTACTACAGGAAATCCCTCCTGAAACTGATCAGTCTTGAGGCGCGGGTCGGGCAACTGAAAGAGAACCTCGCACTTGCCATTCATCATCAATATGCGAAGGAGCGGTAAGATGCAACACGGAAAACGAGCAACATATGCCAATTACGGCTGTCGCTGCAAGAAGTGCACGGCAGCACAGTCTGCACATGCATGGGCAAAGCGGCATCTTCAGCAGTGGAAGGCACCATTGCGGTTTGAGCCCACACCGGTGGTTACAGCAGATAGCCCCATCTTCATTCCGGCGAGTGTAATCGCGAGAGCGGTCGAACGGAAGGAACGGGCTATCAAGCTCGAAGCACTGGAGATCATCTGGCACGAAGCTAAAAAGAACGGAGGTGATCTTGCCGAACTCACGCAGCCATGATGGTCAAACCTACACCCCAATAGAAACAGCCGGTGGGCAATGCATCGGATGTCACGCAAGAGGTAACCCAAAAGCCTGTGCGGCTCTGTGCGGCGCAGGGCCGAAGGGCGACAATCCGCCACCACCCAATGTGATTTGGAGGAAGGCCGGCAGGTTCAACAAAAAACCAAAAACAACCAAGTAATGAATGGACGGAAATCATGGGAAATCAACAGATGGACATTTTGACAGATGAACTGTTAAAACTTCGAGTAAATGGATCAATCTTGGAACGCAAGGTTGATGACCTCATCACGTTGCTGAGCCGAATCAAAAAGAAAACCATAGCGGAACGCGCTCGCAGAGGACGCTTGACGAGGGCAGTCAACAAGCTGAGCACTCTGATGGTGGAGGAGCACAAAGACTGTCCGGGCAACATTCTTATAGGGTACGAATGTCCCTTCTGCAAGGAAGGAGACTTCACCAAAACGGATCAGCTGAACAAGTGCTGGCTGGCATGGGCTGGGCTAGAAACTGACGGAGGATAAGACATGCAAAAGAAGTTCGTTGACATTCTGTGCTCTCGGTTCCCTTCCCTGATGCGGGCAGAGATCGAGCAGGCATGTCTGTTGGCAGAGGGTCGCATTGAGGAAGACAACGACCGTCTTGCCTTCAGAATGGTGACCTGTGCCTGTCTAAACCGGCTCAAGAAAGAAAAGCGGCTGGCACACGGGTTCCCATCATACGATGGGCTGAAGTTCCCGAAGGAGCTTCTCTCGGACAACAATACGGCCCAATTGCTCAAGCAGGAGCAGGAGGAGTGGGCAGACACGATAGGACACTTGCCCAGCCGGGTCAAAAAGCTCGTCCAGATCGCACAGGAGGAGGCCAACGCCTTTGCGAAGGCCAACCACCAAGCTGGCGTCTGGACGCGACAGGGGCTCACTACGGTGCGTCAGGCGATCAAGGCAAGATTCATCGGTGAGTCCTGGACCCACAGTGAGAACGGATACTACACTGCCCGCCGCAGGCTAATCAGAGCATTGCGACGGAACAAAAGAAAGTGAGAAATATTATGACAATAACCAACATACTTGAGTTCATAGACCTTGCAGTCATCACAAAGTGTGAATACAAGACAGAGGTTGACGTGGACAGGCTGAACTACATCATCCGCGATGGCGACATGGGGAAGTACACATTCACTGGCAAGTTTGTTCAAACCAGACCTGGCCACGTGCAATACAAACCAAGAACGGAAAACTGAAAATGTGCGAAAAGAAAAAACGAGAACCTGTTGGAATTCCTCCGGTCAGTGTTTGGCGACAGGCCATGGAGTCACAGCTCTTGTCACTTGAGGGCCTCATCTTGAAGCTACCGATCAAGGGACTGCGAGAGGAGGACTGTCAGCGACTATGCCTCCTGAACAGGCTGTCTGAGCTGAGGGCGCTGGTCACCGGCACCGAACAAGCGGATATGGAAAATTGGACGGAGGGACAGGCTGAGTTCTTAAACGCTCTTGTCAGACACTATTATATGGGTTCGGCAGGGGCCTGCGCCAGAGAGTGGGCACAGGGTCGAGAATACAACTTGAGCCTTGGGGCGATTGCCAACTTTGAGTTGGATGTGCTCTTGGAAAACTGCAACATGGAGGTCAGGAACGGAGTCCAGCCATGACAAAGAACTGCATGAACTGCAAGTGGCACGGACCGCCGGTGGCACCGCTTCCATCCGGTGATCGTCCCTGTCAAAAGTGCATAGGGAAACCCGGCTTCCAAATGTGGGAGCCCGTGGTACGAAAGAAGATGCCGGTGCGAAAGAAGATGCCGGTCAGAGTCGTACAGCGCGACAATGATGATTTTTAAACCAACAAAACAAAGAGAACAAAACTATGAAACATTACAAAGTTGAAACCTTGATAGAAAGAGCAACATCAGCCCTCGCGGCACACAAGGACGCACTGGAAAAGGTGGAAAAACATAACACCGCAGTCATGGACGATCCTCGCACGATTGATCGCGTGAAGGCTCAGTTCTTGGGGGTAATGGTCCCGGAAACCATGGACAAGGACCTGCGTCTGCAAAAGCTGGAAGACCAGACGAAGGCCCTCGAAAGCATCGTCCGTGAGCTGCGCCATATCTCTGATGCAGAGCTGGAGCGCGACGATGTCGCAATCCTGATGCGGGACATCATCTGTGTCGGTAACACTAAGGTTACGACAACCTATCCGCTGGACTTCAGCTTCACCCTGTAATTGGGGCGTTGCAGTTATAGCCCGCTCGATGCGCGGGTTTTGAAAATCCAAAATTGGACGGAGGATAAAATGGCCAAGCATGTGACAATTGAAGTGATAAAAGGGGTTGATGGGAACTGCCTGTCGATCAACGACGAGCGAGTTTCTGGACCGAAGCCATGGGGCGGCGGGAAGGTGACTAACACATTCAAGGTGTACGTGAAAGACATCAGGAGATTGATCAAATGACTATCAAAGAACTCCAAGAGACCTGCAATGCGATCCTCAAGGCAGGCGCATTGAAAGAGACAGACGAGCTCCCAGTGGTTGACTGTAGCGACGATGACTTCTTCATTGACCACATGGAACTTGTGGACGGAAACCCCGTGCTTGTCATCGATGAAGGGAAATGTCCATCTGCTGGCCACAAGCCCTTGTGTGTGCCCTGCAAGGCACTGAGTGCAACAGCGGCCATTGACCAGTTCGGTGAAAAGAACGGGATACCTCTCGTGCGACCGAAGCCAAGTCCACCACGCATTGCCTATGACCTGCTGACCACTGCCTGTGAGTATCATGGGTGCGACAGGGATACCATGGCGCGGCGCGGAACAATAGTGGCTGCACTGGCTGCAATCACGGCTGGGGTGGAAGAAATGATCTTCCAACTGAAGCGGAAGCGCCTGATCTTGACAGGGAAGGATGCTGACGTTCACATCCCGATGTGCGAAAAGGACTTCTACCTTTGGTTGGCCAACCACACGGAAAACATCGACCCCATCGCAACGAGGTTTGCAACTGCCATTGTGTCATACTTCAACTTTGGCAAGAAGACGACCTATATCGACGAGGGTGATTTGAAAACACTGGAACACACATTCCATCAGTTCTGGGCGGACAGGTTTCGTTCACGAAATGAAAAACGGACGGAGGCGGATTAAATGAGCAAACGGACAACAGTACAGGTCTTCAGCAAGATCGAGCAGTCCTCGCTGTTCAAACTTAAAGCAGAGGACATCGACATCCTCGATGAGCTACAAAAACTCTGTGACTGTATCAAAGCCGACGAGGAGGAGACCGACTGGGCTATCGGTGAGAATGGCGAGTTCGCGCTGGACGATCTGATCGTCGGAGCCTACTGGGCGCTGACGATGTGCCACGCCGGGCAAGACTCGCAGAGCTACTCTGTGATGTGCTCACTGGGCAGCATATACAAGCCCGGATACGAAAATCTCCCAGAAAAGGACACCAGCGGGAGGTATGTTTGCGACACCATCTGTGACCACCTGTGCCCAAAAAGGCGCGTGCCACTAGAGAAAAAGAAAAGGAAAAAACGATGAAAAATACAGGACTACAGTTTTATCACAGCTGCGTGGGCTGGCCAGGCCACGATGTTCACAGAGATGGCGGCCTAGTTACGATGATCGACGATTCGACGGAAGTGACTCGTGCCACCTTCCTGCGGCATGTGTGTCGCGATCAGGTGACTTCCATCGAACGTCTCCTTGGGTATACCCCTGGGGGGATGTTGATGAGCCAGGACTCCCATGTGACATACCATAAGAGCAAGCTGCACGGAAAACGAGTGTACTATTTCCGTCACAGTGCGATCGAATATGTTTTCACCAGAGAAGGAGAAGCATGAAAAACGTGATTGAATATAAAGCGGGTGACAAGGTGCCATGGCAGTTCTGTCATCTGCTTGAACGGAAGACAGATCGACAATGGACTCTTGAGATGCCGGCGAGTGAGTTGCTGGATGTCGAGAAGATTGGCAAGCGGATGCTACGGTCGATCTTCAAGAGCGATTGCTATAGGCTGAAAATACTCGGAGAACAGGGCGCAATCGAACCTGACTATGAGGCATCGATTTACACCGAGGGCTACAAGGTTGACGAGAACTGCTGGTCAAGCTGGGGCTTTTGGATTGAACAGAGGGAGATATGATATGAAACTCAGAGAACTACACATCGAAATGTGGAACTGGATCAGTGAAAACCCTGGCAAAAACAAACAGGAGTGGGGTGGTTGGAAGGTGAATGGGGGCACACAGAAGGAGCTCCCCAACGATTGCTTTGACTGCCTCTACGACGAACGACACACGCTGGGTCGCGACGAGCGAGGTGCCTGCTGGGATTGGACACTAACGAATGTCTTTCACAACCCACAAACAAACAAACAACTCAAAAGGCAGAGGTGGCCGACATGAGAATATCAAATATGATGACGACAGAAGTACTGGCAGATGCGGTCCCGGCTGTAAACAAAATGGCCGCTTTGTGCAACAAGATTGCCCCGCAAATCATTAAGATTTTGGACGGAGCCAAGATCATAAAGCGCCTAGCACAGCCAACAAAAGTCCCGCGATTAAAGCTCGAAGAACTGGGCCTCAACACCAAGCCCGAAGGGGTAACGTGGTGGCTCGAATACAACGCGCATGACATCTATCTCAGCATGCATATCTGGTGCAAGGGTGTGCCCGGTGGGTTAAGGGCGTCGAAGCGCCTGATGCTCCTCGACTTCCACACACAGATATGTTCACAGAAACCACAAGCGCTGACCCTGATGCCCATACACAGTCTCACCCGTGTGATAGGGCAACAGAAGAGACTCACCAAAATCGAACAGGGGCTGTACATCACCGAGCAGGTTGCCATGGAAGTAAGGTGCGAACTGGCACATTTCATTTCTTGAAAATGGCCAAGGTAAAATGTGAAATTGAAACAATTCTAAGAGGAGAATCATGAGCACGAAGAACAACCGGACGGAGGCAACAAATGACGCTGGAAACATATGAGACACTACAGGAAAGAATTGACGACTTGCAGATGTCGGGCGATATATCAGTAACGAAATGGAAAGCAGAGAAGGAGGCCCTTCGTGCTCGCTACCGTAAAGAGAAAGGGACAGAATGAAACACCATGACCCAGATGACGAGACAGTCACCCACTTCGAGGCCAGGCCGAGGAAAAAGATCGGAGGGTTCTTCATCACACTGTACCGCTACCGCGAGTGTCACCCCGCATACGGACAGACAGAGTGTCAGTGTACTCCAGATATGAAGGCACGCAACAGCGTCTGCCACTTCTGCATGAACAGGCGGTGGGGCATCAGGTTGCAGTACAAGGGACCGATGGGATGGAAGTTCCACAGTCAAGATAAGGACGAAGACATAACACCGCACCTGCACCCGATTGAAGATCTCCCGAGAATAACGGGTGACAACTTAATGACAAAAGTATTCAACGGCAACATGTACGCTGGTTGACAAATTTAGCCAACACTCTGTTGGCGGCCCCGTTGCCGGATTTACTTACCTAAAAACTTAGTAGAATTTGAACCGGTAGCGGGGATTTTAATATCCAAAAACAACAACAAAAGGGAACACGATGAAAGTTAAAACAGTAAACATCGACAGCGATGTGGAGCAGGTGTTGAGAGACGCCATTTTGGACGGAAGCAACCTGACACTTCAAGGGCAGTTGACTCGTCCGATGTACACCAAGGTCAACAAGGTGCTTGATCTGATGGGCTTCAAATGGAGCCGCAAAGAGAAGTGCCATGTGGGTAAGGGTGACACGGCTGACAAGCTACGTGAGGGGCTCAACACGGGCTCGGTTGTCGATGAAAAGAAGACATATCAGTTCTTTGCCACACCGCCATCTTTGGCAGAGAAGATGGTGGCGCTTGCCGATCTTCAGGAGCACGATAGGGTGCTGGAGCCATCGGCAGGCAAAGGTGCAATTATTGATGAGATTTATAAGCGGAGACCGGGCATCGTGTTTGCCTGCGAACTGAACCCGGCGATGTTCACAGCACTGTACGATGAACTGCGGACACAGCTGGTCGGGCACGATTTCTTAGACCACAACGGTTATTATGACAAGATCATAATGAACCCGCCCTTCACTGCTGGTCAGGACATACAGCACGTATTGCATGCCTATGACCTGTTGAGTCCTGGTGGCCGATTGGTTGCACTGATGTCACCCGGCTGGATATCCAATGTTGATTCCACGCCATCAATATTCAGAGGGTGGCTTGGCAAGCAAGTCGAGCGTGGCTTTGCAGAAGAACCAGAGGTCATACAGGCCGGTACATTCAAGCAGAGTGGCACACAAATTGCCACTGTACTTCTGGTGATCAACAAAGCGGCTTAAATCGGACGGAAGATGAAAGCCAAGTACAGCGTGATGTGGACACGTAACAGGCTCGTTGTTGACTGCTCTGAATGCCAGCGCGGCGGCAATGGGGATGGTGCGTGTCCCACCGGAGGGCACATCAAGTATGGCATCAGGGCATGCTGTAGAGATGGCAAACTACTAAAAGGATTGGAGCTGAGAGGATGGAGATAGATCAGATGTTTGTATGCTCTTGTGAGAGGATGCACGAGTGTGGCGAGGAGTGCAAGTTCTGCGGTGAGACATGGACACAAGAAAATCGTGTCCGGGATGACGGACCACAAAACGACCACCCACATTTTTGGGTGGACGAAAACCCGAAAGGATGACCATGAAAGATCAGAAATTGCTACCTGCACACGAGCCGAAGATGATGACAATTGAGCAAATAGAGGAATGTGTGCTGTCGGCTGCGACACAAGCATATGATCATCTCATGCGTGGTGAAACGCCACCAATCATCATAGATTATATTGACGGTATCACCCCGACCAAACCTGGATTACAAGGGGGTGGGGGGGGGCTATGTTAGTAACAACCGTCCTAAATTCTGTCACTTTTCGTCGTAAGGTGTTGGTTATGAAGGAGTTAAAGCGCAAAGAGGCTTGTGACAGAGTGTCACCAGAACTGCGTAACCTGTTCAGAGAGAAGTACTTACACTTAGGACATTTAATCCCCCCGAATGTCACAAATGTCTTATATGTCAAAGTGGTTAAAAACAGAGGCGACAAAAGCGACATTCCATCGACCCCAGAATGTCACAAGGTAAGTCGCTGATAGATAACAGGTTAGCCTCAAATGTGACATTATGAGCGGGGCAGTAATTGCTCCACAAGTGGTTCAGTGGTAGGGGGTTGCAGCAAAAAGCGACGTTTTTTGTGACACTGGTGTTTACAATACCCCCCACCCCCTGCGATGGGCTGAAAAGATTAACAAAAATATCCAGTTGAGTTCCACAGGGAGTGTGTCATAGTTGATATACTTATGTGGCGATGTCACTTCACCATATGAAGTGTGGATTTAAACGACGGAGAAACAATTTGCCATTGGACGATGGCTCCCTGCCTTCAGGATTTACTTTGTGAGACTTGTGACGTTTTGCTGGTAGGGTTTTTAGTTTATTAATACAATGGAGAAACACGATGAACATACAATATCGAACAACAGAGAAGGTTGGACATAGGGAGTGTGACCGAGAGGCAGACATTGACCTCACCCAGCCAGCCACCACAGAGGAGACCAGCAAGTTGATCTGCGATGTGATCAGAACAATTGAGCAAGATGGAGAAACAAAATGAGCCTGGCGATGTCTATAGGATTTGTGGTGTGGGGCGTGGCGTGCTTCGCGTTTGGTGCATTCATTGTCGCTCAATGGTCGCTATTTGAGTTGAGAATAAAAGACACACTGGTGAATAAGTGTATCGTTGACTTGGCCAAGGCAAGGGCCGAGTTTTCCAAGACAAAAGACAAGTTGGGAAAACGGATTGAAAACCAAAAGGAAAAGAAATCATGAGTAAAGCAACAGGAAAGACAGCTTCCGTCAAAAAGAAGCTACCGACTAGAGTAAAGAAGAACATGCTTGACCCCGACTGGTTCGTCAAGACAGTGGGGCTGGCGCTGAAGCACAAGGCTACAGTCATCTTCACGGACGACGTGGTGTGGGGCGTAGTGCAGACGGACGGAGAAAACATCTGTATCTTCTATGAAGGCAACGCTGGCTGGAGCACGGAGATCAAACGGTTGTTCCCAAGTGGTGCCATCTTTGGATGCGACACCGTATCACCACAGGGAGACTGCTTTGCAAAGATGCTGTCTTACTCCAAGGTTCCGACCGACGTGAAATCGAAGTGCTATATCAACGCGCTCAATGGTGTTGTCCATATCAAGGGCACCGGTGTTATTCTGAAGAACTGCGGGTTTGTTGGGGCGAGTGTAAAGCCCCCAGCTCTGCCAGCAGGTGACCTGGTTCCAATGGTGTATGAACATGCGGTGTCAAAAGAGAATCATGCATTAGTGATATCCTGTATCAATCCAAATCACACTGAAAGAAACCGCACTCGCTGCGTTGTAATCAATGATGTGCTTTATGGGACTGACGGATGCACAGCCACTGCGATTGCTGTCAGTGATCTTCCAGACAGGTTCAACTTCAATCACAAGAATGTTGACCCGTATGCAATCGAGGAGTTCCTCTGTGCACCAAAGGCCGGTGATGTATTGTCAAATGTATATCGTCTTTCGGATGGCACTCTGTTGTGCGAGGTCCCTGCACCGGAGACGATGAACCCTCCTCCATTCGAGAAGATTGTGATACCAGCAAGTGCCGCCCCGCAACAGGGCAGTGTTGATGGTGGGTTCCTCGCGGAGACAGTCAATCAGATAAATCGCATGGGCCTGGGGAAGGGTGAGATCATGGCCAACCTGATGTTTGAGAACGGTAGCATTTCCCTTGCGACTTCAGAGGGTGTGGTTGCAGTTTTCGACGGAGCTGTTGAATTGGAGGACGGTGTTGTGGTCAGGATATCCTCCTGTCGATTCGGTGGTGTTGCCAAGACCGGCTTCGACTTCGGATTGAACAGTCTTGGTCCCTGTATTACCAAGGGAGAGGGCGTGACCTTCCTTGCTATGCCACAGATGACAGTACAACAATCCCCCAGCGAGTAATCCACCATGCTTGAAACCGACAAATATATTCAACAGTTGCTCAGTCCACGAGAGCTGTATGATGATGGTGGGGCTGGCGCACACAACGCGGAGGTGCTTGAGGCTTCCGATGTGCGACCAGCGTTTTTCGATTCGTCCTGCCTGCTCTACAGGTTCCTGTTTGCCAAAGCCAGTAACTACTGTGATGCGGCAGGAGATGATGACGAGCTCTGTGTCCACATGCTCTGTGTTGATTTTCTCAACGACGTCGTTGGTGCATGTGCCCACTTCGCCTGTGCTCCTGTCCTAGCATTCGACAGCAAGGCAAAGCATAGGAAAGTACAGATCTTTGAGGACTACAAGGGTGACCGCGAAAAGAAAAGATCAAAGAAAACAGCGGACGAAGAAAGGATGCTCAACTTGATGCCCCTGGTTATCAGGGAACTCAAGAGCGTGTACTGTCCGGTGTACAAGATCCAGTACTTTACAGTATGGGGGTATGAAAGCGACGACATCATTGCAGCCTTTGTCCTCGGGTTGAAGCAACATGCTCCTCACGGGGCCCCTGTTTATTCCAAGCAGGTGGTGTTTGTGACCAGCGATCACGACCTGCACCAGCTTCTTTTGGACGGAGTCTATCTGGCAGATGTGACGACCGGTGCGATGGCCAATGCAAAACAGGTGGCCAAGCACACAGGGATTCGTCCAGATCAGCTGGTTGCATCGAAGTGTGTCGGCGGGTGTAAGTCAGACGACATACCAGGTGTCCCCGGCTGTGGTGAGAAAATGGTGGCGGAAGTGCTGGCATGCGGTAGCAGCAATGTTAAAAACAATCGCCTAAAGAAGGCCCGCGAGATGTTACAGAGCGATGAAGGGCTTGCTGTCCTCCGTCGAAATTTCCAGCTGATTCAGATACCCCTGCTGGGATGTACTCCTCCACTGCCACCTCTGAGGCTATCAAGAAACATCTGGCCGGTAGCGGGTGTCCCAGTTGATATTGAACCGGTGCTAGAAGCCAACGGGATTGCTCGTTCAGACTGGCCCAGCTTTGGGGACGTGACTCGGTTGCGCCCTGTAGACTCCATTGAAATGTGTGAACGCACAAAGAAAGGATAGACCATGAAAAAACAGAAGCCAAAAGTTGTTGTGATACTGGACGAGGTGCTTGCCCACCCACCTGTTGAGGTGCCAACCTACATTGGCGGTCGCCTTGTCGATACCCCACTGGGTGTGTCCAGGGGGAGTGTGGAGCGTAGAAGGACTCAATTGAGGGACAACATGCGGAGGAGAACGCGATGAGAATATTCACGTGGTTGCAATCATACTTTAACAATTGGGATGATTGGCGGTGTGTCTACGGCGATGGCCAACGAACGAGAAGGCTTCGCAGGGATGTTGCTTACGACATGAAAGAGTACTATACGGACAGTCATGTCATCTTTGATCCAATGCGACAAGGAGGACACGATGAAGATAAACTGTGACCTCTTGGACGACTGTCGGACAACTTCGGGGATCGACACACTAACAGTTGATCACCTGCCGACAGGGGTCTTCATCAGGGTGCCGAACCTTAGATCACAGAGCAAGACACTGGCCTGTGCGCTGGATGTCCTGCAACACGCACTGAACCAGTTTAACAAACAAAAAGGAGAGTAGAAATGGACGGAAAAATCAGACAGAAGATAGGATGCCTGCTGGGGTTTGGGAGCCGGAGCACATTCCGGCTGCGCCCAGCGCCAAAAAGTTACAGACGTCGCGGCGCTGAGGAGTGTCAGGAGTTTGCTCGTGCGAACTTTGCCCGCAACCGGGTGATGCGGATTCGCAGAGTTAGAAAATTCGAGGATGCGGGTATCCCATTATGCCGAGGCTAACCCGCCTTGCCATGGCCGATGTACTGAGCCATGAGGACAGCGATGTACCGATAGCCCCTGTGGTTACG
>Ga0307990_1001224_pt1 | contig 21829 bp, 23 predicted proteins | sample EllFjometagen129_FD_203168 | JGI IMG/M metagenome (GOLD analysis project Ga0307990, IMG submission 203168) | Marine microbial communities from Ellis Fjord, Antarctic Ocean - #129 | ecosystem: Environmental > Aquatic > Marine > Unclassified | place: Southern Ocean | collected 2014-10-08
AACTTTTTTGTCAGATAGCGGTAGGGAAGCTGGGTTATTCTGGGGCAGAAGTTGCGAGGTTTCTGGGCGTGACAACTTCATGTGTAAACCGACTGGCAGCTTCCGAGGAAATTCCGGAAATTAGCAGGTATCTCTGAAGATAAAATGCTTTAGAACCAACGTCCCCCTTTTCCGTCCCCGTTTTTTATTTAGACATCCCGGCGCGGCTGGTGATGCAGGTCGTTGTACCTCGTGGCCATATAACAATATCAACAATTAAAACGGGTAAAAAAATGAATCTTTCACCTTCGCTGATATGGTTTCTGGTGGGCGTTGTATTTCTAATCGCAGAATTGTTAATCCCTGGGTTTATCTTAATATTTTTTACAGCAGGGTGTTGGATAGTTGGATTGACAGTTTGGCTCACAGATATTGAATTATCGATACAACTATTAATTTTTATTGTTTCCTCTTTGGCTCTCCTTTTTTCTTTACGCAAATACAGCATGAAAACCTTTAAAGGAACCACCCGTGATGATCTTGACGACCACTACGCAGACTCCAAAATCGGGAAAACAGCTATAGTGACAAAAGAAATATCACCAAACATACCGGGCGAGATAAAAGTTATGGGGAGTTTTTGGAGGGCTATTTCAGATATAAATATTGAAGAAGGACAATCAGTTTTAATCGTAAGTCAAGAGTCAGAAGATGGTCTCACTTTCAAAGTTAACCTCTTATAAGGAGTTGTCTATGAACGAATCAATTATTGTAGTTGGTGTGATTGCTGTAATCACTATAGTTTTATTGATTAAAACAGCTGTCATTGTCCCCCAAAGGTCAGAGTACGTCATTGAGCGACTTGGCAAATATAGTCAATCATTGAGTGCAGGCTTCCACATCCTTGTTCCTTTCCTTGATAGGGTTGCCTACAAGCGTTCTCTGAAAGAAGAGGTAATGGACATTCCTTCCCAGGATTGCATAACCACCGATAACGTTACCGTGTCCGTAGATGGTATTTTGTATATTCAAGTCATAGATAGTAAGCTTTCCGCCTACGGTATTGATAATTATAAATTTGCAGCGGGCCAACTTGCCCAAACATCTCTCCGGTCCGTAATTGGTAAAATTGAGTTAGACAGGACTTTTGAAGAACGTGATAGCTTGAACCGCCAAGTTGTTGCTGCCATCGATGAGGCAGCACAAAATTGGGGTATTAAAGTCTTGCGCTACGAAATAAAAGATATCACCCCTCCCCAAAGTGTTATGGAAGCAATGGAAAAACAGATGAGAGCAGAGCGAGAAAAACGTGCCTCTATTGCAACGTCTGAAGGAGATAGGCAGGCTCGAATAAACCGTGCTGAAGGCTTAAAAAGGGAAGCTATTGCTGTGTCCGAAGGTGAGAAACAAAAACGTATAAATGAGGCTGAAGGTAATGCAAAAGAAATTGAATTGGTTGCACAGGCCACAGCTGAAGGGATCAAAAAAGTTGCTGAATCTTTAAATATGGCAGGAGGAGAAACAGCCGCAAATTTAAGAGTGGCTGAAAAGTATATCGCTGAATTTGGAAATTTGGCAAAAGAAAATAACACTATGATTATCCCGGCTAATATGGGAGATATTTCAGCAATGGTTGCAACTACTATGTCCGTCTTGGGTCACTCCCAAAAGACACCCCCGACCCAAAGTTCTTAATATAACTCATCTATAGCCCATCGGGATAGGGAGGAGCCTCACAGCTCCCCCCTCCCACACCACGCAGCGTACGGGTCCGTACTACGCGGTTCGGGCCTTCACCGGGGTGAGTCTTCCGCACTTTTCTATTCGCACGGCTCGTTTCCACCGGCTTAAGATGCCCTCTGCTGACTTCCGTTGCACGGTAAGCGCCCCTTGCGGTTTGCTCACTCATTGTTCCAGCTGCCGTCGTGTCCTTCAATTTTGTGTTCCTCTCCTCACGGAGTTTGGCTCGTTGGCGGTCAGGACACGATCTTCCACCGAGATGCAGCGGGCCTCCCGGGGTGAGCCCTGGCTACTTTCAGCGCACGATCGTCAGATATACGAGGTTCACCATTGACGGATAGAGGACTTTATCCTGTGTTGCGGACTCGTCCCGGATTCCCCCGCCTCATCTGCCTGCCCTCTATCCTTTCGGATACGGGGCATACCTGTGCGTCGACCCACGCTTTTGCCTCCAGCCTCCTTCAGGCGTACATTGCTGTAGCACCCTTGCCTTTGGCTACCCTTCGCCTCCGTCAGGCTGGGTATGGACTTTGCTCGGGACCTGTGTCACAATTCCAGGCATCACCAATTAGTAGCCGGGCTTTGCCCGGCACACAACGAATGCCTCAACTCGGACGCACATTCCGTTGCGCTCCATTGCCAGCCGGTTATGCGGAGCGTTTTCGGCGACGCGCAGCGTCGCCGAGAATCGCGATTAGGGAGATGAATATGATGCGTATGATGAATTTTCGTTTCGTTGTGCTACTTGTTGTTTTGTCGGGTGCTGTTGTTTCTCCTGCCTATGCAATGAAAATGGCCGTTAGTGAGCTACGAACAAGGCTCTCGGAAGCCAAGGACACAGAGGCAGTTATCGCTATTGCAGAGGAGACAATAAAAGAGGGAGAGCAGGCCATTGAGGAACTCAAGAATGAAGTTAAAAACCTCAAGTCAGAGAAAGACAAGCTCCAAAATGAGAAGATCGAACTCCAAAGAATACAAACAGTATTGACCAGCGGCTTGATCGGGGCTTTTGTTACAGCGATTATTGCAATATTTGGATTCGTATTCAAAACAATCAATTCGAAAGTCGATCGAGATTTCAAGCGTCTGGAGGTGGCGGAGAAGCTTTCTGTCCTGAATTCGAAAGGCGTCACGATTCCCATTGATATTCGGAATAAATACATGGCACCTGCACCTGCATCTGGCAGTGCCACAAAGAAGTCCTAATCGGGTAAGGGCGAGTTTTTCTTTCACCCTCCCCACAACACCCCGCATGCGGGTCCGCATATACAAAGCTCATGGATACCTTTTTCTCTCCTTGATGTTTGGCCCTTCACCATGTCCGGGACATTACCCCCGGCCTTGGACTACTATGGCCTCTGCTGACTCCTGCTTTCACACCATACGAATTGCTCCGCATGACGCCGCATTATTCATTTCCTGTCTGCTCATCTTTATTTCGTATCTCACAAATGGGCAGAGTCTTCCATCATTTGTGCCGGGACATTTGGGTATCGGTAGCCCCTGCCGGTAATTTCACTGGAAACAACATCGTGCTGCATGGAAAACAGGTCTCCCCGGATAAGAACGTGAACTTCCTTTGCGCAACTGCGCCATTTACCGTATCCCCTGTTCCTCGGGCGTTGACATGTTGTGCTGCCTTACCCAGGGACTCGGCCTTATATGACGTTTCTGTTCCCCGGATCAAGTCCGGGGCAGGCTTAGCTCGCAAATTTGCACTCCGGCTTCCTTTAGATCCCACCTCACGGTGACGCCCTTGCCTTCGGCTAGTACTTCATGCTACATGTTCATACAGCACAGGAACACATACAGGGGACTTGAACCCCATAAGTTCACGCCCATGCCGGGCGTACACAATCTCTTCCAGCGGATCGCAAAAAGCCGCGTCCGCTGAAGAGTGCGTTAGATGGGAAATCGAGCGGGCTAAAATAACAACAGAAAGGGGAACAAAATGAAAAAGAATGTAGGAATTTTGACAGCGGTAATTTCCATTCTCATTCTTCTTTTTACTATCGAGTCTTTTGCTCAAAGAGGGATGGGGTGGAAAGGCAGCGGTGGTTGGTGTATGGGAACTGCCTATGGCAAAATGTATAATCCAAAAACCGTTGAAACTATCAGCGGTGAGGTAATCAGTGTTGATAAGATTACACCGATAAAGGGGATGTCCTACGGCGTTCACATGACGGTAAAAACAGACAAAGAAACAATATCTGTTCATATGGGTCCAGGATGGTTTATTGAAAACCAAGACATTAAGATTGAGCCGAAAGACAAAGTTGAAGTCAAAGGTTCACTAATCACCTTTGAAGGCAAACCGGCCATTATCGCTGCTGAAGTTAAGAAAGGAGATAATATACTAATACTTCGGGATGAAAACGGTTTTCCTGCTTGGAGTGGCTGGAGAAGGCGATAGTCTGACGAAAGTCTACTCAAGAGAAGGTAACAACAGGGGCAACCAGACGGCGAGATGGGCGTTTGGGTCGAGGTAGAAAATATAGATGATTCGCAGAATCATTTGTCTGTTCACAATTGGATTCGTTCTATTGAGTGTCACTGTCTTGGCAGGAGATTCAGAAAAGGAGGCCGCTGCCATTTCAGCGGCCGAGAAATGGCTAGCAGTAGTAGACAGCGCCCAATATGCCAAAAGCTGGAAAGAAGCCGCTGTATTATTCAGGAATGCAATAAAGCCTGAGCGGTGGGAGCAATCAATGCAGGCTGTGCGGAAACCACTGGGTAAGCTTTTGTCAAGAAAGGTGTTAAATAAAGCATACAAATCCTCGTTGCCAGGCGCCCCTGACGGTGAATATGTAGTCATTCAGTTTGAAACTTCGTTTGAAAACAAGAAAGCAGCAGTGGAAACGGTCACTTCTATGCTGGATAAGGATGGTATTTGGCGAGTGTCAGGATACTACATCAAATAAGAACTCAACCTCACAATTCACAAAACTAGCTACAGCCTGCGGCTTTCACTGGCAGGTGATCTCTATCGATTAAAACCACATAATATAAAAAGTGGATATTGTGAACGCTTGCAGTTCGGTGGGTTGCGGTAAAACGGGCGTTGTAACCCCGTAAACGGTTAAGGATCTTCTAATGGAGGTAGTCAATACCGCAAAATGGAGCCCATCATATAAAAATAGCCAGCCGTGGGAAATTATTATTTTAGCAGGGCGCGAGGACTCCATTATTTGCCCAACCATAACCTCATCCGGACAAAAATTCCATGGACAACAATTTTCACATTGACATAAACACTTTTTATGTGTTTAATTTGATTAAAAAGAGGGTGAAATGAAAAATACTGCACACAACACAATCCGTCGCAGCATCGCACTCCCAAATGAATTGGTTGAAGAATTACGCTCTATAGCTCCTCCTGAACTCCGGGATAATTTCAATCGCCTGGTCACTCTCATTTTGATCGATTTCATAAAACGTCAAAAAAAATGTCAATTTGAAACATCCATGGCTGAAATGGCCAATGACCCTGCAATCAAGGAAGTGTGCTCTGTTCTGGCCGAGGAGTTTATGGAAGCGGAAAACGATGGTTTATGAATTATGATCAAGCGTGGCGGAATCTATCTGGTAAATTTGAACCCGATCAAAGGCCGAGAGCAGGCGGGCCGCAGACCCGTCCTCGTGATATCAAGCGACGCCATAAATAAACAACCGCTTGTTGTTACAGTTGTGGTAGGGACAGATGCCCGGAACGTGACAAGAGACTATCCCACAAATATACGAGTGCCATCAGGTGAAACGGGCCTTCCTAAAGATACAGTATTTCTCTGTTTCCAAATCCGCTCCCTGGATCCTAAAAGATTTTACGATCCAAAGACAAAACAATCTCAGTTGATTGGAACCATGCCCCCACACCGAATGAAAGAGGTTGTCGAAGCCCTTAAGCTGGTCCTGGAGATCGAGTAGACTTTGCCTTTGATTTCTGTCTTTGTCTTTTTCATCCAGTCATCTATCCCGTTATCTCAGCATTCTTGCCCTCTGTCCTCCGACCTCCGTTCTCTGTTTTCGGCTCTTCCGATGAATCTGTGGGTAAATTACGGGAAATAGCCTTATATCATACACTTGGCAATTTACCGGTTCCAGAAATTACCCATAGATTTGTCTGAAGAGGCCTAAAATTTCATCAAAGAATTATTTCACCGGTGACATTATCAGACCAAAACATAGCGGTGATTTTTAAAATAAAGAGAAACACAACAGGCGTACGGGTACGCAGATGTACTCCCTGTACTTCAAGTGCCCGACAACAAAGCATATGCGGTGCCCTGTGAACGCTTACAAGAAAGATTCTTTTCAAATCGACCAAAAGTCATTCCGGTCGCGGTCGTCAAGAAAAATATTTTGGCGATTCAAATCCCTGGTGATGACATGATTAATCCGTCCCCTAAATCCCACAAGTACTCAGGGATCAGGGGATAGAGGAAAGCAATATCCCGCTTTTTTAACCGTTTATGGATTCAGAGGTTCAGGGTTCACCGAAAAGCTGTAACCGTTGATTAGTGAATTATGGAGGTAGTTCGCAAGAACAATCATCAATCATCAATCCAATGAGGCATGCCACCGTGATAGCAATTCGCAAATCAACGTCAATTAAACTATTAAACTAACTCCGTCTCCCAAATCCTTCATGAAATGACTCTTAAACAAATTGATTTCGCAGCTAAAAAGCGCGGTATGTCAAGATCTTCATTTCTTGTTCACGCTGCTCAAAACGCCATCCAGCCTAGCCAATCGGAAGCATCTGTTTAATTTTAATTCCACGGATAACGAGTCTGTAGAAAAAGTCCTTTTGAAAGTGTTGCCATTTTCCGGCAGCGCCGATTTTTAAAGCGGCCTCCGTGAGTTCCATTCCAGCTTCAGTTGCCGTTATATTTTCAAACTCAGCCTACCATAACCTTTGTTATTTGGGGTACTACCAACTTGGCATCAATGGGAAGGAATTGGCCCGGTATTTCGGTATATCCCGGCCTTCAGTCTCGCAAGCCATCAAGCGAGGTGAAAAATTTGCAAAAGAGAATGATGTTAAATATTAAGCTACCCCCCCCCAGATCCCGTAAAACGGATTGACAATTTGTTCGGTTTTGTTCTTCGCGGCACCATTTTTAAGTTCGCCATCATCGCCGAATTTGTGCAATATCGATTTAACTGTGACTGGCCTCCAACTGCTTTTTCCGGAGCGATCACCACAACGGGGACATTGACATTATTTTCCTTATGGCATATTATATGCTGTGTAATCGAAAGCAATAAAGGGAGGGAAGTATGGGGACTTCAAAAACTGCAACGGCACGGGCATTGCTCGATCCTGAGATAAAAAAGCAGGCGGAGGAAATCCTGCGCGGACTGGGTTTGTCCGTATCGCAGTCCTATGAATTGTTTTACCGGCAGGTTATTGCCCAGAGGGGGTTGCCGTTCGAGCTGCATATTCCCAATGAAAAGACCATGAAGGCCATTGAAAATTCGCGCAGGGGTCATGGTAAAACTTTTTCGTCAACAGATGAGCTTTTTGAAGATTTAGGGATTTAGTTGTGCGGTTCATCAGGCGCGACACCCGGTTTAAAAGGGATGTGAAGCTCCTTGCCAGGCGCGGCAAAAAGATGGATAAGCTGAAACAAATTATTCATTTTTTGGCCAACGCTGAAAAATTGCCTGCCCGGAACAAAGATCACCAACTCAAAGGGACGCTGAAGGATTGCCGGGAATGCCATGTCGAACCTGATTGGCTGCTTTTATACCGGATTGAAGGCAGCGAACTCTGCCTGGTTCGCACTGGTTCACATGCAGACTTGTTTGGTTTATAAGGAATACCCTACCGGGGACTAGCTTGAATAATTGCGATAAGGGATGCTAGGCGGCTTGAAAAGCACGCTGGGATACTAATAACGCGGAGAAGTTGATAAATAGCAAAACAAGACCTGTGGTAGAGAAGCAAATAGCGATATATTTGATAAGGCGGTACATGGGATTAACAAACGGGGAGATAGGGAAGATATTCAAGATGAAGGCGCAGGCGGTGAGCAATGCGGGTATAAAGATAGAGAGGTTGGTGGAGGAGAACAGGAAGATAAGGAATCAGGTAAAGAAGCTAATTTCTATTTTCCAGGGCTGACCCCTTTCTTCACTCCCCAAAATTTCCAGAACTTTCAGAATCGCCTGATAATCAATCCAACGGCCCAGTATAATCATAAGATATGTACAGGATCCTTATCCAGTTTTTAAGGTAATGGTAACTGCAAATCCATTTGGTTTGAGGTTGGCAGCGGAGATAGTCCCTTTGCACGTTTCAACGCAGGTTTTCACGATAGCCAATCCAAGGCCCACACCCCCGGAATCTCGATCCCGTGAAACTTCAGGACGGAAAAAAGGCTCGAAAAGCTGATCGAGAAGATCCTCAGAAACACCAGGGCCATTATCTCGAACTATTATTTCAACCAGATCGACTCCTTTTTTAGCAGATATATATATCGGACCGGCACTCCCGGCGTATTTCGTAGCATTTCTAACCAAATTGGCGATTGCACGAGTCAGAAGTTCCGAGGATGCAATAACCTGGATCTCTGGATCTATTTTGCTAATAATCTCTGCTGAAGATCTAGTTTCCCTCTTTATTGCCATTTGAACTACTGGAAGCAGGTCGGTTTTTTCCAGCTTAACCGTATTAGATTTTATATCGGCCCGCGAAAAAGCCAGCAGTTCGTTGACCAGTTTGGACAGGTGATCGACATCCTCCATGACATCGATTACCCGTTTTTGGTTTCCCCCTTCCACACGTTGTTCCAGGGCCCCAAGCCCGAACTGGATCCTGGCTATGGGAGAGCCCAGTTCATGGGCCACATCTCCCAGAAATCGTTTTTGCCCATTTACGAAGGCGGACAGCCTTGATGTCATGTGGTTTATGGCCTTTGCCAGACGCCCGATTTCATCTGTCCGTGATTCATGGATGGACACATCGAAGCTACCTTCGGCAATTTTCTCTGTTGCACGGGTCATGCGGGCTAGCGGTCGCGTGATGTTTCTGACCATCGGAATCCAGAGCAGCATCGAAATCAGTATTACCGCTGCTGCGACGAACATCCAGGGAAGCGGGTCGAAAAAAAATCCATTTCCTGTCATGGAATCCGATACAGCTAAAAGCAGACCGGGTTTGGGGTGGCGTGACACCTCAAGGGACAACGGGATCTTAATTCCGGTCCAGTATCGGTTCGGATTCGGCGTGCGCATCATCAAATGCGGTTTTTGATCATGCGCACCGGGGTGCCTGGGTGGTTTTCTTCCGATACCCCTCTTTTTAGGGAAATCACCGGCATCATCAATAGCGTGGTTTTCCGGTTGCCTTTGAGGATCGTCGAACACATGGGGCGGCGGAAACCGGCCTCGGGGAGGTTTGCGCCGTAAAGCGTCCTTCACCTTTGTTATTACCTCTTCAGGTAAATCCATATTCTTTGAAAAAAAGCGAGATCCGTCTGCAAGCACGAGTGCGAAATCCACCTGGTGGATCACTGCATGCCTGGCGAGCACCTCGGGCCAATTCGCCCGTGGCGTCTGACTCAGGTCATGGGAAATCAACATGCCGGCGGTTCGCAAGCGATTTGATATCTGTTGTCCAAAAATCGCATGCAGATTAACCTGCGGCTGGAAGGCAAAGAACACTGCCAGGGCGGCAGCCACCAGGGCCAGGTTCAGGAAGAACCAGCAGAGGATCTTCGCGAATAAAGACGAAGTCGGTTTTATCATTGCTCATCCTCCGGATCCTTGAACATATACCCGGCGGTACGAACCGTTTGAATGAAGCGGGGATTGCGGGGATTTTCTCCGAGCTTCCGCCGCAGCGAGGAGATATGGACATCAATGGAGCGGTCGAAAACCTCATAATCGCGCCCGGCAACGGCATCTAAAAGTTGATCACGTGTCAGAACCCGCCCGGCAGCTCCGGCCAAGCTTGTTAATAGATCGTATTCGATGGGGGTCAGGTTCAGCGTTTTTGTATCCAGACGAACCGTTCGGGAATTTTGCTCAATTTCCAGACTTCCAAATATCAAGGCCTTATCCGTAGCTGCCGATGCCGCCTGGCTTTCGGATATGGAATATCGGCGGGTAACAGCGCGAAGGCGTGCTAAAAGCTCCCGTGAGGAGAAGGTCTTAGGAAGATAATCATCAGCCCCCATCTCAAGTCCCACGATTCTGTCGGTCTCTTCACCTCGCGCAGTGAGCATCAAAACCGGTATGTCGGATTCCTTGCGCAACCGTTTCAAGACTTCAAACCCGTCCATTTGCGGCATCATGACGTCCAGAATCACCGCGTGGTAGTCGCCCTCAAGGATCATTTGCAGTCCTTGAGCGCCGTTGTGGGCAGCCTCAACATCGTATCCCATGGGCTCCAGGTAGTCCGCCACAAGCTGACACAGTTTTTTGTCATCATCGACAATCAGAATTTTCATATTAGACGTCTCAATCGCTTGATGCGTCATCGGCATGCCCATCCCTTTAAATCATACTCATTGCCCTACTTTTATACGCTTCGTAACGCGAGGGCAATTCACTTTACAAAATCTTTACAATTTTGTCCCCAAACAACAAAATTTCTTTACATTCGTGGTTTATCTTAAGCTCAACACCGAGGGAAAATCCCCGGAAAAATAATAACCCTTAAAAGGAGGTACACATGAAGTCGAAACTTTTTAAAAAAACTGGCACGACCGTAATGGTTTTTCTGATCACGGTATGCTTCATTCCTGCAATTGTAGGGGCGTTCGCACCCGGAGACGGAAGGCAAGACAAGGGGTTTGACAGGCAAGTCCATCACCGGTCTACCCTTGGAATCTGGCGAGATCCGCAAATGGTTCAGAAACTGGAACTCACAGAAAACCAGGTCAAACAGATCCGGGATGCGGATTTTACCTTCCGTGAAAAGCATCTGGCGTTGAAAGAGCAGCTCGATGGCTTTCGCCTGAAAATGGATAAGGCCTTTTCCGATGACGTCGTTGACGATACGGCCGTCCTTAAAATGGCGCAAAAGATTGCAGACGTAAAGGGCAAACTGTTTATCCGGAATATTGAATCGCGCTTGGCCCTTGGAAAGATCCTGAATGCGGATCAAATCGAAAAGCTGAAACTGTATGACATGCATCCGAAAAGGAAAGGTTTGAGGCAGGGTGAAAAACACATCTTCGGTCATCATTCGGTTGAAAGGACTGATGATAAAACGCTTTCCGACGATTGAAACGAATAACATAAACCAACTATTTATCATGGTGCCCCTTCGGCAAATCAGCAGGAGGGGCGCCAAGTAATTACAATAGGGTAGACAACATTTAAAAACCAACTTCAAGAGATTATTCAATGAACATCGCAAAAAAAATATCTATGGTTATCGCCCTGCTGGGAATCCTCATCGCCGTCATTGCATTCGGAAGTGATACATCCTCGCAGGAAACAGGTAGAAGGCATAACGGCCTACCCCCGGAAGCCTATACCCCTTGCGAAGGCAAAAATGCCGGGGATAAGGCAGAGTTTGTAAGCCCGCACGGGGATACGGTTACGGGCATTTGCGTACAAGAAGGCGATCAGCTCGTCCTTCGCCCTGATCGCCCACCCAGGAGAGATTCTGACGGCAGGGCGGGAAAGAACTCCAGTGATTAAAGGTGAGGAAAAATAGAAAACCATGACCATTAAACTTATTAAAGGCTGTATCGGCTGTGGGACATTTCGTCAAAACCTGTCCCACAGATGTTATCCGCCAGGACCCGAAGACGAAAAAAGCGTTCATCAAGTATCCGGCGGATTGCCAGATATGTCACTTGTGCAGGATGTATTGTCCTGTGGATGCAATAACCATTTCACCGGAGAAGTCTATTCCCGTCGTGGTTTCATGGGCGTAAACAGTGGATGCGACTATCAAAAACAATTTTTTTAGACAATCAGCACTGGCTTTTACAGGCATGCCTCTGCTTATCCGTGTATTTAGGGACATCAGGTCCTCCACGTTACAAAACCTTTACAATTCTGTCCCCGAACAACTTCTTCCCACATGTAATTTTTGAAATTTCACATTCTTTTCACGGCCCGTTCACACATGCCAAGCTATGCTTGGCCCAAAATTAACGAAGAAAAAAATTAAGATGCAGATGGAAACCTTCTTAATGGGGACACAACATGGCAATTCAATGCAAAAATTTATGTAAGGACCTTCAACCGTCGGCGGGACCCTGGCGGGCCCGGGCCCTCTTGCTTGCGATAGTGATGATACTGCTCTCGGGTTGCAGCATGGCAACTCAAGATCTCAAAACGCCCCTTGCGGTTCCGGCGCAGTTTTCCGAATCCGGCAACTCGCCGTTGCCTGACAAGTGGTGGGAATCCTTTGATGATCCGGTGCTGAGCGGGCTCATCGATCAGGCCCTGAAAAATAACTTCAGTCTGAAGACCGCATGGGACCGGCTCAGTCAGGCCGAAGCCCTGGGGCGCAGTGCAGGGGCGGATCTCTTTCCGGCACTCGATGCCGAGGCCGAGAACTCCCGAAACCGTTTTTTCGAAGACGGTCAGACCAGTGAGGGCCATAGCTATTCCCTGGGACTGGCCGCCAGTTACGAGTTGGACCTGTGGGGCCGCGTTCGTTCCAGCCGTGATGCAGCCGCCTTTGATGCGCAGGCCAGCGCGGAAGACCTCCGAGCAGCGGTCCTCACGCTCTCGGCAGAGGTGGCCGGTACCTGGTACCAGTTGGTTGAGCAATACGGACAATTGGATATGCTGGACGAGCAGATCGTCACCAACAATCAGGTTCTCGAACTGGTGACCCTGCAGTTCCGCACTGGCCAGGTCGGCATCGCCGATATGCTGCAGCAGCGGCAGCTGGTCGAGTCCAACCGGGGTGAAAAGGCTCAGGTTGTGGCCCAGGTCAAGGTGCTCGAACACCAGTTGGCGATCCTGCTCGGATATTCCCCTCTCCAGTCTGTGGCACCACGGGTTTCCAAGCTGTTAAACCTGCCTTTGATGCCGAAAACGGGTCTGCCGGCCGAATTGATCCAACGCCGTCCGGATATCCGCAGCGCCTATTACAGTGTCCTGGCTGCTGACAGCGATCTGGCTGCGGCCATTGCCGACCGTTTTCCCCGCTTGAGCCTCACCTCCGGAGTAGATACCACGGGCGCGCATACCCGGGATCTGTTCGACAACTGGCTGGCGACACTTGCCGCCAATCTGGTGGCGCCGATTATCGATGGGGGATTGCGCAAGGCCGATGTTGACCGGACCCGTGCGGTTGCTTCCGAAGTGCTGCACACTTATGGCCAGACTATTCTCGACGCCCTGGGCGAGGTGGAGGATGCCCTGGCTCAGGAACAGCACCAGCGTGACTTCATCGCCAGCCTTGACAAGCAATTGAAGCTGGCCGGGCAGGTCATCAAGCGGGTCCGGGACAGGTACCTGCAGGGGACGATGGATTACCAGCGGGTGCTCGATGCGCTGCTCTCCCAGCAAGAGCTGCAGCAGAGCCTTTTGACCGCCAAGCGGGATCTGGTGCAGGACCGCATCGATCTGTGCCGGGCCCTTGGCACGGGATGGGCGTTGGAACGTCCGGAAAAAAGCCAGCCCTATGCTTCAACGACTACAGACAAAAACACCCTCTCACTTGACAAAAGAACGTCCGGGTGAGGAGAAAAGGCGAAAGATGAAACAGATGCTGTCAGAACAAGAAAATTCAATTCCCAATAACCGGGAAATACCCGAGGTGGAGACTGAAAGCCGCCGTCAGCGGCGCTGGAGAACCGTTGTCTTTCGTACCCTCCTGCCGCTGGCGGTAATCGCAGCAGGTGTGGCCGTCGCCTTCTGGCTGATGGAGACCGGGCCCCAGGCAAAAACACGACCCCGGACACGCAACGCGACCCTGGTGGCGGTCAGGATCGTCGATTACAGTGCGCAACAGACGGTTATTTCCGGCATGGGGACCGTTGCCGCCGCCTGTAATGTTGAACTGAAACCGCGGGTCAACGGCGAGATCGTTGAATTGAACGGCAATCTGGTGCCCGGCGGCTATTTTTGCCAGGGCGAGACGCTGCTCAAGATCGACCCCACCGACTACCGCCTGACCGTGCGGGAACTGGCCACCGACGTGGCCAAAGCCGAGTCAGACCTACAGCTTGAGCAGGGCAACCAGCTTATCGCCCAAAAAGAATACAAACTGTTGGGGGAAACGGTCAGCGACCAAGAGAGGGCACTGATGCTGCGTCGGCCCCAGCTGGAAAACCTGCGTGCCACCCTCGAAGCGGCCCGGGCCAAGCTCGAACAGGCCCAGGTTGATCTTGCGCGCACTGAAATCAAGGCGCCGTTCAATGCAGTGGTACAGTCACGAGAGGTAAACCTGGGCACCCGGGCCAGCGACTCAACCGTATTGGCGACCCTGGTGGGCACCGATGCCTACTGGGTGGAAGTATCGGTGCCGGTGAATCAACTGCGGTGGATCCGAATACCACAAACCGAGGGAGATCAGGGGGCCCTGGTCCGGGTTTACGACACGGCCGCCTGGGGCGACGGGGTCTTTCGGCGAGGCAGGGTGATTCGGTTGGAATCGGGCCTGGAAGAGCAGGGACGCATGGCGCGGCTGCTGATCCAGGTGGAGGATCCTTTGAGCCTTCAGCCGGGTCATTCGGATCAGCCCCGGATGCTGATCGGTTCCTATGTGCGGGTGGAAATAGAGGGGAATGGGGTGGCGTCGGCTGCGGCCATCGATCGAGGGTTCATCCGCAACGGCAACAGCGTCTGGGTCATGGACGTCGACGGAAACCTTGTGATTCGCCCGGTTAAGATCGCCTTCCGGGGAACTGATCGATTGATAATCACCGGCGGCATCGATCCGGGGGAACAGATGGTGATAAGCGATCTATCTGCGCCCGTGGCAGGGATGCCCCTGAGAACGGTGGGCAACACCGCCGGCCAGACGGCAACAAGAGAACCGGCCGATTAGGGAGGCCAGTCATGAGCGGCAATGTGTCACAGGATCGCGGCCCCATCTCCTGGATGGTGCATAACCGGGTAACCCCCAACCTGCTCATGATTTTTCTGGTGCTGGGGGGACTGTTCATGACCACCCGTATCAAGCAGGAGGTCTTTCCCGAGTTCGACCTGGACATTGTGACGGTGAGTGTCGACTATTCCGGGGCCAGCCCCGAGGAGGTTGAACAGGGAATCATCCTGGTCGTGGAAGAGGCCATCCGTGCCATCGACGGGGTCAAAGAGCTGATTGCCACCGCTGTCGAGGGCAACGGAACTGTGGCTGCCGAGCTGGAGGAAGGTGCCGACCAGCAGAAAATTTACCAGGAGATCAAACAGGAGATCGATCGGATCACCACCTTTCCCGAAGATGCCGATGAACCCGAGGTCTCCCTTGCCACCCACCTTCGGGAGGTGCTTGCCATCGACCTCTACGGAGACGTGACGGAAATGGCCTTGCGCGGGACTGCCGACCAGGTGCGGGACCGGTTGCTGCAGGATTCCCAGATCACCCAGGTCGACCTTCATGGGGCCCGGGACTATGAAATCCTGGTGGAAGTGCCCCAGGAGCGGTTGCGGGCCTACGGCCTGACCCTGGCCGGGATCGCCGCGACCATCAACAGCGCCTCCACCGAGATCCCCGGTGGTTCGGTGGATACTGCCGGCGGGGATATCCTGCTGCGGATAAAAGACCGCCGGGACTGGGCGGATGAGTTCGCTCGGATTCCCATTGTGACCACCGCCGACGGCAGCGTGGTGTATCTGGAAGAGATTGCAACCGTACGCGAAGGTTTCGCGGACACGGACCAGTCCGCCGCCTACAACGGTCAGCGGGCCATCGCGATTGATGTTTACCGGGTCGGGGATCAGACCCCCATGGGGGTCGCCGGGGCCGTGCGCACGGCCATGGGTGAAATCGAACAGGACTTGCCCGCCGGTATCCACTGGCACCTCAGCCACGACCAGTCCGAAATCTACCAGCAGCGACTGGAACTGCTGATGAAAAACGCTTTCATGGGGTTGGCGCTGGTATTGGTCATTCTCGGGTTGTTTCTGGAATTCAGGCTGGCCTTCTGGGTCACCATGGGGATTCCCACCGCCTTTCTCGGCAGCATGCTTTTTCTACCGGTCATGGGGGTGTCCATCAATATGATCTCCATGTTTGCCTTTATCGTCGCTCTGGGGGTCGTGGTGGACGACGCCATCGTTGCCGGTGAAAATATCTACGAGTACCAGCAGCAGGGCATGGGGTTTGCCCAGGCCGCGGTTCAGGGCGCCCGGGATGTGGCCATCCCCATCACGTTTTCCATTCTTACCAATGTGGTGGCTTTTTTGCCTCTTTCCTTTATTCCCGGGACCATGGGAAAAATCTGGAAGGTCGTTCCCCTGGTGGTCATCACGGTTTTTCTCATCTCCTGGGTGGAATCGCTGCTGATCCTGCCGGGCCACCTGGCACACCTCAAGCGCCGCCCAGCCGGCAGTTCCACTTCCCGCCTGCACCGCTGGCAGCAGGCGTTCACAGGGTGGGTGACCCAATTCATCAACCAGGTCTATGGCCCTTTTTTGAACCTGTGCATCCGTTGGCGGATCCTAACCGTGGCCCTCTGCGTGACGGTGCTGGTCGTCATGCTCAGCTACGCCCTCAGCGGGCGCATCGGTATAATTCTGATGCCCCGGGTCGAGTCCGACCAGGCCGATGTAACCGCCGTCCTTCCCGTGGGCAGTCCCATGGACAAAGTGGCGGTCGTTCAGGAAAAACTGTCCGCTGCCATGACAGCCGTGGCGGCCGAAAACGGTGGGGACCGGCTGCTCAAGGGGGTTTTTTCCAGGATCGACGAAAACCAGGTGGAAGTAAGCGCCTACCTGACCGATGCCGGGGTGCGCCCCTTGAACACCGGCGAAGTGACCCGATTGTGGCGGGAAAAGCTCGGTCCGGTGGTCGGTCTGGAATCTTTGCGCTTTGAGTCAGACGGGGGCGGGCCCGGCTCCGGGGCTACCCTGACCGTTGAGCTCTCCCATTCCGATATCCAAGTGCTTGACCAGGCCAGTGCTGCTCTGGCCGAGCGCCTGGCCGGTTTTTCCAACGTCAAGGATATCGACGACGGCTACACGCAGGGAAAGCAGCAACTCGATTTTTCCATCAAGCCCGAGGGCCAAAGCCTGGGCCTGACCTCTGCCGAGGTGGCCCGCCAGGTGCGCAACGCCTTTTCCGGTGCCGAGGCCCTCAGCCAGCAGCGGGGCCGCAACGAGGTGACGGTTCGCGTGCGTCTGCCCGAGAGCCAGCGCACCAGCGAATACCACGTGGAGCATCTGATGATCCGCACTCCTGCCGGCACTTTCGTGCCGCTGATCGAGATTGCCAATGTCCAGCGGGGCCGGGCCTACACCAGCATCAGCCGCCGGGACGCCCGGCGCACGGTAACGGTGAGCGCCAACGTCGAGCCCATCGGCGAGAGTACCCAGGTGCAGGCCGCCCTCAACAACACCCTCCTGCCTGAACTGGCCCGTGAGTATCCCGGTCTTACCTATGGCTACCAGGGGCGGCAGGCCGACATGAAAGAGAGCATGCAGAGCCTGATCGGCGGATTTGTCCTGTCCATGCTGGCCATCTACTTTCTGCTGGCGATTCCCTTTCGCAGTTACAGCCAGCCCCTGATCGTCATGATTGCCATTCCCTTCGGCATTGTCGGGGCAATACTCGGCCATCTGCTGATGGGGTACAACTTAAGCCTGATGAGCATGATGGGAATCGTGGCCCTGGCCGGGGTGGTGGTCAACGACTCCCTGGTGCTCATCGATTACGCCAATCGCCGGCGGCGTGAAGGCGCCGGTCCCGTCGAGGCGATTCGCGTTTCCGGCCTGCGCCGCTTCCGGCCCATTGTCCTGACCACCCTGACCACCTTCGGGGGCCTGGCGCCCATGATTTTTGAAACCTCCCGCCAGGCCCGGTTCATGATTCCCATGGCCCTGTCGCTGGGATTTGGTATCCTCTTTGCCACGGTGATTACCCTGATTCTGGTGCCCTGCCTGTATCTGTTGATCGATGACATCCACCAATGGGTGGGGCATGGACAGCCAAAAGAGGCAGCGCTGGATGCAGTATGAGCACGTTTAAAAGAATAATTCGATTTCTCCTGCCTTACCGGCTGTTTGTTGTGGCAGCGCCGCTATTAATGGTCATAGAAGTAATTACGGAACTGCTGCAGCCTATGCTCGTGCAGAATATTATCGATGTCGGGGTGGCAAATTCCGATGTTTCTGTTGTTATCCATACCGGGATATGGATGGTGGCGTTGGCTGTTGCTGGGATGGGCGTGGGCATTGGCGGTGCTGTTTTTGCGGTAAAGGCCGCCACATTTATGGGAGCGGACATAAGGCGCGCTCTTTTCCGGAAGATACAGACCCTGTCTTTTGGAAATCTGGACAAACTTGAAACCGGCCAGTTGGTGGTTCGCCTTACAAACGACGTGACCCAGGTGCAGGAAGCCGTTTTTTACTCTATCCATATCATGATAAGGGGCGGCATGACCCTGGTCGGCAGTGTGGTTATGGCATTCATTACGAATTCGAGTCTTGCCATGATATTTTTTTTCCTCGGGCCGATGATCGTCATTTTTTTAATATTCGTAATCAACAGGACGATAAAAATCTTTACGGGTGTTCAGGAGCAGTTGGATAGACTCAACACCGTCATCGGTGAGAATTTTACAGGCATACGCCTGGTCAAGTCTTTTGCTAGAACGGTTTATGAAAAAACAAAGTTTGGAAAGATTAATGACGATCTTACAAAACAGAGTATAAACGCCTTGAAATTTGGGGCACTGCCCCGGCCGTTTATGATGCTTGTTATGAACATGGGCATTGTCTGCGCGATATGGTTTGGCGGTTTAAAGGTAAATAACAGCGGCATGATGCTGGGGCAGCTGATTGCATTTGTCAACTATCTGACGCAGGCACTGATGTCCATTATGATGGTTGGGATACTTCTTATGCGTATTTCAAGGGCCGCCGCCTCTGCAAAAAGGATTGACGAGGTCATGGAGACCCGATCGGAAATACAAGACCCTTTCGGCCCTGGCATTGATTTGAAACCCCATGGTCGTTTGTGTTTTGAAAATGTTTCCTTTAGTTATGATTCCGGGAGAACACCCCACAGGCCGGTTCTGAAAAATATTAATTTTATTGCTGAGCAGGGAGAAACAGTTGCTGTTGTGGGTGCCACCGGATCGGGAAAGACCAGCCTGATTAATCTGATTCCGCGTTTCTATGATGCTACAAAAGGGCGGATAACTCTTGATGGCATTGATGTCAGGCATTTAAGCATTGAAGCACTCAGAAAAAATATTGGTATCGCCATGCAGAATGCGCTTCTTTTTTCAGGTACCATCCGGGATAACATCCGGTATGGAAAGCCTGATGCGAGTGATGATGAGGTGATAGCGGCGGCTCGTGCTGCCCGGGCCCATGATTTTATCGTTCGTCTTCAAAAGGGTTACGAGAGTGTGGTTGGACAGCGCGGTGTCAACCTCTCAGGCGGTCAGAAACAGAGGATTGCCATTGCCAGAGCGGTGCTTATAGATCCTGCCATATTGATTCTGGATGACAGCACAAGTGCTGTTGACGTAAAAACCGAGAGTCTCATTCAGCAAGCGCTGGCCGGAATTATGGCGCATCGTACGTGTTTTATCGTCGCCCAGAGGATAAGCACCATTTTGAATGCCGATCGGGTTGTCGTGATCGATAACGGGATGATCGCCGCAGAGGGTACCCATGATACCCTTTTAAATACAAGCTCTCTTTACAGAGACATATACGATTCACAACTAAAAAAAGAACAGATAGATCATGAGTAGCCCTAAATCTGCCGATCAAAAGAGACCCCTATTTTTAGAACCCGGCGGCAGAGGGAGGGAGATGTTTGCCGGCTCTGCAAAGGCAAAGAACAAGCGAAACACGATGACGCGGTTATGGGGCTATCTCAGGCCACGGGGAAACAAGTTGGTGCTGATAATTTTCCTTGCAGCGGCTTCAACGGGATTTGAATTGACAGGACCTTATCTGATGGGTGTGGCGATTGATAAGTATATTGCGCCCGGCAATCTTAACGGGCTTGTCATCATCGCCTGCATCATGGGGTTGGTATACATTCTTGGGTCGGGGGCCGTGCTGTTGCAATCATTTGTAATGGTTGAGGTCTCCCAGGGTACCATCCGCCATCTCAGAAAGGATCTTTTCGATAATTTACAATCGCTATCTCTAAGATTTTTCGATCAGCACTCCCACGGGGATCTTTTGAGCCGGTTTTCCAATGATGTGGAGAATATCAGCAATGTCTTGAATGAAGGCGCCGTACAGTTTATCAGCGGTGTTCTGATGCTTGTCGGTGCCAGTATTGCAATGTTCCTGATGAATATAAAAGTTGCACTGGTGACTCTTTCCATTATTCCGTTTATATTTCTGGTCCCCAAATGGATAGCGGTAAGGACCCGAAAGGGGTATCGCCTGCAGCAGCAGTCATTGGGCTCATTGAACGGAATGATTGAAGAAACCATCGCTGGAGAAAAAGTGGTAAAGGCCTACTGCAGAGAAAATGACGCGATTGAATCCTTTGACAAATTCAACCAGGATTTTAGAGATAATGCCGTCAAGGCCCAGACATACATGACGGTACTCGGGCCTTTAATGGGATTTTTTAACAACCTGAACTTTGCCATAGTTGCATTGGCTGGGGGATATTTGGCCTTGACCGCGGGGCTCACCGTGGGAACAATTGCAGTTTTTCTGGGCTATTCAAGACATATCATTCGGCCTATCAGCACTATCGCCTCAATGTACAACAGCATACAGTCCGCCCTTGCGGGCGCAGAACGCGTGTTCGAAATTTTGGACCGGGAACCGGAGATCGTTGATATCCCTGGGGCCCCACCGTTAAAACATATCAAGGGAGACGTGACCTTCAACAAGGTCACCTTTGCTTATGAAAAAACGAATCCGATATTAAAGGATATCTCACTTCATGCCGCCCCCGGACAGACCATAGCCCTTGTAGGACCCACCGGTGCAGGAAAAACCACGATTGTAAATCTGCTGGCCCGTTTCTATGATATCGATTCGGGGAGCATCTGCATTGACGGGCAGCGTATCGATCAGATTCAAAAGGATAGCTTAAGACGCCAGTTGGGTATTGTTTTACAGGATACGTTTTTATTTTCCGGCACGGTGATGGAAAACATCCGCTACGGAAGATTAGAGGCAACCGACGACGAAGTCTTTGCCGCAGCTGAATTATCCGGTGCAGGCAGTTTCATTAACCGTCTCCCTGAGGGCTACCATACCCGGCTGGCCGAGAAAGGGGGGAATCTCAGCCATGGCCAGCGTCAGCTCATATCCATAGCGCGCGCAATATTGGCGGACCCAGCCATTCTGATCCTTGATGAAGCCACAAGCAGTGTGGATACAAGGACAGAGATAAATATCCAGACCGCCCTTCTAAAGCTCATGGCGGGCAAAACCAGTTTCGTTATCGCTCATAGATTAAGTACCATTCGAAATGCGGACAAGGTTATCGTCGTCGATAATGGCGAAATCGTTGAGCAGGGCACACATGATGAACTGCTTGCCCAAAAAGGATTTTATTTTAAGCTATACATGAGTCAGTTCAAAGGGCGCTCAGCGACCGGCTCGAAAGTAAGCTTTTTAGAACCCACCGCGCTCTAAGGGTGTATTATTCATACCGTGTGCCAGACAATGCCCCATTCTGCGCCCCGTCAGATGACATCAACGCCGGGACAATCCATTTTACAAATTCTTTACAATTTAGACCGCAACCTACAAAATTTCTTTACATTCGTCGTTTATCCTACATCCAACGCCGGGGAAAAATCCCCGGCAAAACGACACCTTTTAAAGGCGGTACATGATGGATGCAAGATCGGACCTTTACCAAAAAAGCCTTCACGTACCCGGAATTGCGGGACGTCATTGACTAGTACAATGTAAAACTTAAGCCTTCGCATTCTGTTCAGTATTTGCTATAGTCGTCTTCATCAGACAAGGAGGGCGATATGGCACCACGCTACAGAGTGACATTAACAAAAGAAGAACGGAAAGA
>Ga0307990_1001225_pt1 | contig 21820 bp, 16 predicted proteins | sample EllFjometagen129_FD_203168 | JGI IMG/M metagenome (GOLD analysis project Ga0307990, IMG submission 203168) | Marine microbial communities from Ellis Fjord, Antarctic Ocean - #129 | ecosystem: Environmental > Aquatic > Marine > Unclassified | place: Southern Ocean | collected 2014-10-08
ATACTAATCTTCCGCTATCGCCACAAAGGTCGTCACTCTCGCGCAGGCGGGAGTCTAGAAATCTATGCAAAACCTCTGGATCCCCGCATTCGCGAGGATGACGAATACGGGGAACAGAACCAGAGTGGAAGATTAGTTCTACTCAGGGTCTGCCTGCACCACTGAGTCGCTCTAACGCCTGGAGGGACGAAGTTTCTGCTTTATACAATGAGACTTATTGCCCTATTGGCACTAGCACTATCTGAATGCGCCGATTTTTGGCGCGACCTTCCGCGCTATCATTAGCGGCAACCGGGCGATAAAAGCTATAGGCACCGATAGACAGTTTTTCTCCACCAATTCCTACATTGTCCTGTAAAAAACGTACTACGTTCGCAGCGCGCGCGGCGGAGAGTTCCCAGTTACTAGGAAACTTCTGTTGCAAGCTTGGCGTCAACTGCACATTATCGCTGTGTCCCTCAATGCGGATGTCCTTGTCTTCGACACCTTTCAATACGTCACCAACCTGGCTGATCACTTTTTTCCCGGTATCCGATAGATCTGCTGAGCCGGAGGGGAACAGAATCTCCTGTACCAGATTTACACTCAGGCGGTTCTGTAATTTGCTGATGGTAACTTCGCCGCGCTGAATTTCGTTCTCCAGGCTGTCTACCAACTTTTTGTAGGTGCTAGCCATTTTGGCTATGCGCGCTTGTTTTGCCAGCTGCTCCCGTTCCAGACCGTGTTGCAGATCGGTGATGGTGGCACGCTGTTCACTGTTTATCTCCTCCAGTTGCCGGTAACGCTCCTGAGTGATGTTCAACTCCTGCTGCAGATTTTGTTTTTGGCTCAACAGTTCATCTAATTGCTGTTGGCTGGCAATCTGACGCGCCTGATATATGTCCGCCTGGCGCGCAATCTCGGCGTTGCTCTCTACCTCTTGCTGTTGCAGTTGTTCTTTTGCCTCGATGCAGTCAGCAATTTGTTGTTGGTGGTCAACTATCTCCGCTTGTAGTTGGGCAATTTGCTGACGTTGCTGAGCCATGTCAAAATCGAGATCAACGTTTTTATCGAGCGCGCCTTGATAGGCATTTTTGCTGACGCAGCTAGTTAAACTGCACACCAGACATAACACGCAGATGAAAAATAATTTTTGCAGTTTTTTATTACTGATTATTGTTGTTGGCACTTGCGCCTCCATTTTAAGTTTTACTTACTGATCTGATCTATTTATCATATTCTATGGCAAAGTACAGCCTTTAAGCAGTAACCTTCACTGTGGCTTTTCAGTTGTTGCCCGAAAAGTTTATATGTTATAACTATGTTCTAAAAAATAATGTTATCAATGTGTTATGGAGAATTATTGTGTTTGAGATTGAGCGAATTATACGCACTGCTTTACAGGAAGATATCGGTTGCGGCGATGTTACTACTCTGGGCACCGTACCCAAGGCTACTGCTGCGCGCGCCGAACTGGTTGCCAAAGAGGATTTTGTTCTCGCTGGCATTGATGTAGCGCGGCGTGTTTTTACCACTCTCAGTGCCGATGTGGCTTTTGAGGCGCTGTTTGACGATGGTGCTGTGGTAAAGCGTGGCGCAGTGCTGGCCTGGATAAAAGGTGATGCTCACCCGTTGTTGCAGGGCGAGCGAGTGGCGTTGAATCTGTTACAACGCATGTGTGGTATTGCGACGAACACTGCGGCTTTTGTCGCCGCTGTTGCTGGCACTAAGGCGGTAATTGTTGACACCCGCAAGACCATGCCTGGTCTGCGCGCTATAGATAAATATTCGGTGCGCATGGGCGGGGGGCAGAACCACCGCACTTCTCTGTATGATGGGGTGTTGATCAAAGAAAATCATATTGCTGCTGCTGGGGGGATCACTGCTGCCGTAACGCGAGCGAAAAAGTATGCTCCCCACACCTTGAAGGTGGAAGTGGAAACCGAGAATATGACAGATGTTCGCGAGGCAATAGCCGCAGGAGCGGATATCATCATGTTGGATAATATGACCTTGGCGACCATGACTGAAGCGGTGCATTTTATTGCCGGAAGAGCGGTAACTGAAGCTTCCGGTGGCGTTAATCTGGATACTGTGAGCGAAATCGCCCACACCGGTGTTGATCTTATCTCTGTGGGAGCCCTTACCCATTCCAGCCGTGCGGTTGATATCTCTATGCTGTTTAAATAGTGGTTGTGCCCGAATATTACCTATTAAAGGATTAAATTGCATGGCACAGGGTGGTTTGCGTGATCAGATATTGCAGCTTTTTTTAGCTGCGGATGACCTCTTTATCTCCGGCGAAACTTTGAGCCAGCAGCTTGGTGTCAGTCGGGCAGCAATATGGAAACATATCAGTGCGCTACGTAAGCTTGGCTATGTTGTCGAGGCCGTTCCATCACGTGGTTATCATCTGCTATCCCAACCCGATGTTCTGTCGCCTCTGGCTATACAATCAGGGCTGAACACTGAGCTCATTGCGCAACATATTGAGCATTTTGATGAGATTGATTCTACCAATCAACGTGCTGCTGAAATGGGAGAGCAGGGGGCGCCAAGCGGTAGTGTGGTAATTGCCGAAGCTCAGAGTGCCGGTCGCGGCCGTATGGGGCGCTGTTGGAGTTCTCCTGCCGGAGTAAATTTATATACTTCGATTCTGTTACGCCCGCAGATGTTGCCCATGCAGGCATCGCAACTAACTTTTTTGTCAGCGGTGGCAGTGGCGCGCACGGTTGAAGCGGTGACTGGAGTCAAGGTCAGCGTCAAGTGGCCAAATGATATTTTATTGGATGGTAAAAAGCTCGCCGGTCTGTTGAACGAACTTAGCGCGGAGATGGAGGGGATTCACTACGTGGTATTAGGGATCGGGGTCAATCTCAATATGACTGCCGATCAATTTCCTGGTGATCTGCGCTATCCGGCGACTTCATTGCTTTTGGCTACGGGTAAAATTGTTGATCGTGTTGCATTTGCTCAAGAGCTGTATCGCCAATTGGAAGGGTTGTACCACTTACTGTGTAAGCAGGGTTTTGTGCCGATTCGGCTCGCCTGGGAAGCGCTGTTTGATATGCTCGGCAGCCGCGTTGCGGTAGATTGTGGTTATCAACAGCATTTTTGCGGTATGGTTGCTGGAATTGCCGAAGATGGTGCGTTGCTGCTGCATCTGGATGATGGTACACAACAACAGATCTATTCCGGTGATGTAGTTCCGGTATAAACCAATATACGCGAATAGTAACAATGTGATGAAAGGGTTGGAGATAAATGTTGCTGGTTGTTGATGTGGGTAATACGAACATGGTGCTGGGGCTGTTTGCTGAAAATGAGCTACAGCACAATTGGCGCATTCGGACGGATTATTTCCGTACCGATGATGAATATGCCATGCTCGTCAATGATCTGCTGAGTTTTTCATCCATCAGTTTCAGCGATATCCGTGCCGTGATTATCTCCTGCGTAGTGCCGCCGGTGCTTGATGCGCTGCGGCGGATGACGGTGAAATATTTTTCTACTGAGGCCTGTGTTGTCTCGGCGGACATGCATACCGGTATGGCGATAAAGTACGATAATCCGGCTGAGGTTGGGGCTGATCGGATAGTAAACGCTGTTGCCGCCTATGAGCGCTTTAAATGCAGTCTCATTGTCGTGGATTTTGGTACAGCTACCACCTTTGATTATATCAATGCTGTTGGCGAATACTGTGGTGGAGCTATCGCTCCCGGTTTAGGTATTTCGGCCAATGCTCTTCACGCCCAGGCCAGTAAATTGCCGCGGGTGGAACTAGTTATGCCGCCATGTGTGGTGGCTAAAAATACCGTCAACAGTATGCAAGCCGGTTTGCTATTTGGTTATGCCGGGTTGGTGGATGGGATAGTGCAGCGGATGAAGCTGGAGGTTGGTGGTGACCCGCTGGTGCTGGCGACCGGTGGCTTGGCCGAACAGATAGCTCAGGCAGCACAGACAATTGATGAAATTGATCCGCAATTAACCTTGAAAGGTTTGTTGCAACTGTACAATATGAACAGGTAGGGTGAAAAACAGGGTACAATATAACCTATAAACTTAAGCATATTGCTCGATACTGGTGTCCGTTAGTAATAGTGACTTTGTGATGTTCCTCTAACTTAAATGTAATGAAAGGGGTAACCATGGGAAAGTACGACACAGCTAATCTGAGAAATTTAGGTATTGTAGCGCATGGAGGTGCGGGTAAAACCTCGCTCACCGAGGCCATGCTGTTCAACACCGGCATGACCGATCGTCTGGGCAAGGTTGACGACGGTAGCTCCAATATGGATTTTGAACCCGAAGAAATTAAACGCCAAATCACCATCAGTTCCAGCCTGCATCACTGCGAGTGGAAAGAGCACAGCTTGCATATTGTCGATACTCCCGGCTACTCCAACTTTTTACACGATACCCGTAACGCGATGCGTATCCTCGGTGGTGCCGTAATGATAGTCTCGGCGATTTCTGGGGTTAAAGCACAGACCCAAAAAATTTGGGGCTGGGCCCAAGAGTTTGACGTTCCGCTTATTGCTTTTGTAAATAAGATGGATCGTGAGCGCGCTGACTTTTTACGCGCTGTGGATGATATGGAAAAGAGTCTCGGCTGTCGTGGCGTGCTGGTAAACATGCCTATCGGTCAGGAAACTGAATTTAAGGGTATTATAGATCTGGTCTCCATGACGGCGCGCACTTTTCAGTTTGATGAAAAAGGTACCTACGTCGAAGGGGAGATCCCGGCTGAATACGTCGCTGAAGCGCAACGCTTGCGCATCGTACTGCTGGAAGCTGTTGCTGATGCCGACGATGATCTGATGGAGAAATATCTGGAAGAAGAGGATCTGTCACGCGAGGAGATTTTACGTGGGCTGCGCGAGGGGACTCTGACTGGTGTTTTTACCCCGGTTTTATGCGGCAGTGCCACAGCGAATATAGGGGTACGTCAGCTGCTCGATTATGTAGTGCACTGCTTGCCATCTCCATTGGATAAAGGGATGCAGATTGGTACTAATCCAAAGTCTGATGAGATTGTTGAGCGTCGTCCCAGTGAAGATGAGCCATTTTCAGCCATGGTGTTTAAAACTAACAGTGATCCTTTTACCGGCAAACAGACTCTGTTTCGTGTTTACTCCGGGGTGTTGAATTCAGATTCTTCGGTATATAACTCCAGCAAAGATGTCACTGAGCGCATTGGTCAACTGTATCAACTCGAAGGGAAGAAGCCGGTTGCTATTGATCAGGCAGTTGCTGGAGATATTGTAGCGGTGGCCAAATTAAAAGAAACAGCTACCGGTGATACGCTGTGCAGCGCAGATAAACCCATCCAATTTGAGAGCTTACTCCAATTGACACCGGTAATCTCGTTTGCGCTGCGTGCCTGCAGCAAAAGTGATGAAGATAAAATTCATACGGGTTTGCAGAGGCTGGTCGAAGATGATCCTACCTTACAGATTACTCGCGATGAACAGACGCACGAATTAATCCTCTCCGGTATGGGGCAGGTGCACATTGAAGTGGCAGTGGAAAAACTCAAGCGTAAATATGGAGTTTCAGTAGAGCTCGAGTTGCCCAAAGTTCCGTATCGCGAAACTATCAAAGGCAAAACCAAGCTGCAAAGCAAATATAAGAAACAATCCGGTGGTCGTGGTCAGTACGGCGATGTGTGGTTGGAGATTGAGCCACTGGAGTCTGGTGGTGGTTATGAATTTGTCGACAAGGTTGTTGGTGGTGTAGTGCCGCGCCAGTATATACCCGCAGTAGGTAAAGGTGCTGAAGAGTCCATGGCAAAGGGGACGCTGGGTGGGTATCCGGTAGTTGATGTAAGGGTCACCCTGTACGATGGTTCCCACCATTCTGTTGATTCTTCCGAAATGGCGTTTAAGATTGCTGGCTCAATGGGGCTGAAAAAGGGACTGGAACAGTGTCGTCCAGTATTGCTAGAGCCGATAATGAAGCTGGAGGTCATCGTCCCGGATGAATATATTGGGGATGTTATCGGTGACATGAACTCACGGCGCGGTAAAGTTTTGGGTGTTGAGCCCCAAGCTGGTAGCCAAGCTATCAAAGTTCAGGTGCCCATGGCAGAAGTGCTGCGTTATGCTCCGGAGCTGCGCTCCATGACCTCGGACCGTGGTTTGTTCACTACCGAATTCTCCCATTATGAAGAAGTTCCATCAAACTTGACGGCCAAGATTTTGGCTGATCGTAATGACTAGGATGTTTAAGTTTGTCTGAATTATTGTCTCAGGAAAAACCCGCCGCGCGACTTCATGTCTCATCTGAAGTCGCGCGTTATTTTGCCAAAGATGCCCCCAAATCACTGCAACTAAAAATTGCTAAAGGTGCTACCTCGCTTGCTGGAGCCGATCTGGTTCATGCCCTGTTTTTATGCTGGTTGCAAGGGGACGATGAACTTAAAGAAACGGCCATGGAAACGTTGCGTGTCAGTTCCAATAACGCTTTGCGTCCGGTTATCGAAAGCAGTGCTGAACATCCGCGCATTATAGATTTTATTGCCCGGGTGCGTATTGATGATCTAGGCACCCTGGTGCTGATGCGTAGCAATCCGGTGGTGGAAAATGAAACATGGATCTATGTATTTGCCCACTGTAGCTATGAAATCTTGACCCATTTTTGCGATGATAGTTTTGTGCGTAGTTTTCCGGATAATATTCGTGCAGCGGTACTGGAAAACAAACAGGCGCCGGAAGACCTAAAACGCGAGATAAGCGCGACGCTGTCTGGGGTAGCTGACCCTGCGCCGGTTGACGAAGTTGTTGATGCAGTTGGAGGATCTGAGCAGGAAACTGCGGAATCTTTAGATGACGAAGAAGAGGATGAATTCAGCAATGAATATGCTGCAACGCAAACCTTAAGCAAACAGCAGATTGCCATGGAACTTGGGACGGGGGAAAAGGTCAAAATGGCCATGACCGGCGACAAGGAGTGGCGCAGTATCCTGATCAAAGAATCCAATAAGATGGTCAGTAGCGCGGTAATGAGAAATCCACGCATCACCGAAGGGGAGATTCTGTTTTTGGCCCAGAATCGTAGCAGCAGTGAAGATACCATCCGCGAAATTCTGCTCAATCGTGAATGGTTAAAAAACTACTCAATTCGTCATGCCCTTATTGAGCATCCGCGCACTCCTCTGCCACAGGCTATCAGGTTCTTAAATACTATGAATGAGAAAGATATCCGCATGCTGGCCAAAAGTCGTAATGTCTCTTCTGCCATTGTTAATAACTGCCGACGTATGATTGCCGCCAAAAGTCAGCGTTAATAGCCTTGTTTTATAGTAATAGAATAATGTTTTTGGTTTGACGTAGGGCTTTTGGGTGTGCTATTCAGAAAAGCCTTACGATTCAATTAGTTATTCACTTCCATGATTTTAAAAATTGTTTGTTTTACACTGTAATTCAACTGGCGCGACGTTGGGTTTTAATTTACAAGGATGGTATTTTTATGGCTGAAGCATTGCACTACACTGTTGGTGGTATCCTCGAAGAAATGGCTCGGCGTTATCCGACTAATGATGCCCTGGTTTATCCTGATCAGAACCTGCGTTACAGTTATGAGCAATATAATGCGCAGTGTGATCGAGTGGCTAAGGGTCTGTTGGCAATGGGTGTAGAAAAAGGGGACAATGTCTCCATCTGGGCGACTAACGTAGCCGAGTGGGTGATATTACAGTTTGCTTCCGCCAAAATAGGCGCTGTTCTGGTAACGGTAAACACTAGCTATAAATCCTCGGAGTTGGAATATGTGTTGCAACAGTCTGACTCCAAGATGCTGTTTCTGGTGGCAGGCTTTAAAGATACCGACTATGTAGAGACAACTTACGCTGTGGTCAAAGAGCTTAAAGACAGCACTGTAGGTGAGCTGCACAGTGACAATTTGCCCTATTTGAAAAATGTCGTTTATATCGGTGATTCGACTCCTGCTGGTATGTCGAACTTTGCTGCTATTGAAATTTTAGGGCAGCAGGTGAGTGATGCCGAGCTACAAGCAGTGAAAGATTCACTTACCGAGCATGATGTTATTAATATGCAGTATACCTCGGGCACTACAGGGTTTCCCAAGGGGGTTATGCTGACTCATCACAATATTGTTAATAACGGGTTCAATATTGGCGAATGTATGTGCTTTACCGAAAAAGATCGTCTGTGTATTCCGGTGCCATTCTTTCATTGTTTTGGTTGTGTGCTCGGGGTTCTTGCCTGCGTTACACATGGCTCCACCATGGTGCCGATAGAAATCTTTACCCCAGAGGTGGTATTGCGCACAGTGCAACAGGAAAAATGTACCGCATTGCACGGCGTGCCTACCATGTTTATTGCCGAGTTGGAGTTCCCCGGATTTGATCAGTATGATCTGTCCACCTTACGCACCGGAATTATGGCCGGATCTCCATGTCCTATTGAGGTTATGAAGCGGGTAATTCGTGATATGCACGTCTCAGAGATCACCATAGCTTACGGGCAAACTGAGGCGTCGCCAGTTATTACCCAGACACGCACCGATGATCCTATTGAGCTGCGCGTAGCCACTGTTGGTCGGGCACTGCCGGACGTTGAGGTTAAAATTATTGATATTGAAACCGGGACAACCTTGCCAGCTGGAAAACAGGGAGAGCTCTGTTGTCGTGGTTATTTGGTTATGAAGGGCTATTACAATTTGCCCGAAGCAACGGCGCTGGCGATTGATAAAGATGACTGGTTGCATACCGGTGATTTGGCCGTCATGGATGAAAACGGCTACTGTAAGATTACCGGTCGCATTAAGAATATGATCATTCGTGGTGGGGAGAATATTTACCCCCGCGAAATCGAGGAATTTCTCTACACTCATCCTGCTGTTTCCGATGTGCAGGTGTACGGTGTCCCTGATCGCAAGTTTGGGGAGCAGGCCATGGCAGCGATCAAGGTTAAGGATGGCGTTACCCTGACGGAAGAGGACGTGAAGACATTCTGTAAGGGGCGCATTGCCAATTACAAAATCCCTTTCTATATCAGATTTGTCGATGAATATCCGATGACGGCAAGCGGTAAAATTCAAAAGTTTAAATTGCGCGAAATGGCGATCAAGGATCTGCAGCTTGAAGACGCGGAGCAGGTTGAGATTGCCTAGCTGATTTGATAAATTCAGGCATTCAGAAATGGATGCCTGAATGCGTTAAAGGTGCCTGCAACTGCACTGAAAGATAACGCAACTATTAAATATGCTGGGCTTGCCCTCATCCCCAATCAAGGGGCACACCCTTACTATGCAATGGGTGCGAGCCTTGTTGGCTGGACAGATATCAATAATGTCATTATTCAGCACCATCACCAGGTGGATACGCAGCCCCCATAGCAAGGGTGTTTGTCGCCATGGACGGCGACAACAAACCCCATGGATGGGTTTATGTGTCCCTTGTTGTGGGGGTTGCGTATCGATCATGCTGAATAGTTACTCAATAATAATATATAAGGAGTTATCGTGAATATTACCCCTAAGCAAGAGTTGGTTGCGCGCTGCGAAAAATTGCAGCACCATCTGCGCGCCAATGGAATAGAGCTGGCGCTATTACTACAGAATGCTGACCTATTCTATTTCACCGGTTCGATTCAGCAGGGGGTAATGCTGGTGCCCGCAACTGGCAAGCCAATTTATTGTGTGCGCAAGGAGTTGTCACGCGCCAGAGTCGAGTCTAAGTTGGATACTATCGTCTCCTTGAAAAGCCCGCGTGACCTGCCTGGCATTATGGTTGAACATGGTATTGCCATGCCTGAGGTGCTGGGTATGGAGCTCGATGTAGTGCCAGTTGCCACCTATCAACGTTTTACCAAACCTTTTCCCGATGTTGCCGTCAAAGATGTCACACCCTTATTACGCCTGGTGCGCATGATAAAATCTGAGTATGAACTTGGTTTGATGCGCCAAGCAGCTAAGCAGGAGGATGTGATTTATCAACGCGCGCTGCAGGTAATTCGGGAAGGGATGAGAGATGTGGAGCTATCTGCCGAGCTTGAATATGCCGCGCGTCTCAGTGGCCATCAGGGTATAACTCGGATGCGTGCCTTTAACGCGGAATTTTATTGCGGGCATGCCTTTTCCGGCAGCGCAAGTTCAACTCCGGCATTCAGCGATACCCCTTTAGGTGGTCCTGGGGTTACTCCGGCAGTAGGCCAGGGAGCGGGTAATAAAATTATCGCTCGCAATGAACCAATAATTATCGACTTTCTCGGCGCTGCCGATGGTTACCTGTGCGATCAGACGCGTACTTTGTGTATTGGTGGCTTGCCGGATAAATTGGTGCAAGCCTATGCCGATATGGTGAAAATTCAACAGCATATGGTGACTATAGCCAAGCCCGGTGTTAGCTGGGGTTCCATTTATGATAGCTGTTATCAACTGGCGTGCGCTATGGGCTATAAAGATTCCTTTATGGGTATTGCCGGGGCGCAGGTGTCGTTTATTGGTCATGGTATAGGAACTGAGATCGATGAATTTCCGTTTATTGCGCGCGGATTTAACGAGCAATTGTTGGAAAAAAATATGACCTTTGCTTTCGAACCTAAAGCTGTTTATCCTGTACTTGGTGCTGTCGGCATAGAAAATACCTATGTTGTGACTGATGATGGGGTGGCGTCGTTAACCTTTTCGGCAGAAAATCTAGTGGTTTTGAGCTAGCCTATGCCATCAATCCAAACATTATTATCTTTTATCGTCGCTGCGCTGTTGCTTGGTCTAATTCCTGGGCCGGACAACCTCTTTGTGTTGACTCAATCAGCACTGCGTGGTCGCAGTGCTGGTCTGGTGGTAACCTTAGGGCTGTGTACCGGACTTGTTGGGCACAGTATTGCCGTAGCTTTTGGGGTTGCGGTTATTTTCCAGAGCTCAGCTCTAGCTTTCTCCCTACTTAAGTTTATCGGGGCGGGATATCTTGTTTATCTGGCGTGGCAAGCTTTCCGTGCTGCAGCGGTGCATAACTGCGGCATGGTTGCCGAGAATATACCTTGGCCCCGCTTATATCGGCGTGGCATCATCATGAATATCACCAATCCGAAAGTCTCCATTTTCTTCATGGCTTTTTTGCCCCAATTTGCCGATCCAGCCAACGGTTCGATAACAATGCAAATTTTATTACTGGGAGGGGTTTTTATTCTGGTAACTATGGTTGTTTTCGGTGGTGTCGCCTTCTTGGCCGGAACTTGCGGGCAGTGGTTAACTAAATCGGAACGCAGCCAGAAGGTGCTGCACCGTTTAGCTGGTGGCGTTTTTTTAGCTTTGGCGCTAAAGCTGGCTCTAGCTGAGCGTTGAGCAACGTAGTTTTTGCTGGTAGTTGCCGTGTTTGCTCGCACCAGTGGGCAATTTTGTGCAGTTACTCTTCCTTGACCTCTCCATATATTGGGTATAATTGTAGTTCTATTGTTTTCTAACCATTCGCTGCCGACTAGGAGCACCATCACATGAACCCAGATGTACATGATCCAACCAGTATTAGTGAAACTCTGACTGAATTACCCCCATTGGGTATGGATGTACTGGCACTGGTTGAAGATTTCCGGCGTTACTATACCTACACTCTGGGGCGCGATCGTAATTGCCGCTCTTTTCACTATGCCTACAACGCTTTGGTTATGTCTTTGCGCGACCGCCTGATGGAGCGCTGGAAAAGCACCCGCTACGCTTACGATGGTAGCGACTGTCGCCAGACCTGTTACCTTTCCCTCGAGTTCCTCATGGGGCGTAGTCTGGGCAACGCTATGCTCAATTTAGATATAGACGAAGATACCGCCTTGGCTATGCAATGTCTTGGACAGGAGTTGGAAACTCTGGTTGAGGCAGAGCACGATGCCGGTTTGGGCAATGGCGGTTTGGGACGACTGGCGGCTTGTTTTCTCGATAGTTGTGCGACACTACAACTGCCGGTAAGGGGTTATGGCTTACGCTATGAATATGGCATGTTTCGCCAGAATATAGTTAATGGGCACCAATCGGAAGAACCTGATCACTGGTTGCGTGGCGGTAACCCGTGGGAGTTGGAACGCCCGGAATTTACCATGCGCATCCATTTTGGTGGTCACTCGGAATTTTATCGCGCTGCCAGCGGTAAGTTGTCAGTGCGCTGGGTAGATACCAATGATGTCCTGGCTATCCCTTACGATATTCCTATTCCGGGCTATCATAACGGTACGGTTAATACCCTGCGCTTATGGAAGTCGGCAGCAACCGACGAGTTTGATCTGGGTGAGTTCAACTCCGGGCTCTATCCTGAGTCGGTTTCTGATAAGAATGCCGCCGAAAACATCACCATGGTTCTCTACCCTAACGATTCGAGTGAAAATGGCAAAGAACTGCGTTTGCGCCAGCAGTATTTTCTCGCTTCGGCCAGCCTGCAAGATGTGTTGCGCCGCTGGGTTGGGCGCCATGGACATGATTTTACCGCTTTCGCGGAAAAACATTGTTTTCAGCTGAACGACACTCATCCAAGTTGCTCTATCCCGGAACTAATGCGCTTGCTCATGGATGTATATGGTCTAAGTTGGAACGAGGCGTGGTCAATTACCAGTAAAACCATGGCATATACCAATCATACCTTACTGCCGGAAGCGCTGGAGCGCTGGCCTGTGCCAATGTTTAAGCACCTATTGCCGCGAATTCTTGAAATTATTTACGAAATAAACGCCTCCTTTCTCACTGAAGTTGGGCGCCGCTGGCCTGGTGATCTAGGACGGTTGCAGCGCATGTCAATCATTGAGGAAGGACCAGTACCCCAGGTGCGTATGGCTTATCTGTCTATAGTTGGCAGCTTTTCGGTTAACGGGGTAGCTGAGTTGCACTCGAAACTTCTTGTTCAAGGGTTGTTTCGCGATTTCTTTGATCTGTGGCCAGCGAAATTTAACAACAAAACCAATGGAGTAACTCCACGACGTTGGTTAGCACACTGTAACCAAAAATTATCTAAATTAATTACTGCGACTTTAAAAAACGATGCATGGGTAACCGATTTGCACCAATTGACTAATTTAAAGCCGATGATAGAAGATGAAGGTTTTCGCTTAAATTGGCAGCAGGTGAAACTGCATAATAAACGCTGTCTGGCCAAACTGGTAAAGCAGCACTGTGCGGTTGAGTTTGATCCCACGGCAATGTTTGATGTGCAAGTTAAGCGTATCCATGAATATAAACGCCAGTTGTTGAATATCCTGCATGTTATCCACCTGTATAATCGTATCAAACGTGATGATTTAGATGAGTGGACCCCACGCTGTGTTCTGATCGGCGGGAAAGCAGCTCCTGGTTACTACATGGCCAAATCGATCATCAAGCTTATTAATAGCGTTGCTGATGTGGTCAATATGGATCCGGCTGTTGGCAATAAGCTCAAGGTGGCTTTTTTACCTAATTACGATGTTTCCAAGATGCAGATTATTGCTCCCGGAACTGATCTTTCTGAGCAGATTTCTACTGCAGGTAAAGAGGCATCAGGTACAGGGAACATGAAATTTATGATGAATGGAGCAGTAACTATCGGTACTCTTGATGGGGCTAATATCGAAATAAGAGAAGAAGTCGGAGCGGAAAACTTTTTCCTGTTCGGGCTAACGGCTGCCGAAGTCGCTCAATTACACGGTAATTACGATCCAAATGCTATTATTGCCAATGATGAAGATTTTACTCGGGTGATGCGCTTGTTAGAGAGTGGATTTTTCAATCAGTTCGATGCTGGGATTTTTGATGCAGTGATCGGTGCCATCCGCAATCCAAACGATCCATGGCTGGTAGCTGCCGATTTCCGCAGCTACGTCAACGCGCAGCAGCAAGCCGCTATGGCCTATCGTAATCAAGACGAATGGTGCAAAATGAGCATTCTCAATACCGCTGCCAGCGGTAAATTTTCCACTGATCGCACCATGCAGGAATACAATAAGGATATCTGGCACTTGCAACCCATACCGCCACTGCCTATCGGCTAGTTTGGTTGTGAGTGATAACGAATAGCAAAAAGGTCAAAGGCGGGTTAATGGTTCCGTCTTTGTAACGAGCATCAGCGAGACTGAGTGATTTGGCTAATGCGTCCACTAGCGCGTAGTGGGCGTTGAGTTGATCGTCAATGCTGCTTTGTACTGCCAGAGTGTTGGCAACTCCGGTCTGTTTGGCAATACTGGCGGTCGAGGTTCCATCGATGCCTTGCTCATTAAGTCAACGGAAATTTCTCTTATAGTGGATCGGTGAGTACGATGCCAATCCCAAAACGGTTAACTGAACAATCGTAGTCGATAAGGCTTTCACCGTAGCCGTTGAAATACTGAATATAGCCTTTTAGGCGGCGGGTCATGGGAAAGGTCCAGTCGAGCTGAATAGCGCCTTTGTTGTCGTTGGCGCGCAAGTTGTTGCGCAGCATTACTGAAAATAGTTGTTGATTCCATTTATATCCGGCAGTCATTTCGCCATAACCGAGATATCTTTCGATATTTGGGTTGTCGTCACCGCTGGAGTCGTCTGTTGATGTCTTTTCACTCTCTGGTATGCGCAACCACGGCTTGATATTTAACACCAGATTTTCGTGTTCTAAGGCTATATCCAGATATACACGGTTCCAACTGCGCGAGCGTGAACCGTGCTGACCGTTAGACTGATGCACAATGCCTACCTGATTGCTGGTGTTGCTAATGCCGAAAAAATCCTTGTTGCCGGCAAATTCTAAAAACATTTCTGGTTCGTGATTGGTTTCGCGAAAGGGGCTGGAATGTTTTGAGTTGTATGCCTGCCAAAAGGAAATATTCGTATACGCGCCCCACAAATCTGCGCTGCCAAGAATATTGTTCCAAATAGGGAATTTGAAACTGAATTGAAACTTGACTTCCACGTGATCGACATCTTCGTTATCCACTTCAAATGGCGCGCCATTGGTGGTGCTGCGGTAGGTGAAGGGGAGCAGGTAATTACGCCGGTGCGATGTTAGGCTGAACGGAAGATATTGCGTCTGTAGCTCATCATCTATGCGTAATTGTAGAGGTCCTGGGATAATGGCTTCTGTGTGTTCAATGGCGGCAGTGGCTAACTCTTTTTGCCCAGTTGATACGCTGGAGTTCTGAGATATCTCTTCCCGTCCCGTGGCTGTGGAACATGCGTGGCGCAATTCAGCAATGGTCAAGTGTTCTAACGTGCCACTTTTGATCGCGCTGAGCATGCACTGTTCAACAGTGCTGTCATGGATAGCCATGTCTGCTGCCAGTGCACAGCAGTTGGTGAGGATAATGGCGAAAATCATGACACTAGTTATTATAGTGCGCATATACCTCATATAATGAACTCCACAGGGGATACAGATTAGAAAAATCGACCGAATTGCAGCAGCACAGAATTGATACCGCGGTTGTCGTGGTGCAGACCGCCATTGGATATGTGATGTAGCCGCGTGGCGATAAAATACTTGGCACTGTTGTCCAGATGAATTTCAGTACCGATACCGACCTGAGGGTTGAAGTTGATACGCAGCCCCTGATCTTTAACCTGGTAATCGGTGTAGATTACGCCAATGCCAGCTTCTACGTAGGGTGTTAATACTGTTGTCGCCAACGTATCGACAAAATACAACGCCAGCATGTTGGCTGAGACTATGGCGCGATTATGTCGGTCACTTGCACTAGCAACACCAGCATTGAGCTCAACTTTGAAACGCAGAGGATCTGGAGCGGAATGCGCCCAAATTTGCTCGTAATCGTACAGCGCTGACGCTGACAGCTGGAATACAGAAATCTCATTGCCGGGTGAGTAAGAATTAGCTAGATTGGTTGCCAGCAGGTAGCGCGATGCTACTGAATCTGAAGTTTCGGCAATAGCTGGGCGGATACTAGCCGTAGTTATAATTAAAAACACCGACAAGGTATTGATAAAAAATATGCTTCTGGACATGAATCTGTTGGTCCGTTTGTGCATTGTATTAACCTCTGGGGTGAGAGGAAAAAATTGTTGTGGGTAATTGCTCTGGTTAGTATCAGGCTAACGCGCGTAAATACTTGTTGAATACTTCCGTAGCAGACACTGGGCGACTATATAGGAAACCCTGCACTTCGTCACAGCCATGTTTAATAAGGAAATCCCTTTGGTAGTTATTTTCAACGCCCTCAGCTATGGTATTAAGTCCTAAACTTTTAGCCATTGCAAGAATCGCAGTTATGATAGCTGCATCATTTTCATCGTTTTCCAAATCCATAACAAAAGATCTGTCTACTTTAAGTTTTGAAAATGGGAAACTTTTTAAGTAGCTCAAAGAAGAATAACCGGTGCCAAAGTCGTCAATTGCCAACTTGAAACCACGAGCACGTATGGATCTCAATGCTTCCATTGACGTTTCTAGTCTATCCATAATGGCACTTTCGGTAATTTCCAACTCAATTAGCTCTGGATCGAGGTTGAATTCTTCAAGCAATTGATCTAACAGCTGGATGAAGTTACTTCTTTTCATCTGCAGGCTGGAAACATTCACCGCAATAGGAACTACATGGACATCCTCGTTCTTCCATGCAGTTGCCTGTATAAACGCCTGCCGCAATACCCAATTCCCCAGTTCGTGAATAAGGCCTGTCTCTTCTGCTAAAGGAATAAATGCCCCTGGAGGAATTGTCCCTTCGGTTGGATGCTGCCAACGGACAAGTGCTTCAAGTCCGACTAGTGCTCCATCCTTTAAGTTAAATTGAGGTTGATACTCCAAGTATAATTCATCGGCCGCTATAGCACGTTTTAGATCAGCTTCTAAACGTAAACTCTCTGGGGCAACTTTGTCGAGACTGTGTTCGTAAACTGTTAGGCTGTCACCGCCATGTTCTTTCTTGGATGTCCTCATGGCCACATCAGCTTTTGACATTAACTCCGTAGTATTCTCTGCGTGTTCTGGGAAAAAAGCGACGCCTAAACTACACGAGGTTATCAATTCATAACCGTCGGCAAAGAAACTTTCCTTAATGGTTGCCATGACCTCATTAGCAATCCGTATGGCATCTTCACTTTCTACACCCTCAAGCAGGAGAAAAAACTCACTCCCAGAATTACGCGCTAGGGTGCTGCGTCCACCCTTGAATTTTTTCAATCTCCAAGCGATCTCTTGTAACAGGATATCCCCCACATGATGACCCAAGGTGTCATTGATGTTTTTGAAACGATCAATATTGAGACATAACAGGGCAAGCGATTCGTTTTTATATAATGCGTGGTAAATGGCCTGATTGAGGCGATCAATTAATACCGACCGATTAGGTAATCCTGTCAAATCATCATAATGGGTCAAGTCGTAAATTTTTCGTTCGTTTTCTATAAGGTCTTTTTCAACTTCTAATCGTTGACTAATATCTCTAAAGCTTTCAATGATTCCTGCAATATTTCCGTAATCATCGAAGTAAGGAGATGCCTGAATTTCAAAGGTTTTATTTTTGGCTTCGAGGTGTCTAATCACAGAAGCTGGCTTGCCAGTTTTTAGTACTGTGTGCATCGGGCAGGACTGCGTGTTGTAGTTACAGGGAATGTTGGCGCGTTGAAATGCTTGATAGCAGAAGATCTCCTCATTTTCATCCAGAATTCCATCTGCCAAAGCTTTAGCCGCCAGGTTGGTTTTTTTGATATGTCTCTCTGTGTCGAGAACAACAACAGGGTCAACCATGCTGTCGATAACATTTTGAAAAAAAAGATGCTCTTTTTTGATCTGATTTTCAGCTTTTTTCCATTCGGTTACGTCGTTAACAATTATGAAAAGACACGCCTTTTGGTTCACTTTAACCGGGCTAAAACGCATAATCAGATAGTAGAGCTCGTTCTCATTGCTATATGGGAGCTCTAAATATTTGTTTTTACCCACCAAGCATGGAGCAAAAAGATCGGTTAGATCTTCTTGGGTAAGTCCATGCAAAGCGTAAAAACTTTCTGTTTCTAAGGCTTCTAGCGGTAGGGCGTAAAAAAGCTCAGCTGCTTGGTTGGCATCGATTACATTATATGTTTTGGCATCAACAAGAAACATTATCGATTGATGAGAATGGAACATGCCATATATCTGGCGGTTTTTGTCTGTCAGCAATACTTCTCTATGCTCAATAGCCTTTTGCATTGCGCCAAAGGCATTGGTCAGAAGGTTGAGCTCATTATTGTTTTTTTTGTAATAAGGCAGAGATACGTGAGCATATTCTCCATGTTTAATGTGTTGGGCAGCCACGCTTAAAGCCTTAAGCCTTTTTAGCACAGTAAAATACAGCAAGATTAATAGGCATATGAAAGCTACCAGATAACCACTGGCGTTGATAAGAGCAAGAGCGAAAAATTTGCCGTTTTTTTCTGCAGCCAACGAAGAATCGGGGGTTTCAACAACAACAATGGCCGGCGACGTAATTTGTCCAGACGGAACTTGTTCTTTGTTATGACAGCTATAGCATGTACTTTGGTAAAAAATAGGTTGGGAATAGCGCAGCAAGGTAGTGTTATTGTTGACAACCTGACACAGTTCAATAGTGTCTCGGTTGTGGCGAAAGAAATCAATTAAATGCTGGTCATCTTTATTGGCCAGATATGTTTTATTGTTTGGAAACCTCGCTGCATGACGGATCTGAATGCCATGGTGGCTAGCGTCAGCAAGCTTTTCGGTTGTGCTAAGCAAGTCTGGACTTGTTTTTAAGGGTACCTCAGCGTGTTGTAATGTAGCTGTTGATATACATTGAGGCAGCAATGTGCAAATACTGCGTGCTTCTGAAAAGAAACGTCCCTGAATGTTGGCCTCAACTTTAACCTTAAAAAAATAGAGAGAGGCACCCAAAGATAAGGAAAAAATCAATACTGTTGCTAGCGTGAATAATGTTCTAATTTTCATTGCAATACCATTCAATATCTAGCTTGGTTAACACTAATTATTTCACTAACTTTGTTAGGGTGACACCTTCAAGGAGGTGCCATTTTATCACCCAGGTGGTGGTTGGCAACGATTTTAAATCTCTAATCGACTCTGAGGTATAAACTTCCGACCGCAAACAGCGACGGGAGTTCGGGTCGAGAATAATCTTTTTTAGAATTTGCCGAAATCTTGGTCGTCTAGAGGAATCTGTGAACCTCTTCTGCAACTACGGTAAAACTCTTACCATGTTGACCAGCAGTAGAGACAATACAAGACCAAATCCCCCGGCAAATTTCATCGATAAACGTAAGTTCTTCCAACCCATAATTTCTATCCTGTTGTTAGATGAAATAGTTAAACCGCTACATCCTCAAGATTTTGATCTGTGGGCTCGCCATCGCCTAAAAGATGTTCTATATCCAGTAGTATTTTGACCTTTTCACCCAGCTTACCCATGCCACTAATATATGAGCAAAATTGTTGTTCTTTTGGCAGTGGTGCTGGTTCAATATCCTTTTGTGGTATGTCGACCACCTCACTAACCTTGTCAACCACCAACCCAACCGAACCCCCAGTTACATCGACAACGATTATGCAGGTGCGATCATCATAATCACGTTCTGGCAAGCTAAAACGCAGCCTGACATCGATCACTGGAATCACTTTCCCCCGTAGGTTGAGTACCCCTTTCATGTAATTTGGCATGTCGGGAATGCAGGTGATCCTCTGGATGCCGATGATTTCTGTGACGTAGCAGATTGCTAATCCGTAGCCCTCATCAGCTAACTCAAAAGTCAGATATCGTCCATCCATGCTGTCTGTGACTAATAATGACTCTATTTCAACCTGGTCTTTGGTTGCTTCACCTGACATCGTTTAACTCCTTTGTTTTTTGTACTAATTTTCAATGCATAATCATGTAGACAGGGGATCAGTTGGTCTGCCGGGAAAATTTCTATTTCTTCGACAAAATATTCTGGCAAGCTGGTCCCCCAGCGCTGCCAATAAGACAGCGCAGGCACTCTTCCACAGAGGAATTCATTTACCAGGGTTTTACCGTCAAGGATGGGAACCTCGGAACTAAGCAAAATGAGTTCAAAAGGATGCATAATTCCAACGCTGACAGATATGCGGTTTAATGCTTCATCAACTGATCTCACATGTGTGCAGTGGAAATCCGCCAGTTTGAGCAAAAAAAGTACCTGCCTTGCCACGTCATCATTTGGTTCAAGAAGAATAATATTTTCCACAAAGTTTCCAGTTTGGATCTATTCGTAAATGTGGGTTCGATATCTCGCAGCAAGCTACGGGGCAGCGTATTTAATTTTAACTACAGGATTGATATAGCACATAGCGTGCCATTAATGTTATGTGGATAACTAGCCGTATTTATAGAAATAAAAAAATACAGCCGCTGTTGCTAATTACAACCAAAGTTGCGGAAATATAGTAAAAAAAGATGTATCTATCGGTTTTTTATGAATAAAAAAAGAGGTTCAACTTAAGTTGCAATTGCAACTTAAGGAGAACCCCTTTTAAGGGAGAGTGACTTGTCTGGTATAGGTTCAGGAGGTACTTTTTAATCGCTTGCTAAGAGCCTGATGCGAAATACCTAAGAAAATGGCCGCAATGGACTGGTTACCTTTCGCGCGCAGCATGGCTTCACCAATCAGTAGCTGATTGACCTCTTTTATGCTGGGAAGTTGTTCACCAAATATCACCTTGGAATTAGCAGCGTTCAGGCGCGGTGTGTTTGGTGAAATTGATTCGTGGTTTTCGGATATCGAATCCTTAAAGCTGTGCATAGACATAACCCCACCTGAATGTATGCTAACAGCATCATACACCAGAGAACGTAATTCTCTTATGTTTCCTGGAAAGCTGTAGTTTTGTAACAGTGTGAGTAGTTGTGGGGGGACGGTGGGTATTTTTTTATCAAGAGCCTGTGCCGTTTCCGTAAAAAAGGTGTCAAGTAACAGCGAAAGGTCTTCTCGACGTTCTCTGAGGGGAGGGATTTCGACTTTGTGTGATCTGAGACGATACAGTAAATCACGCCGGAATAGCCCTTTTGCCTCTTTTGTGGCTAAATCCTGATTGGTAGCAGTAAGAATGCGTGCCCTGTTTTTGGATGGTCTGTCACTGCCAAGGGGGTAAAACTCACCTTCCTGTAACAAACGCAACAGCTTAACCTGAGATTGAGGCGTCAGATCGCCGATTTCATCCAAAAACAAAATCCCGCCAGCAGCCTCTTCGATCAAACCGGGTCGATCAGTGTCTGCCCCGGTAAAAGCTCCCTTTACATGGCCGAACAGGGTGTCGCTGAAAGCCATATTGTCAAGTCCCGCAACATTCACTGCAATCCATGGAGCTTTGGGGTCACTGGCTAAATGCAGGGCTTTGGCAATTAATTCCTTGCCGACGCCACTCTCTCCAGTAATCAATACCGGTTCAGGACTTTTAGCAATGGCAGAAAGATATTCAAAAATCCCCAGCATCTTCGGGCTTTTTGTGACAATTTGAGTGAATGCTTGGTTGCAATTAACTGCTTGCATTAAAACTCGTTGCGCTAGCAGCTGATTTTCATTCTGCAACTGTACCTGCCTCAATGCCCGTTCTATCCCAGCTGTCACCCGCTCGCGTTCGTCGGTCTTGACAAAAAAATCAAACGCGCCGAGCTTCATGCACTCAATTGCTTTTTGAATCTGATTAATGCCACTGATGATAATTACTGGAATCTCCGGATAGTTTTCTGTCAAAATTCCGAGAATTTCCTTTCCACCCAGGTGTGGCATCGTTAAATCGAGCAATACCAAACTGAAGTTTTGCTGGTTAAGTAGTCCCTTGATATCGCGACTGTCGCTACAATAAACAACATTGTTGATTCCAGCGGAAACCTTCAGCGCCATCGCCATGCTGCGTAACCAGGTCGGTTCATCATCGACCATCAGTACAGGTTGGTTGGGATATAGCTTT
>Ga0307990_1001226_pt1 | contig 21811 bp, 20 predicted proteins | sample EllFjometagen129_FD_203168 | JGI IMG/M metagenome (GOLD analysis project Ga0307990, IMG submission 203168) | Marine microbial communities from Ellis Fjord, Antarctic Ocean - #129 | ecosystem: Environmental > Aquatic > Marine > Unclassified | place: Southern Ocean | collected 2014-10-08
GCGCATACTCTATCGAGCTCTTTTGCATACATGGTGCGAGTGTATCTGATAAATATAAGAGCAAACAATGATACCACAATTGCTATGACCCATCCAATCCAACAGAACGGATCAGATGAGAATATTGAACTAAAGACTTTTGGTATATCTTCCGATTTGCATCTCAAAAGTGCAATTGACCCTAGAACAAGCAACGCGAATGATCCAGCTATTTTTGCGCCATGCCTGTAAAACACATCAGCCCATGTAACAGGTCTGTATGGTTCAGGTTGCTTTCTTTTTCTGCTGTTTTGTTTTGATTTTGAACTCATTACGATGCTGAATCAGTTTCGCCTTAATTAAAAATCTTCATTTCTTAATAGTCCAACAGACGTATTAAACCACGTTTCCCCAAACCACGCAACACGAATTTTTTATTTATTTTGATTTTATTTCCTTTTTTGCTTTTAAGTGAGCTGGTGTTTGGTTTTTGTTGGGTGGCCTAGTGCGTGCTGCTCCTAGTGGATGCGTATAGGTTGGTGCGCTCGCAGCAGGCATGGCAGATGATCTCGCAGTTGCTGAGTGTGGGTGTGTCTTTGGGTTTATACGACCACTACGCCTACCTCGGGGGCTGGTGGATCTATTTGCTTAATCTCATTGATCATTGCACCACAACAGTTCAAACAATGAGATATATATACATTTATTTTGGCTGCTGTGTATGAACCTTTGGTTCTGAACTTCAGTGTGGTTTCGTCTGGGGTGGATTTGTCTAGAGTTGCTTCTAATATCAAATCATCCGGATCGAATGCTAGGTTTTCAATAAGTGATTCCCGGTCAAATGAATGTATGGAGATCTTTGCTTTCCAGTGAAGAATTGTTCCAAGATATCGTGCTGCGTTTGTGTTCATCTGTTTGCTCTGTTTGCTGGCTGGTCTTGGTCAACTTGTCAATTGTGGGGTTTTGGGCTACGCCTCCTCGGGAGGGCTCTCCTTTTCCATAACATCAAGTTTCGGCATGTTTAACGGTGCCATTAACTGCTTTAACTCCGGTGCATGATCAAGCATGTCATACTTCATTGCCAAACCAATACTGAGACTATTTCTCATTTGATTAACCTTTTGAAGATAGGGTATTGTTTTGGATGCAACAAAGTCTACAAAGATTGACACATCTTGTTCTGATGCTGGTATTTTATATCCATCACGAGATGCAGCAATAGGAACACCACTTTTACGCAACTTTGCAATAACCTTCGCTTGCAACCAAGTCTTATCTACTGATTGATCAATTAAGCCTTCATCCTTTAAATAATCCAATATTTCCCCTCCGTCAATAAATTGATTATCTGTATAAGTAAGGTGATATAGAAGGTACTGCAAAGATTCACGAAGAATTTCATCATCTTCAAGTTTGAGATGTGCTTCAGCTGCATGCAAACAATGATGATAAATATCTTTGTCTTTTAGACTTACATCGGTATCAATATGTGGATCTTCAATCGCACGAGGACGCACATCTACGACACCAAGAATGGGACGTAATGCCATATATGCCCTAGCATCATCATCGCCTTGAACATATCGTCGTATGGTACCTCCAACATAATCGGCGACCTGCAAAAGACAGTCGATTTTTGGAGATGAACGCTTAATTTGTTTATCTTTATCTTTCTCTTGGTACTGAAATAAACTAGGATTGAATTCTTTGTTTATATAAGTTTCGAATCCATCCATAAACTTTTGTGTTCCATATGTATCAATGACAATCGATACTTGATACATACCTTTATAGATTTTTTCGAATAAGCGCTTTTGGAAAAATTTATAAACAGATGTTTTAAACCGGAATCCACCACTATTATCGAGACGATCTTTTCTTACAATCAAAACAATGCATTTCGACTTTAAGGCACATAAGTGTTGGCAAATATCCAATCGTTTGTCTAATGAATTCCCTGTTTTGGATGATTTTAGCTCGCCGCCACCTCTACACAACTTGCGCACTTTATCAACAGTCTCCAACTCGCTTTCTAGGTCCTCTTCGCTACTAATGACAGAACAGATCACATAACATTCATTTTTTAATAATGGATCACCCGACTCATCTATATGGATAATTTTTTTCATATTACTCTTCGTAATCTAATTTGTGTACAGCGCATTGGATCGGATTTGCTTTGTTTATGTTTTCAATATCAGGCCGAAAATTCTATTCAATTGTGTGTGTGTTGTGGTCCCTGCCGTCTATGGTTTCTATGAATTTTACTGCGTTTCGAGTCAAACCATAGAACTCATCACCACTGGAGCCGAAGCGCGGCAACAGAAGTCCAAAATTAACGAGAGTTTTAAGATCATCTTCAAGGAAACGTATGTCCTGAACATTAATAATGACACCTGCTGCTAGCTTTAGATATGTGCCCAGCCTGAGGTTGGCGTACTTGCCGAATTCTTTTGATGTTGAGTTTACGAGCTGTCGAAGTACACTTACAGCTTGGTCGGATACTTCCGCATTGGGATGTAAAGCATGGGCAATTCCCGCCACGCCTTCAACCTTACTGAGAAGAGTTGCGAGGATCTCGTCTATGTTTTTGAGCTTCGAAATGATGACCTCGTGATCTTGTTGTAGAGCTCGGTCGATTTCGGATGGCAAATCCTTTGAGCGAAGGATGAATTCCTTCAGATCCTGGTGGCGGTGTTCGTCCAACCACCGAAAAAATGAATCACGATTCTGGTCCTCTTTGGCCTTGCGTTCCTGTTTGAATATGCTGATTAGGCCAACGATGGAAACAAATCCTGTGATCGGGTCCATACTATCTCCTTTCTGAGATATCATCTTAGTAAAGTTAAATTTGCCTACCATCCTGATATTGAGGGTGCAAACAGGCGGATTTGCTTTGTTCCAGTTTTCAATATCAGGCCAAAAATTTTATTCAGTTGTGTGTTGTGTGTCTTTGGTGTTCTGTTGTTGCTATTTACTAATGTGAGGGTTGACTCCGTTTTTGCCCTGTGTCATTTTTTTGACAACTGCCGGCCTTTGCTGAGTTCGTACACAAAACACCAGTCGGAGGCAGAAAGCGTTTGGGTCTTGCTACGCAGTTCTGAAACTCCCTTTGACCCGATGGTTGTGAGAAGAGTGACCGATGCCGCGGCTAGTGCAGCTGGCGGCATCACCCCTGTCAGTCCACCCAGTACGCCAACTACCGCCGCCCACAAGACGCGGTCTTCCTTCAGTCTAGCAAGGTAACTACTCCAGGACTTCGAGTCGATCTCAGCTATTGCCGTCGCTTCCGATTTGAGTTCGGTAATGGTCTGTTCCAGCAGTGTGCTGAATGCATCAGGTCTCTCCTTCTCTGCGATTAGACTGTCGGCGGCTAGATAGCACTTGCGCTTCGCAGCGGCGAGTTCTTCCGTCTTGTTGTCGAGAACATCACAAAACTGGGGGCAAGAGCCGCTCGTGAGAGGGGGGAGCAGCATGGACATGGTGTTCTCAAATAGAGTACTAGCGAGGCGATCGCGATTGAACTCCGGTGGCCTGGCGGGCTCCTCCTCTTTGGCAAAGAGGGTGTTTCTGGCGAAAGCAGCAAGGTAGTTAAGGGTTCCAGCGTGAGAGGTCACGAGTGCGTTGGTTGCCGTCCCAAAGGAGAAGTAATGGTTCATCAGGCATTCAGCAAGGAGTCGCGATCTCCCTGTCTCCACCTGTTCGTCGCGTAGGAGGCGATTCAGCACTTCATCGGCGCTCTCCGATAGTTCGAGAAAGTACTCGTAGCATCGCCACATGAACTGGCAGCAAGCGATTCGCAGAAGGGGAACTTCGTCGAGCAACACGAAAGCCACGTCCACTAGGTCATCGGGATACTCTCGTAATGAGTCGTATCGGGATTGCCCACCTGGCCCCACACCCGCGATTCGGGTGATCTTCTCGCCGAGCCCTGCAAAGGTATCAGCGCTCGACTGGGTTGCCGCCAATGATCCGACAAAATGGCCGGAGGCCAGTTCGAAAAGCTCGGTGAGTGGGTGGTCGCATTCATGTGCCCTCTTAGCTAGCAGCTGAAACACCTGCACCGGGCGTGGCGAAGCCCACGGCAGCATGATGCAGTCCAGTTTGCCGAACCATAGCAGGGCTGAACCGTATTGATGGAGGCCTGCCCCATAGTAATAGGGGAATACCAGGTTGAGTTTTCGCTGTTCAGTCGTCATGATCGCTTTGGTATCGGGTTATGGCGAGATCGATTCCTTCTTTGAACCAACATCTAAGCATTATGCAATTTTGCCTAACATCCTGATATTGAGGGTGTAAACAGGCGGATTTGCTTTATTCAGGTTTCCAATATCAGGCCGAAAATTCTATTCAATTGTAGCGTTTTGAACTACGACCCCTCGGGGGCTTGAGCGCTTGGGGGGCTTCCGTGTCAAGTTGACTGCGTCCTCTAGGGCAATGGTCCCCTTAATAGGTTCCATTTGATCCGCGAATGTTTGGAAGTGTATATGTGGCAATGTTTGGAGGCCGCTCGTAAGGTGGTCTGTCTCAAAGTCGAATTTTTTTGAAACCGACCCGTGGGGGAACAGCGGCTGTGCAAGGTGATTACTTCCGGTCAGAGACCATACGTATGTCTTCCCATCATTGAGAATGCGCTTGGTCATTCCGTCGAATTTGATGCTCTTGCCTTGGATGTTGATCGGTATCTCTATTCTTGTCATCACATACCGCGCAAACACATTGCTGAGATTCGTCACGCGCCAGAAAATGTGGTGCGCCCCCTGCACGCTTCGATCAAAGTTGACAAATACTTCAGTCTGAACCACTGGATGTTGTTTTCTGTTGAGAATGTCCACAACTGCTTGGTGCCCAATTGCGTTGAGTTTTGTTCCGGTGCGAGTGTAGTACTTACGATCGCGTGCTTGATGTGGCGCTGCATCGCTCCGTGGTATATGCAGGATGACGATAGCATTTCCTGCAATCGGGCACTGCCCTTCTGGGTCGGTGATGACGTGCACATTCAAGCGCTGCACGGGAGGATCGGTCAGGTTGGGAATGATGTCTTCCAACCATGACTTCAGATCCTTCTTTATGTTCAGAGGAACGCCCTGATCCAATTCGAGGGGGAGCCCAGGCTTCGGGTCTCTGATGCCGATAACTAAGTATCCACCATCGTAATTTGCGAAAGCTGAAACATACGTGGATAGCTTGTTCAGGCACTTGGACGACACATCAAGCCAGCGACTGTCTTTGAAGTCCAGCCAATCGAATTCATCAGCCGGCAGGCCCTTTAGGTAGGCCAAGTCCCACTCTGCGATGTCTTTCAGATGCATGTTCATTATCTCCTTGTCGAACGACATGCCATCCTGTCGGGGATCGTAGAGCGAAGCGTGCGATTCTCCGGCAGGAGCGGCAATTGGTTAGCTTTTTAAGTCGTGAAATGGGTCCATAAGGCATCTTTGCCTGGTATCCTGATATTGAGTGTGCAAGCAGGCGGGTTTGCTTTGTTTCTGTTTTCAATATCAGGCCTAAAATTCTATTCAGTTGTGTGTTGTGCAACTACGACCCCTATGCGCCTTCTATTTCCTCGGCCAACATCTCAAACCAATAATTTACAAGGTCCTCAGGGGAGTATAATTTATCATCGTCTTCTGATTTCCAAAAGTAGATGTCATCATGTGTAACCGATAGAGAGTATTGATCTTGATCTAATTGAGTGTGTTCTGTAGGTGTATTAGTCCAATCTATTTCAAGTTCATAAAAAGTAATTTGGAGTCGTACATTTAGAGCAGAATTGATGCAGCTGTTGAGGTATTTTACGCTAAGCTGCAATTTGCCTATATGTATATCGACCAACATATGTCCATCTCTACCTTGCGGACCGACAATACGTAGGTTGGAAAAACCTTCACTCTTGATAGATTCTGCTTGAGATGCAAAGGTGTTGAGGGTTGTTCTGGCATGACCAACTGCAAGTGCAACGCCTTTGTGTGATGAAAGTAATTCTTGTGAACGATCATCTTCCGCTTTTCGTTGGAGTGAAGATTTTAGTTTTGCTAAGCCAGATGTGTTAGACTGTACAAACTTTCCTCTGTCAAAAAAGGCGATAGAGCGTGAGAGATCGCTTACAACTTCAGTGATGCCATCCTTTGATTTAGAAGCAACTCGGCCTGCAAGGATGGGAGAGTATTGTTTGACTTCTTCTACTCCCACGTTATGCCATATTGGAAGAATGACTTTTTTGTCTTTTTTCTCTAAGCTGAAGAGTCCGTCTAGTTCGTTTTGTGGCCATTGCTTAGAAAAGAAATTATTGCTTAGAACGACGACTCCGTAGTCACAGTTTGACAGGCCCTTGTTAATTTCTTCAAGGAGGCTCATGCCGGTCATCAACTTATATTCATCGTACCAAACATCAAACTTAGGTTTGAGGGCTGTAGCGAGCTGGCGAACGAATGCGTCCTTGTCTTCTGATGCGTGGCTAATGAATAGTTTTTTCATGTTGAATTTCCTTGGGGGCTCCCTGGTTACTCTGCTTCTGAGACATAGCTGGTGTTGAGGTCAACGGAGTCTTCTCCAAAGGCTATGGATTCTATGATGACGCGGGTGTTGCCGGGTTGGTAGAGATTTGTGAGTTTCATGTCTGTTAGGTCACCAGCTACGGTGATTGTTACGGATCCACAGTCGAAGAACCAGAGATCCAAGAGACTATTGGTGTTTGATCTTATCTGGCGGATCTGGTTGAGGCTTATGATGTTATTTGATGTTCCCATAAACCGGAAAAGGTAGGAGGATGCTTCAATTTTGTTGCGGTATATCCGGAATTCTGTCTGTTTGAGGCGTTTTATTTTTATCAATATTCGGATTAGATCTATGGGAGCGAAGATGATTATGCCTAAGCAAAGAACTTTACCCAGCCAAGGCCAAGGTAGAAGGACCGTTGATATTATGGTGAAAATCATTAGCGCTATCCAACGGACAACTAGTCCTGTTATATTGGCAAAAACGGCTCTAGGGGATGAGTTAATTATGACGGGGTATTCTATGTCGTTAAATGAGAAGGATGTCTGTGCAACGGGGGCGGCTGGTTTGCCTGGTATGATTATAGGCTGGTCACAGTAGGGGCATTCTCCAGTCTGGCCGGCCATCTCGGTTGGGGCATCGATTGTTTTATTGCAGTTGGGGCAAGTCAGTGTTATATCGCTCATGTTCACTCTCTGTTATTTATAGTTACATGTTATCAGGTGTTGGGGGTGTTTTAAAGCGTTTTTTGTGATTGAAAGTTTTTTGTGATGCATAAATATTTTTTGTGTTATGCTTGTTATCTCTGAGAGCAAACAGGCGGATTTGCTTTGTTTCTGTTTTCAATATCAGGCCGAAAATTCTATTCAGTTGTAGAGAGTTTGTAACTACGCTCCCTCGGGCTTACGTACTGTCTGCATTATGAGAATACTCTGCTTATACAGACACTTGTCATTTATGTGCGCACCTGCCTCACCCAGTCATATCCATCACAGATGCGTTAACAGCCTTCAGCTGCTCAAATATGCCGTCTATGGCCGTCCTGTTGCCCGCGAACAGCTCTTCGGGCCCTCCGGTGTGGATGTCGATGAAGGGTGGCTCATATAGCGCAGAGGCCTCCATAACGCCGCGTGCTGTCAGCTGGTCGATCACCATCTCAACAAACCTGATCTGCGGGGGTGTGAGGCTGCGGTCACTCAGGAAGGCTGAGAAGGCGCTCTGTGCCGCTGAGCGCTCCAGCCCTACAAGGGTGCGCACAAAGTAACCCAGTGAAGGCGAGCCCTTCTTAGCCAGCAGACCCGTAAGCAGCTTGTCGCCGTCCTCCTCGCCTATCTTCTTCAGTGTGCTCTCAAGGCCCTGCAGGTCGGTCTCAGTAAGCGGCTGGTTTGTGCGCAGTCGGTGTATGGCAAAATCTTTAACGTGGCTCTGCAGATAGTCCTTAACCTTCTTCTCGTACTGGGGACCGGTCATCTTCGGCATATAGATTGCCGAATCATCCCGCACGTTCATAATCTCGTCTTTAAAGTCGGTATAGACAATGCTGCGCTTCTTCCTGTCCAGCAGCGTCATCAGGTCCCGCAGACGTAGGCGCATCTCTTCAAGGCCGTTTATGTCCATGCCCTCCCAGAATGTACTCTCCTGGATAGCCGCAAGGTAGCCCAGCTGAGCTTTAACGGCGGGCACAGCGCTTTTCTCTTCAAGCAGCATGGCGATCTCAACCACCCGCAGGCGGTTGCGCTCATAGAGCTCTGCATCGCCCTCTACCAGGGCCAGCTGCATGCGCAGGGCGGTCAGGTCGAACATCCGGCACTCAACATCATCGTTATCAGTCTGGTTGGGCAGATCGGCAACCTCACGCTGCAGCGTCTCGCTGTCGGCTTCAGTGAGCTCATTCCAAACTTCACGCTTCTGGAACCTCTCTACTGTCTCAAGGTGCATCCTTACAATGAAGTTATCCGGGTTCATCGATACCACCTCGCTGTGTAGCCCCTGTGCCAGCGATACCCGCAGCTGCTCCTCTGGGTCCAGCTTCTGAGATACCTGCACATGCCTGAGCAGTTGCACACGTGCTCGGAAGATCCGTACACCCAGCGGTTCACCACTGCCGCTCTCAATCCCGGCTGGGTTCTCTTTAAAGAAGTCGAAGTTAAAGCAGAAGTCGAACACACGGAAGTCCACCTTATCCTGACCGGGACCTAACAGATCGGGGCACAGCCGCGTACCACGGCCTATCATCTGCCAGAACTTGATCTTTGAGTACACCGGCTTGAAAAAGACCAGGTTGGCCACCTCGGGTATGTCTATGCCGGTATCCAGCATGTCCACGGATATTGCTATGTGAGGTGCTTTGTTCTTCATCGAGAAGTCATCAATCAGGCTCTGGGCGTAAGTCGCATAGTGGTCTATGATTCTAGCAAAATGTCCCTTGTAGTGTGGGTAGTGATGATTAAAACGCTTCTCGATGAACACGGCATGATCATGGTTACGCCCGAATATGATGGTTTTGGCCAGCCTGTCGCCACCATTAACCTTGTGCCCATGCTCCATCAGGTGCTTGAGCATCAAATCGACAGTATCTTTATTAAACAACCAGCTGTTGATCGCCGCAGCGTTTACACGCTCAGGCAACTTTGGCCCGCTGTCGTCATCACCCCAGTCCAGACTCTCCCACTGCTCCTTCTCCTCGTCGCTGAGGTCATCATACTCAATGCCCTCACGCGGGAACTTAAGATCCACCTGTTGTACACGCGGGGGTACAAGGAACTCATCGGTTACAGCTGTCTCCAGTTCATAGGCATCAGTCGGCACACCCGGCTCAAGGTCAAACAGCTCGTAGGTGTTCTTCTCAACCTGTTCACGGGGCGTAGCTGTGAGCCCCACCAGCAGCGAATCAAAATATTTGAAGATAGCACCAAACTTCTGGTATACAGAGCGGTGGGCCTCATCTATCACCACAAGATCAAAGTGCCCCACACCGAAACGCGCCTCGCTGCCCTTGGTCTCGTCTATCAAGCCCATCATGGTGGGATAGGTGCAGACATACACCCGCCCGGTCTTATCCTTCTCGGTCACCAGATTAACAGGGCTACTCTCAGGCAGATGCTGCTTAAAAGCTCCTACAGCCTGATTAACCAGCGACACCCTGTCCGCAAGAAAGAGCGCCCGCTTCACCCAACCCGCCCGCTGAAGCAGATCCACCAGCGCAATCGCCATGCGGGTCTTACCGGTGCCGGTTGCCATAACCAGCAGTGTCTTACGCCGGCACTTAGTGAACTGATCCGCTATACTGCCGATAGCCCGCTTCTGATAGTACCGGTTTACAATCTCATCCTTAATCTGGACAACATCCAGCACTTGCTTCTGAGTACGCCTCAGTATCAACCGCGAAAGTTCATCCTTCTTATAGAACCCGGCCACCTTGCGTGGATTGTATGATAGATCATCCCAGATGTTTGTCTCATAGCCGTTGGTATAAAATATAATCGGCCTCTGTCCGTGCATAGCCTCAAGACAGTCGGCATACAGCTTGGCCTGCTGCTTGCCCTTAGCTGGGTCCGCTGTGCTGCGCTTGGCCTCCACAACGGCCAGCGGTTTGCCGTCATCACCCCACAGCACGTAATCCGCGTAGCCGACACCCTTAGCATTGGGCATACCGGTTACTTCATACTCCAGATCACGCTCCTGATCCAGCGGCCAGCCTGCACGTTTAAGATCCACATCAATCAGGTATCTACGCGTCTCAGCCTCAGTGTAATCATGTGTGTCCGCCTGCTTCTCGCTGGCTTCGCGTATCTCAGCCAGCTTTTTACGTAGCTCCTGCAGCTCCGTATCCAGGGCGTCACGCTCCTCCTGCTGCTTAAGAGTCTTCTTGCTCTGCTCCGACAGCCTTTTCTCAAGCGCCTCAAGTTCCTTACGCGGCACCGCATCACCGCTGACCTGCTCCGGTATAAGCCCGTCATCCCACACGACAGCCCCTGTAAGCGACTCCGGCGCGTATGTGCGTACCAGCCAGTAGCAGATGTGGTGCAGCTCCTTAACCGCCTGTAGCGCATCATACTGCCTTATAGGACGTCCACTATGCACAGCCTGATTGCCAACCTTCTGGATCACCCTGGCCTTCTGAAAAACCGCCTGTGGTAACAGGTCCATAAAACAGGGCGCATGCAGCATCGCACCCAGACTGTGGTCGTAGGGCATCTGCAACTCAGGTTCATGGCGGTATAGCCAGAGTACAGCTGTCTCAAGTGTGAACCGGGTATGGAAGCATGCGGCTCGTGGATCGCCCTTGATATGGCTCTCAGCCTTGGCAGCACTGTCAGCTATGCTCTTAAGCTCGTATGGCAGGAATGCAAAGTTACTCATACTGACAGCTCTCCGTTAAAAGCCCGTTGCTGTAGTGATGCAAACAGTGTGTCGAGTTCAGCTAGATGTCTGCGGTGTAGGACCTTCTGTTTTTCGATAGATTTGACGATGTCAGCAAAGCGGTGTTGGAGGTCTAGGGGTGGGATCAAAATTTTGAGTCCCCGAACGTCTACAAGATGTAGGTGTCTGATTGCAACACCTTTATTTTTCCCCAATAAATGCGTTTGCATCGTCGGGTTTCTAATCATGTTCGCAAGAAAATGAGCATTGATCTTCTCGGTGTTACGTTTTATTAGGCAAAGACTTTCGAACAAGCTAAACTCATGATCTTTGTCGATAACTGCTACTGAACCCAATGACCCGCTCTTTGACAAAAGCAGATCGCCCGGTTCAGGATTACATCGCTTAATGAGCTGCATATGCTCTTCAATGCTAATGAACTTGTTTGTGTTCCAGCGAATCTCACCGTCCTTGAGGTCCTTCGCAGAGAGAAACTCTATTCCAGAGTCGGTGTACATGGGCGTTTTATGAGTGCCATCTGTAATCTTTAAAGTGACATCTTGTAGCGAGCCGACCTCCCACCCCTTCGGATTCGTAACCGGGTCGCCGAACATCTCGATAAAGGTCGACTGGACAAGCTTATCAAGATCAGCCAGAGCTTCGCGGCGTTTCGTCCGCATCGCATCAGCGGCGTCGAGGATTGCTGCTATGCGCTTCTGCTCGTCGAGGGGCGGGAGGGGGATCTGGATGTTCTCGACCATACTTTTTGTTACATGCTTGAGTCCAACCCCTCCATGAGCCATATCAATTAAGGTCATGAGTTTCGTATTAACACAAAACTTCAACCACTTTTCCGTAATTGTACTTTTTGTGAGATCAACACGAAAAATGTGCTGATTAAGCACTCCTTTTTTTCCATGCCAAATATGAGCTCCAAATGAAGTGCCGGGAGTGCCAGACCACGCTATAAGCAAATCGCCCTTTTTTATCATTACCTGACGAGATAAATCGCCAGCCCAGTGATTAAAGGGTTTGGATACATCGTTTAGGTTTTGAATTCGTATTATAGGAAGGCCAGCCTCTGACCAATCTGATGGTTTAAAGGCTTTGCCATTAACAAGCTTGCAGATCTGACTAAGATAAACAGAGTCCCACTTCATCACAGCAACCCCTCAAGCTCTTTACGTCCTTCAGCAATCTCGTCCTCGATGTCAGACAGCCGCTTAAGGATAACCTCCGGCGGATCATATTCAACTGCCTCGTAGACAACCTCTTTGTAGCGATTGATGGAGAGGTCATAGTCGTTACCGGCAATCTCCTTCTTCGGCACCATAAAGCTCGGGTCGGTACGTGCGCGTTTAACCTCTCCCTCACGCTTCTGCCAGCGTTTGATTATATCTGGCAGGTCGCTCTTCTCCGGCTGAGGGTTACGTTTGTCATCCAGCGAGTAGCCGTCGGCCTGCATGTCATAGAACCAGACATTATCAGTGCCGCCCGAGTTGGTCTTTGTGAACAGCAGTATCGCTGTGCTAACGCCAGCATAGGGTTTGAACACACCCGATGGCATAGATATAACCCCGTCAAGCTTCTGCTCTTCAACCAGCTGCTTCCTAAGCGCCTTGTGTGCATTACTGGAGCCGAAGAGTACACCGTCGGGGACAATTACAGCAGCGCGTCCACCGGTCTGCAGCAGACGCAGGAACAACGCAAGAAACAGTAGCTCAGTCTTCTTGGTCTTGACGACCTGTAGAAGGTCCTTGGCTGTGGACTCATAATCAAGACTGCCGGCAAATGGCGGGTTGGCCAGTATCAGAGAGTACTTCTCTGCATCGTCATGGTCACTCTGCGCCAGTGAGTCCTTGTAGCGTATATCGGGGTTGGTAACACCGTGCAGCAGCATGTTCATACTTCCTATACGCAGCATAGTGCTGTCAAAGTCATAACCGTGGAAGGTACCCTCATTAAAGCGACGACGTGCATCAGCGGTCTTGTAGATAGCATCGCTGTGATGCGTCACCATAAACTCGGAGGCCGCGATCAGGAATCCTGCAGTACCGCAGGCGGGATCGCAGATCTTGTCTTTCGGAGCAGGCTCCATCATATCTACCATCAGCTTGATGATATGCCTTGGTGTACGGAACTGACCGTTCTGGCCGGCACTGGCAATCTTGCTCAGCATATACTCATATAGGTCGCCTTTGGTATCGTTGTCGCTCATGTTGATATCATCAAGATCATCTACAACGCTTGCCAGTACTCGTGGCGAGGGCATCATGAAAATAGCGTTCTTCATGTGATGAGTGTATGTGCTGTCGCCCTCTCCATCGGCCTTTCCCGCGCTGCCTAATGTCTTGATAAAAGGAAAAACGCCATCACGTATAGTTTCAAACATCTGTTCGGCCGCTGTCTCCTTAAAACGTGACCAGCGCAGGTTATCCTGACCTTCACCGAACACCGGCTCCTCTATCGGCTTACCCGTACGGGTAGCCTTATGCTCCTTAAGTGTATGCAGCTCATCCAGGCGCTTTATAAACAGCAGATATGTCAACTGCTCTATTACGGATAGTGGATTGGATATGCCACCAGCATAAATTGTATTCCATACCCTGTCGATTTTAGACTTAAGTTCACCTGTTATCATAGATATTCGTCTTTCACAACGCCGCACGGATTCACGTGGGCTCATTCGTTTAACTGCTGTAGCAAGAGATATAGTACACTTACCAAACAACAGAATATTTATAAGTTCCTAGTGTAGTGCAAAACCCGACCTTTACACCAGTAAGAATATAATATATTTTACTCTAAGTGCGGCTGATTACTTTTAATCGTGTGCCTGCATATGAACTGACAAAAACTCATGGTGGACTCCGGTCTGCCTGTAACGGAACCGCTTGGTACTTTAAGCGTATGCTAGGTGTTATGGGAGGAGGGGGCCGTGAGGGCTCTCCCTGACCCGATTCGACAGGAAAATAAGAATGACAGACACACCAAATCTCAGTGACTCGCTTGAAGAGGCTATCCGGCACCCCAGCCTTCAGGATTCCGCTACTGCACTGGCAGAACTCGCTCTCGACTCAACTCTTGATCTAGGTGTACTCAGGGATGTCCCGCTTGTCGGCATCTGTGTGTCTCTTGCGCGAACGAGCGTTGCCATTCGTGATCGGCTCTTTTTGAACAAGCTCGTCCACTTTTTGAAGGAACTCGATGTTGTCCCTGCTGATCAGCGTACCATCATGATCCAGAAAGTGAACGAGTCGGACTCATTTCGACTTTCCGTTGGTGAGAAACTCTTGTACATACTTGACCGGTGCGAAGACCATCGCACATCCCAAATTGTTGCAATCTTCTTCACGGCATTCTTGCAAGAGCGCATTTCATACGACGACTTCCTTAGATTGGCGCATGCTGCCGACAGCAGCATGCTAAGTGACGTTCTTGACTTCGCTGATGGCGACTGGAACTCCCTGCCAGCCGAAGAGGCAACACATCTCTTAGGCTCTGGCCTTATCGAGATCGTTCCCTTTTACATTCAGGTTGAGGATCAAGATGACTGGAAGATGAATGAGAAGTACAAGGTCGAGGGCGGAGAACTTGAAGTCCGAGTAACGGAACTCGGAAAGACACTTCGAAAACTTCTTGGAAAGACAGGACATAAGGATGCCGAACAATAAACACTTTTAATGTACCGCAGCGCACATGGAAAGCATGTGGTGGACTAAGTTGCACATGATAGCGACATCATTTTGGAGTCCGGACGGTAAGCCAATCTCATCAGCCGAGTTCATGGAACGTCTCTTTGGAGATCTTCCGACCATGTTCAAAGACGAGAGTGAGCTGCGTAAACTCTGGAGCAGGCCTGACACGCATCGTAAGCTGCTTGAGGGGCTTGAGGAGAAGGGTTACGGGGGTGAACAGCTGACTGAGCTTGCAAGGCTTGTGGACGCCGAGAAGAGCGATCTATACGATGTGCTGGCCTATGTTGCCTTTGCTCTTACGCCTACCAGCCGTGAGGAGCGGGTACGCAATCATCGGGCCTCTATCTTCGCCTCTTATAGCAGCAGTCAGCAGGAGTTCCTTAGCTTTGTGCTGGATCACTATGTGGATCAGGGCGTACACGAGCTGGATGAGGCCAAGCTGCCCCAGCTGATAGAGCTTAAGTACAGCACCATACCTGATGCTGTCGATGTGCTGGGACCAGTCGCCGGCATACGGGATATGTTTATTGGATTTCAGCAGCATCTGTATGAAGCGAGTGCGGCTGTGTAGATAGCATTTTACTTTAAATATTTTTAGGCACACTCTCTTGTCATGTGATACATTTGTCTTCGACAAAGAAACCTCTAGATAAAATGCTATTTATTGGGGATAAGAAAAGGAGATAAATAAAGATGAGTGATCTCAAGTTTAGTTGCCCACACTGCACGCAAGAACTCGAAGCCCCGCCTGAACTTCTTGGCGAGATGATCGACTGCCCAATCTGTGGTAAACAGCTCCAGATACCAAAGTCACAATTGCGACCCGCTTCACATGCCGCATTTCAAAACGTAAGCGTGGAGATCAAGCGCGGCGCGAACCCACTCGGCATTGCCGCATTGGTCATGGGCATACTCGCATGCCTCACTTGCTGGATTCCAATCATTGGACTGCTCTCGATTCCGCTATCGCTTATCGGTCTGCTCTTGGGTTTCATTGGTCTCATTATGGCAGCCGTAAACAAAAAGACAGGCTTCGCCTTACCAATCGGCGGTGGTCTTGTCTGTGTGGTCGCGATATTCATAGCCGCGTCATCCACAGGTGGGTGTGCGAAGGCTGTTTCGGATGCCGTTGTTGCGGCGGAGAGGACAAACCAATCTGTCATCCCAAGTGAAAGCCCGAGACCAGCCCCTAAACCAGTACAAACTACTGAAACAACTCCCGCCCCGGCTGAAGTGCCGGTCGATCTGTGGACGAGTGCAGCAAACGCCGTTAGACAAGGGGACGTTCAGGTTAGCATTACAGCAGTTAGTATAGGAAAGGTAGCTCTCAAAAACATGTTTGGCGACCCTGAAAAATCCCAAGACAAATTGCTCACCATCACTCTTCAGGTCAACAACCTGAGTTCCGGAAAGAAACTGGATTTCAGAACTTGGCGCGGTGGCAACTTCAGTTTCGGCGGGGATTCAGCATCTCTTAGTGACGACAACGACAATACGTACAAACGAATCAGTTTCGGAAGCTCCTCAACGCCAGTTGGTGGCATCAATCGAGAGTCTGTCTACCCAGGAAAGTTCATCACAGACATACTCGTGTTTGAAGTTCCTGTTGACGTGGCCAAGTGGTTGCACCTGAAACTTCCAGCAGGCAACTTCGGAGGTGAAGGCATGCTGCGCTTCGAGATTCCAGCCACTATGATCAAAAAATAAAGAACGGAGTCCCGAACAATAAACAGCTTCCAATGGGTCGCAACATGAACAGCATGTGCTGGACTAAGCTGGCCGGAGATGCACTTGGTCGCCTGGTTGAGTTCCTGAGTGCTGAGCAGATCCTGCAACGCTATCCAGACGGAGTGCGAGAGCTGGCTGATGGCGGCACTTGGAACACTATTGCCGGTCAACCCACCGATGACTCGGAACTGGCACTGCTGCTGGCCCGGATGCTGCTCTGACTCACCCGCATCCGGTATGTCAGGATGTTAATGCTATATATGCGATGGCAATTGCCTATGCTGTGAGAAACAATACTACCCCTGAAGAGCTCTATCACATGATTATAGAGTGGTCAGGGGATATGTCAGTGACTGATCCAGTGATGGGAGTTATTAAGAGTGCGGCCAGTTACCTCCATCAGCAGGGATGGGTAGCTGATAGCCTTCCAGAATACCCTGTGGGAGCTTCTGCACGCTTCCAGCATTAAAGAGGGCATCGTTGGACACCGTGATGCGCGGAGGCGTACAGACACCAATGCGTGCATCTGCGGAGCTCTGCTTAGTGCAGTCTATGGCAGATGTGCCGTACCTAATCAGTGGGTCAGCGCTCTACCCAACAGCCACCTGAGAAAAGCAACCCCCGCGTATATCATCCCAGACCTGAATGCTTCTGGCCTGTGGATGCCCTTGAGCTGGCTGAGATGCTGGCCTTGTCAGTTGTTCTGCACCGGTATAAGCAATATAACCCGCTCTGGTTCTTCAGTCACTACCATGCCAGAGTTGTAGGCGAGTATCAATCTGTCAAATATTTTGGACTCAATAAGATCGGGGACACCGACTGGTGGATGCCGTTACCCTTTTGAGTCGTGTTAATGACAGTAGTGATCCCCGTCAAATTGACAGTTTTGATAAGTAAGACTTAACGTTTTATTTGTTTAACTGTTGCCTTTTGAACTAACTCAGTCAGAGCCGCGGCAGGTACACGGCGCCTTCCACTTCTGATTTCAATAGTTGCAATTCTACCTTCGTTTGTCATGCGCCAGATAGTTTGGCGGGAAAGGCCCAGCGCTTTGGCGGCATCTGTAAATGTAAGCAATCGTGTGTCTGTCACTGTAGTAGATGAAGGCAGTCTTTCAAGGACTGCATCAACCTCCGACAACTGATCAGGTGTTGCCGCTAATATCATTTTGAATCGTTCTTCTGTGTTCATTTCTGTTCCCCTTTGATTTGGAATTTTAATCCTCAATCTTATTACACTTTTAATGCAAGTTCATTATAGCAGAGTCCAGATCTTAGACGACATCTTGATAGTTTGAATATTCCAGAGTTTCCATCGGCAGCTGGATGTTCCTTCATAAAAACTTCAGTTTTATGTAAATGGAACGAGGGGGATTCTTGATATCAGAACAGGATCCTTGGAGACCTCCACGCCATGGTGCTAGAGCTTGCTGCCTGTCGTTAAGCCATTGATCTGCATGACCTGATGCAAGCTAATGTATGCTGACTATTCCTTTGCGTTTTCCTTCAGCTGCTTAATTTACTATCTCATGGCTGATAAAGCAGAAGCATGGGTAACCGGCGCGAATATAACTTATTATTGCTGTTTTCATGTATTTTTCTTTATTTTGGGTAAAATTTGTGTGTGGTGTGTGGGGTGTGCTGGGCTATATATACAAACTCAATCAAAATTTTGCTTCATGCATCTTGAGATAAAAACAGAGGATGAGCAACACGCTTAAAAGAGCGTGAGGGCGGATGCACGCCCGCCCCTTTGGGATGCCTCAGCACCTTGAAGTATGTGTTTAGTTTATGTACAATGACCATGGAGGTATAACATGGATACGATGGGTGGTAGTAGCGCTGGGTTTAGACAGTTTGTTAAAAGCATTGATGATTTAAAGAAAGATATAGAGCAGGCTGGTTCAAAAGAGGTTGAGCTTCTAGGCAGAACATTAACGGTTAAGCTTATCAAAGGGGAGTTCGCCTTTAGAGATTCTCAATGTTGTAATGATTATAACCAGGAGGGCATCACACTTGATTTAATAGACCTGGAAGTACTGGATATAACAAAGGACCTTTTGCGAACAGATTGGAATGCACTTAATATTTGGTTGGGAGGATTACAGTGTGGCTACGATGGTATAAAAAATAATGAAAGTACATGGAAGTTTAAATTAGCATTTAGGAATTATTTGCAATCGCATATTTCGAAACATATTAATGATCCTCTGCTTAAACGCAAAGATGGGGTGTCACATGATTATTCTGTTACTTCGACAAAGAAGCAGGATGATTCTGTTTTGTTGCGGACGTATATAGTACCGACAACTGACTATGATCAGGAGTTAATTGAGTTGATAAAGGAACTGCCGGAATCTTTACTGGCCTGTCCCATTGTACAGGATTGGTGGGCGAGGTGGAGCTTTGCCTCTAACTGGGGCTTTCGTCAGGATGTCCGTGATGCTGCGTCTGGGTTTCTTAATGAATTACACCCACTGGTCGGGCGCGGCCCAAAGAAAAAAACAAAAATTCGCCGGGAGCAGATTTATATAGCTTATGAAGATTGCAAAACATATGTGGCGAGCTTAAAAAAATGTATAAATGGCACACAAAAAGACAAAGAAATGATTATTAGTTTGTTTCCTTCCTCTTGTCGGTTGAACAAATCTTACTTTGACCTTGATAAGATATGTAATGAAGGGTATCAGTTGCCTACACCATCCGATGTGGCTGCAGCCTACATCGGGCAGTTATGTGGTATAGAATCTAAAACCGTTCTCAATATCGTCGTTAAGCAAAACAAAAACAAATGAATATATTTAGATCGTAGCCAGACTGAAAAATCAGCTTACTAAAAGGTCCCTTAATTCGTTAATTAAGGGACCTTTTTTACTTTTTTTACTCCCGTAATTGCATAATTGTGAGAGTTGTTTCTTGATATGTTTATTCGAGTTTATGTGTCATTATCCCCATTGACATCAGATATGAAGGGGACGGAAAACTTAGTGAAAACAAAAGAAGAAAGAGGGACACATGATTAACTCACGAACGATAAACGACATGGATGGCAGGAGGGTGACCCCTGACCACCCTGTAATGTCCCAGGGGCACACCAGTTCATGTTGTCCAAGCATCGCTGGTTGTTCCGATTGGACGGATGCTTTAAATGATGAACGAAGAGCGAAACCTGAATTTGGTCTTGATATAAGTAATATAGAGCAAATGTGCAAAAGTTTACCGCACGACTGCTATGTTAATGCCGCAACTGGAGCCAGTTTGAGGGGTGAACACTCAGATGGTTCAGTCACCTATCTACATGCCTACTGCAAGAAGCTAACCTGCCGCACATGCGCAAGAAAGATCTGCAATACTCTAATAGATTCATTAGCTGATCAGATAGTGGATCATAAGCTGCTCTACTTTGTAACGCTCACACTCCCAGGTGATGTGAGGCCTGAAAATCAGGAGATCAGACTCAAACAGTCATTACGTAAGCTGATGAGGTCTGCCAAGCGAGCTTTTGGTGCTCTGTCGTATGTGTGGGTAATAAGCTCCCATAGTCGTGGCTCTCTTCATCTGCATGTGCTCACAAGCGTGGACCTCCGTAAGGGCATGGACAATGGCAAGCGGATACCATGGCTCAAAACCAAGTGGCACAAGCTTACTGGGGCGCAACAGGTTAGCTGTGTGCCGTCACTTCCGGCTGATGCTCTCAATCGGGCTATCTATATGGTGAAGAACATAATGGAGGGTGTTCTTAGGCGTCCTGAGCTTGGCCGTAGGCGTGGCTGTACCCGCAACATCAAATTAATGGCACAGATGGAGCTTGATAATGAAGGTACTGAATGGTCGTTTGTTGATAGGCCAACTTCGCTCATAGCGGTTGAGAAAGGTGTTGCTCCCCACTTCGCGCTGTTTAACGGTCCAGTTAATATACCACCAAAGAGCAAAACGGTTGGAGCGCAGCGACAATCGGTTACCGCTACACCATCCAGCCGCCGTGAAGGAGGCACCGCAGGTGACGGCTGAACACGCGGCAAGATGTGTCTGCGGTTTTGTTTAACCAATTTAAGTGAGGATAATATTATGGAATCCAAAGAGAAAGTTTATGTAGAAGAGATCCACCGACGGCTGGTCGACGGTTGCGAATATGTATTCAACCGTGGCTGGCAGTGTGATCCGCCCAGCTTCAAGAGCGTCAAGATGGCTTGTGAACGGCTGCTGGAGCTCTTTCCTTCAGCCCGTGCTATACTGACTATGCGCCACGCCAACCTGCGTATACTGCGTGAGATGTGCCTGGAGCGCGGGTTGGATCTGCTGGTACCAGCCAAGGCCTCGCATGATGTCTTCAGGATACCCCGTAGTGCGCTGCTTAATACGGATGGCACCCGAAATCATAAGAGCCTCTCTATAACCGAAGCCATGCGCTATGCTCAGCCCTACAGTGGCCCAGTAGACCTGATTGTTACCGGCTGTATCGGTTTCAACCCGGCTGAGCGCAATCTCTACCTGCTTGGTGACGATGGTATTGCCGGCCTTATTGAGGAGTGGCGTACCAGGTGGCTTGAGAGATCTGAGGATGGGCAGAGCCATGGCTTTGACCTATCGCCGGATGTGTCCGTAGTGGCTCTGGCATCCGACTTACAGGAAGTAAGCGGTTGGCCGCCCATCATGCGATCCTTCTTAGAGGCTGATCTTGTGATAACACCGACCCGAACCATTAAACTCGGGGTTCCTCAGGATTCCACTTTTAATGAATAATTTACTAACACATACAAAAGGAGGTCATCGACATACTATCGACTGTGGCCCCATATGGGACTCAGTCATCTCAACAATTGCGAGAGTAAACTCGCCCTACCGTTAAAAGTGACGTGGAAATAGGCACCACGGCCACTGCGACTGGTTGGTTAATCGTAAAAAATAACTGGAGACCTGATGATTGCCTACAGGCTACCTCCAATAATAAACATAACTCCTATTACCAGTGAGTGCTGAGAAAGGATTGATTTACATTGAGATAACACTAACCGGGAGTGATTCCGGTTGCAATTAGGAGAAGCAACATGCTGCCTAATACATTATTGGTTATAAAGACGGTGCTTGCGGGTGATGACTCGGTAAGCCCAGAAGAAATTAAAGTGGTGATCGATGCGGCTATGAAAGGAGCCCAGAGTGATAAGCCAAAGGACCGAATCCTTAGTCGTAAGGCTGTGGCTGAGCGATTTGGTGTCACCACTAAGACGATTGATAACTGGAGACTCAAAGGAGTACTTTCTCCTTTAGTGATACCAGGTTCTACGAAGGCTATTGGGTATAGGGAATCGGACGTAGACTCTCTGATAGCCGGTAGCACTGTCCAGAACGCCGTGTAAGCGGTCGGGCGGGTGAGGGTTACTCCTTGCCCGCCTTTTTGCTTTGAGTGCCTTACAGCGCGATCTGAGCACTATTATGCGGCATGCATATGAGCAACCACCGGATTATGTGCATCTTTATAAATACAGCCGGTGAAATGCACTAAGTTGCATGTCTTACTTAATTCCGAACCAGATCGGGTTATAACAG
>Ga0307990_1001227_pt1 | contig 21810 bp, 26 predicted proteins | sample EllFjometagen129_FD_203168 | JGI IMG/M metagenome (GOLD analysis project Ga0307990, IMG submission 203168) | Marine microbial communities from Ellis Fjord, Antarctic Ocean - #129 | ecosystem: Environmental > Aquatic > Marine > Unclassified | place: Southern Ocean | collected 2014-10-08
GAGAACTGAGAAATACGATACAAAATGAACTCCGTGCGTCACAGATGCAGACAACAAACTCCAACAAACAAAAACGAAGAAAAAGAAAACGGTTACATGCAAGAACCTAACCGGAAATTACTGGTGTGCAAAACAACAAAAAATCAATTTTATTTCTATCAAAGCATTTTAAAAGCTTTTCTGCTGCTTTTTCCCCTAAATCAACAGCAGTTTCGCTTGTTTTAGCAATATGACGTTGCGATATTCCAATTTTTGTTTCTATTTTTTGAGAATCCCAATTTGGGAATTCTTTTTTCAAATCTTCGTTGCTAATTACCTTTTGAGGCAAATAAATGTCTATTCCTGTAATTTTCATGTTATAAAATCTTCTTCATTTTTTTTCCTATCACTTTGCTTGCACATAACAGAGTAATAAATGGAAACTTTCCATGATATTAAACTATATAGATGGACATATTTTCCATCTATTTTCATATTAAGCAGTTCAATATGGGAAAAGTGGTCCACTTATTAAATATTGCTTGTAAATTTCCATATATTGTGAGATTATCATATCCACCATGGAAAATAAACCAAAATTTCGACCAGATCCGAATGCCAAATTAATGGACCAAATGCGGGAGGTACTCCGTTACTATCATTATGCCTATCGTACCGAGTCCACTTACTGCCGATGGATTCTTCGCTATATTCAGTTTTTCGGAGGCAAAACTCATCCCCGGAAACTTGATGCGAAGCATATTGAAAAATTTCTATCACACCTGGCGACCAAAGGCAATGCTGCTGCCTCCACACAGCGCCAGGCCTTGAATGCTCTCGTCTTTCTCTATCGTGATGTCCTTAATCAGCCCCTTGATGGCAAGATCGCCCCTGTCCGTTCAAAACGAAAACCGAGCCCTCCAACCGTCCTGACTCAAGAGGAAGTTCAACAGGTGCTCCGGATGATAAGCGGAACTCATGCATTAATGGCAAAACTGCTTTATGGGGCAGGCTTGCGCCTTATGGAATGCGTCCGATTACGCATCCAGGACGTAGACTTTGGCCAAGACATCCTCTATGTCCGAGGCGGCAAAGGCGGTAAGGATAGGACAACCATTTTTCCACAGAATATTTGCGAAGAACTACGATTGCATATTGAAAGAGTAACGGATTTGCATCACAGAGACCTTGAGGAAGGTTACGGTGAGGTATATCTGCCCGAGGCATTATCTCGCAAATATCCTAATGCAGCCAGAGAAACACGCTGGCAGTATGTCTTTCCAGCCAAAAAAAGGTCCATCGACCCGAGGTCAGGCCGTGAGATGCGTCACCATGTGTTGGAGTCCGGCCTCCAGAAGGCTGTCAAGCTCGCTGTTCAACGGGCCGGGATTCAGAAGCGTGCTACCTGTCATACGCTGCGGCACAGTTTCGCCACCCATATGCTGGAGAACGGCATTAACATCCGGGTGCTCCAGGAACTTATGGGCCATGCGGATGTTAAGACCACTGAGATTTACACACATGTAATGAAACGCGATATTACCAGTCTCCAGAGCCCGCTGGACAGATTGAGCGAATGACGCCGATTTCATCTTTACCCAGTTTTCCTAAGTTGAGCGATTAGCTGTTAGCCATTGAATCCCCAAAGGGGGTAGCGAAGCTGCATTCATGCTATCATAAAATCATAATATCAATTTTAGGAGAAACTATGAACACTATAAAAACAGTCGGCCGTAGCGGTCAGATCTCACTTGGCAAAAAATTCGCCGGTCAAGTAGTAATGATTGATGAAATCGAGACCGGCGTTTGGATCGTCAAGCTGGGTCGGTTTATTCCCGATAATGAAAGATGGTTACATGGTCCTGGAGTTCAGGCCGAACTCAATGAAGCCGTTGCTTGGGCAGAAAAAAATTCACCCAGAGATACAAACTTTGAGGAATTAGAGACCCGGATCAAGCAATGAGCCAGAAAATATATCAGACGGTGCGCTTGGATTTGAACAACCCTGTCTTTCAACGCCGCCTTTTCAACCTCACCAAAAGTGACCAGCGTAACATCCTAAATACTCTGCGGAAATTAGCAAACATGACATGGCAACAGGTATATTCAGATTATGGTCTAAAATGGGAGGTCATTTTATCTCAAAAAGGCCCGAGCGGCAAAAAACTCTACAGTTTTCGAATTGGAAAGGGATTTTGGGGGATAGCGTACCGTGATGGTTTATGGCTACGCCTGTTGTCGTTGCATTCCGATCATGACTTTGCTTATCAGTAAGCCATTCTGAACCTTTTTCCCCTTGTTGGAGATCACCCGTTTCACAGCCAACAGCTTGGCGTAGAACGAGCGGGTTAGTCCTAAATTCAAGGATTGACAGATTGAATTAAAAAGGCTATTATAGCTATTATCATATGGACAACATAGTAAGAAAGGCAAATTGAAATGATTCAGGTCAACATATCCGAGGTCAAAAACCGGCTTAGTTATTATCTCAGGTTAGTACGTGGAGGGCAGCAGATTGAAATTCTTGACAGAAAGACCCCTTTGGCCAGAATAATACATGTTTCAAAGGCAGAAACCGAGAACCGTGAAACCCCTTGGATTAAAGAGATGGTGGGGCTTGGCATAGTTTCGACGCCTGCAAAAGACGGGTTCCCGGCAGAATTCTTGGACAAAGAGAAGGTAATTTTACCACAAGCAAAGGGCAAAACATCTGCCCTCAAAGTCCTGTTGGAAGAAAGAAATAGTGGGCGATGAAGTTCTGGGATTCCTCGGCAATGGTTCCACTGATAGTGGATGAAGAAGAAACTGATTACTGCCTCAAGACCTTATCTGATGATCAAGAAATGCTGATTTGGTGTTTAAGCAAGGTGGAAGTTATCAGTGCCCTGTGTCGGCTGGTTAGAGAAAAATCGCTTTCTGTGGACGAATTCCAGAAGGCAAAGAAACGATTGAATGATCTTATCGAGCGTGCCCATAAGGTAAAAGTAATTCAAAAAGTAAGAGACAGGGCATTGAGGCTGCTGGAGGTTCATCGGCTGCGCGCAGCCGATGCCTGCCAACTTGCCTCTGCTCTGGTAGCCACTCAGGAAGAGCCTCACAGACTGGCGGTGATCTGTTTCGATCAACGATTCATGAGAGCTGCCATCAAAGAAGGGTTCGTTGTGAATCCGGATAGGCCCGCCGTTTTACCGCAACCCACCGAACTGTAAGCGTTTACAGGGTATTGCAGATGTGAGGCGGAGGGTACGCAGACGTACTTCCCGTACTTCAAGTGCCCGACAACAAAGCAGATGCGGTGCCCTGTGAACGCTTACAATAATTCTCATTCGGGCAGCCGCAAATCCTCTACATTTTGTATGCTGTTGGCCTCCATGTAGTCCCTGATACCTGCCAGCACGTTCTCTGCGGTGTCTGGCCGTACGAGTGTCGCCGTGCCGATTTCAACTGCCCTTGCACCGGCCATCAGGAATTCAAGCGCGTCATCCGGGGTGCTGATACCACCGATACCGATTACAGGGATGTCCACAGCTCGGACTACTTGCCAGACCATGCGCAGGGCAATGGGTTTGATTGCCGGACCTGAGAGTCCTCCAAATACGTTTGCCAGGGCCGGACGCCTGGATTTTATATCTATGGCCATACCCAGCAGTGTGTTTATGAGAGAAATGGCATTCGCCCCTGCAGATGCAACTTTTCTGGCAACTTTGGTAATATCAGTCACATTTGGTGTGAGTTTTATTATTACAGGAAGGTCCGTGGCCTTTTTAACCGCACGAGTTACATTTGCCGCAGCTTCAGGGTCTGTGCCGAATGCAATGCCTCCTGCCTTTACATTCGGGCATGAGATGTTTACTTCAATGGCCTTGACGCCATCCGCCCCGTCGAGCTTTTTTGCTATTTCAGAATATTCTTCAACCGAGTCTCCAAGGATATTGACAATCAAAGATGTCTTTGCATTCCTGAGCCGGGGGAGTTTGTCCTTGAGGAAAGATTCTATTCCGACATTTTCAAGCCCTATGGAGTTCAAAAGACCGCACGGGGTCTCCACCAGGCGTGGGGGAGGGTTCCCTGGACGTGGTCTGATGGAAATACCTTTTACTATAATTCCACCTACCTGTTCCAAATCAAGAAGACTGTCTAATTCCGTCCCATAACCACAGGTCCCTGAGGCGAGTAAGACAGGATTTTTGAGTCTGAGAGGACCTATGTTAATTGAGAGATTTGGTGATTTAGTGATTTGGTGATTTAGTGATTTGGTGATCACTGGGTGTACTCCCAATTGACTTGATCTGCGTCAAATACCGGTCCTTCCTTGCATACGTGGAGAAATTCCCTGCTATCTGATTTCGGAACGGCACAGCCCAGGCACAGTCCTATGCCGCAAGCCATAGCAGCCTCCAATGAGACTTGGCAGGGGATATTTCTTTTGCGGGCCATATGATAGACGGCTTTCATCATAGGCCACGGACCGCAGGTATAGATTTGCGCCATGCCTGTGATTTCCTGGAGCGTTTGAGCCAACAGGTCTGTTACCATTCCCCTTTGCCCGAGGCTTCCGTCCTCTGTTGCAATATGAAAATTTCGGGTGAGTCTTGAGAAGTCCTCAATAGTCGGGATTTCCGAAGCATTTCCAGCCCCAATCAAAATGATGAGTTTGCCGGATTGCTTAATTCTTTCTGCCAGAAGGAGCAAAGGTGCAATGCCTAGCCCTCCGCCCACCAGTATGCACTGAGGACGGTTATCAATTAACCTGAAGCCCTGTCCCAGCGGTCCCAGCACCCTGACTATCTCTCCGGGGCGCCGCTTCGAGAGCAGGCGGGTGCCTATGCCGACTTCCTTATAAAGAAAACTTATTTGGCCGTTTGCCCTGGTTTTGTAAATGGACAGGGGGCGGCGAAGCAGAGGGTCCCTGCTATTATTGTAGTTAACCTCAAGCATACAAAATTGCCCAGGGTTGGCTGACTCCAGAATTGCAGGGGCCTTGACCGTAAGCAGGAAAATACCATGGGCAAGTTGTGTCTGTTCTATAATCCTGGCAGGTATGTCGAACCTGGGCATCAGACCTTCCAGATAAGAGAAATGGCTGTTGCGGTAAACAGGATTATGCTTATGGCCCCGTTAAAGGTGAAAAAGGCCATATTCATCCGGGAAAGGTCCTTGGGATTTACTACCAGCCTTTGCATTATCAGGAGTGCAAAGGTAGCCAGCAAGCCACAGTAGTATATCCAGTTAAGATGTGCCAGAAGGCCTACTGAAACAAGGGCGATAAAGGCTACCAGGTGGAATATGCCTGAGATCTGGAAGGCCCTTTTTATTCCCCACCTTGCAGGTATTGAGTGCAGGCCCTGTTTCCGGTCAAAATCATAGTCCAGGCAGCCATATAGCACGTCAAATCCTGCTACCCAGAAAAGAACGCCCGTGCTGAGGATCAGAGGAAGGAATTCTACATTTCCTTTTACTGCAATCCATCCGGCCATAGGGGCCAGGCTCAGGCTCAGGCCCAAAAAGAGGTGGCACAGAGAGGTGAACCTCTTGGTATATGAGTAGCTGAGCACTATAGCCAGGAAAACCGGGGAGAGCAGGAATGCCAGTCGATTCAGTTCATAGGTTGCCAAAAAGTAAATCCCGGAAGCAACTATTACCATGATCCAGGCGTCCCTTGCCTTTACAGTCCCTTTGGGGATGGCCCTCTCTTTTGTGCGTGGATTCTTTGAATCAAAGGGGATATCCGCTATACGGTTAAAAGCCATTGCAGCCGTCCTGGCTCCAATCATAGCAACAAGAATCCACAGGGAAGTCCACAGGTCAGGCAGTCCTTCAGCAGCCAAAAAGGCCCCAAGGTATGCAAAGGGCAGGGCAAGGATGGTGTGCTCGAACTTTATCATTTCAAGCAGCATCCAAACCTTTGAATTTGGTGATTTGGTGATTTGGTGATTTGGTGATTGCATGCGGCTATCCTATTATCAAATGATTATACTGCAAGTCATGAAATATGATTCCGCTCAAAATTCACCTTGCCATCGTTTCAGGTCGTCCACTCTGAAGCCCAGAAATTCCGCCAACCTGCCGGCAAAGAATGATGCCATTTCATCAATATTTCTAGGTTGATAGTAGAAGCTGGGCATTGCAGGATATATTACGGCCCCAGCCTCTTCTGCCAACAGCATATTTTGTAAGTGGATTCGATTCAAGGGGGTTTCTCTGGGAACCAGGATAAGGGGCCTGCGTTCCTTCAGGAAACAGTCAGCCGCCCTGTGGATCAGGTTTTGGCTGAATCCGTGAGCTATGGATGCCATGGTCCCCATTGTACAAGGGATGATTATCATGGCTTTCCACCTGCTTGAACCACTTGCAGGGGCAGCGGCCAGGTTATCCGGGCTGTAAACTGTGTGTGCCGCCCGGATCAGGGCCTGGAAGCCGTCTTCCTTGATCTCAATTCTGGAGACCTGTTCCCCTGTCCTGGATACGATAAGATGGACCTCCCGGCCCAGGTCTTTTAGGATTTCTATTAATTTAAGGCTGTAGATAGACCCGCTGGCCCCGGTGATTGCAAGAAGGATTGGCTCCTGGCCTTTATCCTTCATCATGTCTTCAGTCCCAGCTTTGGCCACAGCTTGTCAACCTTTTTGATGATTTCGCTTTCCATTTTTATTACATCCGGCCACTGTCTTGTGAACCCTTCTTCCGCCCACTTTCTGGTGCAGTCTATACCCATCTTGCTACCATAAAGGGGGAGTGGTGCCGCATGATCAAGGGCATCTACCGGCCCATCCGCGAATACAATATCTCTTCTGGGGTCTATGTTGTTACCCATGCGCCATAGTACCTGGGACAGATCCTGTACGTCCACCTCGTTGTCAAAGATAAGGATTATTTTACAGAACATCATCTGGCCGAGACCCCAGAGGGCATGCATTACTTTGCGGGCATGGCCGGGATAGCGCTTGTCAATGGATATAAAGGCCAGGTTGTGAAATACGCCTTCAAGGGGGAGATTCATGTCCACAATTTCAGGCAGAGTCTTTTTTATCATAGGAAGAAAGAGGCGTTCAGTGGCCTTTGCCATGTAGCAGTCTTCCTGTGGAGGTTGTCCGACAATGGTGGCCGGATAGATGGCGTCTTTTCTGAGGGTCATGCAGGTTACATGAAAGACCGGGTATTGGTCAGCCAGGGAGTAATATCCGGTATGGTCGCCAAAAGGACCCTCGATTCGCCGTTCTTTAGGCTCGACATATCCTTCAAGAACTATCTGAGATGAGGCCGGGACCTCCAGGTCCACAGTCAGGCATTTTACAAGCTCGACCGGTTCTTCTCTTAAAAATCCTGCAAAAATGCATTCGTCTATGTCGTCGGGAAGCGGGGCGGTTGCCGCATAGGTCATAGCCGGGTCGGGTCCTATGGCGACGGCAATTTCCAGGCGTTGTCCCATACGCTCGGCAACCCTGTAATGGTGGGCCCCGCCCTTGTGGGTATGCCAGTGCATGCCGGTTGTATTTTTATCAAAGACCTGCATGCGGTACATGCCGACATTTCTGATTCCGGTCTCCGGATGGCGGGTAAAGACCAGGGGCAATGTTATGAAAGGACCTCCGTCCTCGGGCCAGCAATGAAGCACCGGAAGGCGGGTCAGATCGACGTCCTCACCTTTGTAGACTATTTTTTGACAGGCGGCCTTTGGGACAGTCCTTGGAAAGGCGTTTTTTAAGCGTTTGAGCTTGGGTAATATTTTCAATTTTTTTAATAGGGTGTCAGGGGTCTCTGATTCGATAAAATTCAGGATTTCATCGCCAAGGGAGTCGAGGTTGGGCACTTCCAGGGCCATGGACATCCGCCTGTAGGACCCAAAGGTATTCATAAGCACAGGCATATCGAATCCCTGGATATTTTCAAAGAGGAGGGCCGGTCCAAACAATTTGCAGACCCTGTCAGTGATCTCTGTTATCTCAAGGAAGGGACTGACAGGCTCTTTGATCCTGACAAGTTCTCCATGTTTCTCAAGTTTCTTGATAAAATCCTGAAGATCGCAATATGCCATGGCTTCTACCTGCCTTTCATTTTCTGTAACCAATCTTATCATACCCTTCTTGACGCTAACAGGCACGTATGTTAATAATTTCCGCCTGCGGGGCTGTAGCTCAGATGGGAGAGCGCTTGAATGGCATTCAAGAGGCCGGCGGTTCGATCCCGCCCAGCTCCACCAATTTAAAAAATTACTATAACCGTTCACGGTTGAAAGGTGAACCTCTGAACCTCTGAACGCTCACAGATTACTATAGGGAGGGCCTTTCCGGGTTTTTCTTAATAAGTAAGGGTCCCTGCTAATGAGAAATTGGCCTTCTTCTGCGGCAGGGGCCTTATTGTTTATAGCCATGGAACTGCGGGAAAATGTCTGACCCTAAACACAAGAATAAAGACCTGGGCCGAGATCAAAAGGTTCGTGAAGATGAACTGATACTCAAGGTCACAAAGGAGATAGTAGTAAAATTTATAGAAATGGGAAGGGTCACACCTACCTCCTTTGACGAGGTTTTTGAGCTTGTATATCGGACAGTCGCATCTGCCAAATCAAGGCATAGCAGGTAACCAAAAAAATCTTTTCCAAATTTCTCAATGTAGCAAAATATAACACGGATTTTTCAGCAGGAAAATCCAGAAACTCGCCTCCTTTCTTCATTGGTAATTAGTGTCTGAACGAAAAGGCCATTCAGACACAATTTTGAATTCTAAATTCTAAATTTTGAATTAAAAAAGGAAACAACCTTAAAGAGAGTATCCACTTCATTGTTCTTGGGTATATTGTAGGTTGGGTTAAGCCGTCGGTCTGCAACTAATTTTGTTGGGTTCACTAATTTTGCGGTGATCTCAGTACGTTGAGGTTCTATTAAGTCAGGCGAACCCAACAAAAGTGATGACTATAACCGCTTAACCCAACCTACAATTTGTCGTTTAGGGTAGCGAAGTGGATAGCCCCTTAACCTTAATATATTAACTGTCCCTGACCTAAATTGAGAAAACAAAATTTAGGGTTTCCGTTCAGGCACTAATTAAGAATCGATGCTGGCAATTGGTACAAATGTCAAGGAATTTAAGCAAGTACGATCCAGTAATAGCGCCCAAGTTTACTGAGTGAGGGTTCATTTTTTGTCTTGACAGCCGGGTTCTCTTGTGATAGTTCAATTCACCAAAGTCAGTGATGTTAAACACGGACAAGGGCTAAAAACAGTAGCTTGACTTTGAATGTGGAAAAGAATATACACTGACACCAATAATACTTGAATGATAAGTTTTTCTAATAATGGTGCTGAAACTGAAGTGTGATTCAGCATTTTTGCACCATTAACGGTATGGGATTTACTTTGAGAGGAGGGCTATTGACATGATGAGCGGTTTTGAGACCATTGTCATGTATTTTGGCATGTCGGTGCTGGTGGTGATCATCATGCTTGGCGGAGCCTACATCCTTGGGCCTTCTCGTCCCAGCGCCAGTAAGCAAAGTACTTATGAATGTGGTATGCCACTCCTGCATCTTGCCCATACTCGTCGTTATGCCATTAAGTATTTCCTTGTTGCTATACTCTTTTTGGTATTCGATCTGGAAACGGTCTTGATTTTTCCCTTAGCTGTCAGATATCATGAATTGGCTGCAGTTGGTTGGGGTGCTTTTTTTGAAATATTTATCTTTGTGGCGATTTTATTGGCGGGTCTTATTTATGCCATAAAAAAAGGCGCCATAGAGTGGGATTAAGGAGAGAGTACGTATGGGGAAAATACAGGCATACAATGGTGGTGGATGGATAGCCACCAAGCTGGAATGGCTGATTAACTGGGGGCGGAAAAGATCACCGTGGCCTCTCCCTTTTGGTACTGCTTGTTGCGGTATAGAGATGATGTGTGCTCTGGCCGCAGGTTACGATATGGCAAGATTCGGGGCTGAACGGCCCAGTTTCTCTCCGCGTCAGGCAGACGTGCTGATACAGGCAGGTACCATAAATCTGAAGTTGGCCCCTGTTTTTAAGAAGATATATGACCAGATGGCTGAGCCAAAATGTGTTATTTCCATGGGTGCCTGTGCCAGTAGTGGAGGAGTTTTTAGGACATATGCCACGCTCCAGGGTATAGATAAGCTTGTGCCTGTGGATATTTATATTCCAGGCTGTCCTCCCAGGCCTGAGGCCCTGTTGCAGGCCTTGTTGATGTTTATTGAAAAGACTGAGAAGAGTCAGCCTATTACACATAAGAAGTACTCTGATTTATTGGTGGGTACCTAACCATGGATCTCAAGAAGAGAGTGGAACAGTGTCTCGGGCCTGAAAATTTTGTTGTGGCCATGACTGAATGTCAAGGCGACCTCAGTGTAGAGGTTCCAAAGAGGAATATTCTTGATGTAATGCACCTCCTGCGGGATACACCCGATCTCGGTTTTAATTTTCTGAGTGACGTGTTTGGGGTGGATAACCTTGACCTGAATAAGCCCAAGAAAAAGCCTAAAAAGAAAGAAGAAGGTGAGGGTGCTGAGGTAGAAGAAGAATCAAAAGAGAAAGGGCCTCTCCCGCCACGTTTTGAAGTAGTTTATCTGCTGCTTTGTCTTGAACGAAATGAGCGTCTGCAGGTGAAGGTGCGTGTGGAGGAGAGTGATATGGAGGTGGACAGCCTGTATCTCATATGGAAGGCCTCGGATTGGCCTGAACGGGAGGCATTTGACATGTATGGCATACGCTTTAAGGGCCATCCCAATCTCAAGAGACTCCTGATGTGGGATGAGTTTTCTGCATATCCTCTTCGCAAGGACTATCCTCTGGAAGGCCAGGGCGAAGAACGCCACCTGATATACGACGATTAGGAGATATGAAGGTGAATCAGAATCCCACTTCTCAGACTAGTTACGAGTCAGATAACTATGTAACTATAAATATTGGTCCTTCTCATCCGTCCATGCATGGTACCCTCCGTATAGTCGCTGTGACGGATGGAGAGACTATAGTTAAGGCCGAACCGGATATAGGTTATCTACATCGGGGCGTGGAGAAGCTGGGCGAAAATCTTACATACCATCAATTTATTCCTATTACTGACAGGCTCAACTACTGTTCTGCCATTCCCAACAATGTGTCGTATGAGATGGCCGTGGAGAAATTGATGGGTGTTGAGGTCCCTGAGAAGGCCCAGCTTATCCGGGTCATCATGATGGAACTTGCCAGGATTGCAGATCACCAGGTCTGTATAGGTATCCTTGGCGTAGACCTTGGGGCCTTTACGCCATTCTTCTATCTTATCATACAGCGTGAAGAAATCTACGAGATATTCGAGTGGTTTAACGGTGCAAGGCTGACTAACACCTTTGGCCGTATCGGCGGAGTGGATGCCGATTTGCCTGATGACTTTGAGCAGAGGTGGGAGGAGCTCAAGCCCAATGTACGAAAGGCCAATGATGAGACTGAAAAGCTCCTTACTCACAACCGTATCTGGATGGACCGTACCATAGGCGTCAGTACCTTTTCTCCAGAAGACGCCCTGAACTGGGGCTTTACGGGTCCGTGCCTGAGAGCATGTGGGGTCAAGAGGGACTTGAGAATAGATGAACCCTACTGCATGTATGACAAATTTAAGTTTGAAGTGCCGGTCGGGAAAAATGGAGACGTATTTGATCGTTACATTGTGCGTATGATCGAGATGGAGGAGTCCATCAAAATTATTGACCAGGCATACAAACTTTACAAGGAGATGCCGGCCGATGCCCCTCTGATGGCAAGGGTGCCCAAGGTCATCAAACCCCCGGCAGGCGAAGTGTATAGTGCTCTTGAGTCTCCCAACGGGGAGTTGGGTTTTTTTGTAAAGAGTGATGGTTCAGCTAAGCCTTATCGAATCAGGATAAGACCCCCATGTTACATGATGTTTCAGGCCCTTCCTGAGTTGGTCGAGGGGGAAATGGTAGCCGATTTGATAGCCTGTATCAGTAGTCTTAACGTTATTGCTGGCGAATTGGACAGGTAAGGAGGCTGATGCCCATGGATGACTGGCTAATCGCAATTATTAAGGTCGTTTGTATCTGGGTATGGGTTTTGCTCATAGCCGTGGTCATGACCTGGGTGGAAAGGCGAGGTGCAGCTTTGATACAGGATAGGCCGGGTCCGAACCGCGCCGGTCCTTTTGGACTGTTCCAGCCCTTAGCAGATGGAATCAAGCTCTTTACCAAGGAAGAGATAATACCTACAAAGGCTCGAAAGATTCTCTATATCCTGGGTCCTTTGCTTTTTTCTGTTCCGGCCTTTTCAACATATGCTGTCGTGCCCTTTGGAGACAAGATCATTCTTGGAGGCAAGGAGATAATACTCCAGGTTTCTGATGTAAATATAGGGTTTCTTTTCATATTAGCCCTTGGGTCCATGGCAGTGTATGGCGTAATACTGGGCGGTTGGGGCTCCAGCAATAAATATTCGATACTTGGGGGTCTGAGATCTACTGCCCAGATGGTTTCATACGAAGTGCCTCTGGGGTTGGCTCTGCTGGCTATTGTGTTTGTGTATGGCACCTTCAGCCTGAGAGATATATCTCTTGCCCAACAGGGGACTTTTTTGGGATTTCTCCCAAACTGGGGGATATTCAAACAGCCCTTGGGATTTATTCTGTTCATTGTGGCTGCTTATGCAGAGGCCAATCGTGTGCCGTTTGACTTGCCTGAGGCGGAAAGCGAAATTGTTTCGGGCTATCACACAGAATACGGTTCAATGCGATTGGGGCTTTATCTCTTCGGGGAATATGTAAACCTGGTAACGCTATCCGGTGTTACTGTGGCCCTGTATTTTGGCTCCTGGCATATGCCATATATTGACTTAGGCGCATATCTCGGACCCATATCATGGGGAATAGTATCTTTCTGTATATTTTTCCTAAAGGTATCATTTTTCCTGTGGATGTTTGTGTGGGTCAGGTGGACCTTGCCTCGGTTCAGGTATGATCAGGTTATGGGTCTTGGGTGGAAGGGGCTGATTCCTCTTGGCCTGTTTAATATCTTTATTACTGCGCTGTTTATTCAGCTTACGGTCTAGTCGGAGCACATTATGGCCAAACCGGTTGTCAAAAAGGAATATACCTTGCTTGAACGGATCTATCTGTGGGAGATCCTGAAGGGTATGAAGCTCACATGGGGACATTTCTGGTTTAATTTTAAGGCTTGCTGGAGGCCCGGGCCCCATACGATTCCAACATGCTGGCAGTACCCGGAAGATCGCACCAGAGAAATATCTCCTGTCTTTCGCGGTGAACATATGTTGCAGCGGGACGATAAGGGCAGAGAAAAGTGTATTGCGTGTGGCATGTGCGCAAAGGTCTGCCCGGCAAAGTGTATTACGATTACGAAGGGCAAGCGAAAGGAAGGCGAAGAAAATAAGTATGCTGCAAAGACATATCCTGCATCCTTTGAAATAGACCTTCTTCGGTGCATCTTCTGTGGTTTCTGCCAGGAGATATGTCCTAAGGAAGCTATTGTTCTGGGACAGAATTTTGAGTTGGCCAGGTATACCAAAGAAGAGTGTATACTTGATAAACATAAGTTGCTTTTAAATTATCAAAAGGCCAAGGAAGAGGGCAAGCTCAGGCCGCCAAGGAAGCGTGTTCCGGTTGTTCCTGCGCCACCTAAGCCAGAGAAGGATGAGAAGGCCGAGGGTGCTGAGGCAAAAAAAAGCAAGGTTGCTGCCGCTGGCAAAGCCAAGAAAAAGCCGGTCGCCAAGAAAAAGGTTGCCGAGAAGCCTTAGAGCGCTGAGAAGGAAGAATAAATAAGGTGTTGAGAATAACTGTTAGAGGAATTGGGTGATTGATATGGATCTATATTTCTGGGTATTTGCCAGCATGTCAGTTCTGGCCGGGCTATTTACCATAGCCGCAAAGGATGCATTGCCCAGTGCCATGGGACTGCTCACGGTATTTATTGCTCTTGCCAGCCTGTATCTCCATTTGCATGCCCCGTTGATCGCTATTTTCCAGGTGGCCATTTATGCCGGGGCCATCCTGGTCCTGATAGTGTTTGTTATCATGCTTCTCATGGCTCCGGGTGAAAGGTTGTCGGCTATACAGGCCAATGTCTCATACAGGAGTTCTGGTGCCATACTTGGATTATGTTTAATTGGTCTCGTAGCAGTCGGGACAAAGGGCGTGTCTGACATAGTGTCTATGAAGGGAGTCCCCGAAGGATTCGGAAATCCATCGATGTTTGGTGATTTGTTTTTCCGGAACTTTTTGCTTCATTTTGAAGTTGTATCCGTGCTCCTGCTTGTAGCACTGATTGGCGGGATCTATCTATGCAAGAAAAAATTTTAAGAGAGAGGGCTGAATGGCAACGCTCACACACTATATAGTCTTGTCATCAATACTCTTTGGCTTAGGAGCCATTGGTTTTTGTACCAGGAGAAATGCCTTGATTCTGTTTATGTCTATTGAGCTTATGCTTAATGCAGCAAATTTGCTGCTGCTGGCCTTTTCCAATTTTATGGCCGATATGGCAGGACAGGTTATGGTCCTTTTCATTTTTGCGGTGGCTGCGGCTGAGGTTGCTGTCGGCCTTGCGATACTAATAGTCCTCTTTCGGCATGTTCAGGAAGTGGACATAAGTAAGTTTAATGTCTTGAAATGGTGAAAAAACTGTATACAGGCATAGTTGTTTTTTGCTGTGTAATTAGGCCGTTTATCTAGGGAGTTGTTCATGGAAGGTTATCTGTTTCTTATACCACTTATACCTTTTATAGGATTTCTGATTAATGGCCTGTTGGGGCAAAAAATCGGGAGATCTGCTGTTTACTGCATTGGCTGTTCCAGTATAGGTCTGGCCTTTCTATTTTCCGTTTTGGCCGTGTACCAATTGGCATGCAGCCCGGCTGAAGACAGGTTGTTCGTTCAGTCCCTGTGGAGTTGGATAACCGTGGGCAATCTTAATATAGATGTTTCCTTGATGATGGATCCGCTTTCCGCTGTGATGATCCTGGTGGTTACCGGTGTGAGTTTTGTTATTCACATATATAGTATAGGTTACATGGCACATGATGAGTCATATTGGAGGTTCTTCTCCTACCTGAATATGTTCGTCTTTTTCATGATAATGCTGGTCCTAGGTTCCAACTATTTAGTGATGTTTGTCGGCTGGGAGGGCGTAGGTCTTGCTTCCTATCTGTTGATCGGTTTCTGGTACAAAGAGAACGTAAATGCAGATGCGGGCAAGAAGGCCTTTATTGTAAACCGGATTGGGGACTTTGGCTTTCTCCTTGGTATGTTTCTGATATTCATTACTTTTGGCTCCCTGTCTTATTTTGATGTATTCCCGAAGGCGGTTCACATGTATGAGCATGGCTTGCTGGCCATGAATTCACCGGTAATGGTAGCCATATGCCTCTTGCTTTTCCTGGGAGCAACCGGAAAATCGGCACAGATTCCTTTGTTTGTCTGGCTCCCGGATGCAATGGCTGGTCCGACTCCTGTTTCAGCACTTATCCATGCTGCCACAATGGTGACTGCTGGTGTCTATATGGTGGCAAGGACCAATATCCTTTTCACGCTTGCACCTACTGCGTTACTGGTTATGGTGCTGATGTCCGCGGCCACTGCCTTTATAGCGGCAACGATTGGTATCCTACAGAATGATATCAAGAGGGTTCTTGCATACTCTACTGTGAGTCAGTTGGGATATATGTTTATAGGTGTGAGTGTGGCTGCATATGGGGCAGGGATATTTCATCTGATGACCCACGCCTTTTTCAAGGCCTGTTTGTTCCTTTGCTCCGGCACGGTAATTCATGCTATGAGTGGAGATCAGGATATGAGGAGTATGGGCGGCCTTTGGAAGAAGATACCCATCACATATGTCACTATGCTCTTTGCAACCATAGCGATTTCAGGTATTCCTCCTTTTGCGGGTTTCTTCAGTAAGGACGAGATTTTGTGGAAGGCATTCACGTTTCCCTATTATCCTGTTGTAGGTAAAATAGTCTGGTTTATCGGCGTTCTTGCCGCTGGTATAACGGCCTTTTATATGTTCAGGCTTATTTTCATGACCTTCCATGGTAAGTTCCGCGGTACTGAAGAACAGGCCCGTCATGTGCATGAATCGCCATTCACAATGACAGGTCCTCTTATGGTCCTTGCTTTTGGTGCACTATGTGGGGGCTGGTTAGGCATACCGCATCTGATAGGTAACTACTTTGGCCATATCCCGAATATTCTTGAGAATTTTTTTGAACCGGTATTCGCTAACTCACATGAAATAATTGGTGCCTACGCTGGTGTGCAACATCATTCCACTGTTCTAGAGTGGGTCCTTATGGCCGGTTCGGTAGCTGTTGCCATTGGCGGTATTTCCTTGGCTTATTATATTTATATACGTCGTGTTGATGTACTTCCGAAAAGGCTTGCCGAGACCTACTCCATATATCACAAGCTTGTCTATAACAAATACTTTGTTGATGAAATATACTACTACGTGGTTGTCCTCCCGTTCTATTATCTTTCAATGTTTTTCTGGAAGGTGGTGGATGCGTTCTGTATTGATGGCGTGGGAGTGAATGGACAGGCATGGTTGGTACAAAGGGGATCAGGTGCGTTAAGGTTGGTCCAGAATGGTTATGTGCAGACCTACGGGGTATTTATGCTCCTTGGACTCGTTGTAATGCTCTGGTTTTTTATTGTGTAAAATCGGCTGAATTTTAATTTAGGGAACAGGGCCTGGAAAGAAAAGTTATGGAGTGTAACAAAACAAAAGGATCGAAGGGTAGATTATGAATGCTCCCATATTAACCTATGTAACCTTCTTACCTCTGTTGGGAGTGCTGGCTATTCTCTTTATCCCACAGCGGAGTGAATCAGGGAAGAAAGCAATTCGCTGGGTATCAATGATAATATCCACATTGGTGTTTTTTGTATCGCTGAGATTGTACTTTGATTTCGATCCGGACGTGGCAGGGTTCCAATTTATAGAGAAATATACATGGATCCCCAGCTATGGCATTACCTATTTTATGGGTTTGGATGGTCTTGCATTCTGGCTTGTACTTTTAACCACCTTTCTTACTCCGCTTACGATTCTCTCCACCTGGTCGGCCATTACCAAAAAGGTGAAGGAATTCCAGATAATGATGCTGGTCCTTGAGACAGCAATGCTCGGGACCTTTGTATCTCTGGACCTCTTTCTGTTCTATGTGTTCTGGGAAATTATGCTCATTCCCATGTGGCTAATCATAGGTGTGTGGGGCGGAGAACGAAGAATCTATGCCGCAATCAAATTTTTCCTGTTTACCGCAGTTGGATCTCTTCTTATGTTGGTGTGTATTATCGGTCTTGCCTATTTCCATAATCAACAGACTGGTGAGCTGACCTTCAATTTGCTCTCTCTTTACAACACAGATCTGCCAAGGATGTATGAAATACTATTCTTTGGTGCATTTGCCCTGGCATTTGCAATCAAGGTTCCGATGTTTCCATTTCATACATGGTTACCGGATGCCCACGTTGAGGCACCGACTGCCGGGTCAGTGATCCTGGCAGGCATTCTCCTGAAGATGGGTACGTACGGGTTTTTCAGGTTTGCAATGCCCCTCTTTCCTGATGGGTCGGCTTTCTTTACCCCGCTTATTATCGTTCTCTCAATTATAGGCATTATTTACGGGGCAATGGTGGCCATGGTTCAGCCGGATATCAAGAAACTGGTTGCGTATTCTTCCGTATCCCACCTTGGTTACTGTATGCTTGGGCTTTATGTTTTGAACCGTCACGGTGTGGAGGGGGCGATCCTCCAGATGGTCAACCACGGCATTTCAACGGGTGCCTTGTTCCTCTTGGTAGGTGTAGTCTATGAGAGACGCCATACCCGTTTGATTGCGGAATATGGAGGGATTTGCAGGCAGATGCCTGTTTATGCCTCTATCTTTTTCCTTATAACTTTGTCAAGCATAGGTTTTCCTACTACTAACGGATTTATTGGTGAATTTCTTATTCTGTTAGGGGTCTTTGAAGTAAACAAGGTTGCTGCTGTATTGGCAGCTACTGGTGTGGTTCTTGGGGCAGTTTATATGTTCTGGATGTATCAGAGGGTTTTTTACGGTAGGGTTTCAAATCCTAAGAACGAAAAACTTAAAGACTTGAACTTCAGGGAATTGGCATATCTTCTCCCTCTGGTTGTAATGGTATTCTGGATAGGCCTGTATCCCAATTTTTTTCTGAACAAGATGCATAAGTCAGCGGACCATTTTATCAGTCAGGTCAAGATTTCTGCACCTGTGCCGGTTGCGGTTGTAGAGCATCATACCTCTGTTGACAAGGCGCCTTTATATGTGAATGTGGCTAAGGAGTGATGAATATGAGCGATCTTGGATTTTCCTTTAGCCTGAGTCAGCTATGGCAGGTAACCGGGGGACAGATAATCCTCATTATTGCCGGTCTGGTGCTTATTTTTGTTGATCTTTGGCTATCAAGGGATGAAAAGCAAGACCACGTAACGACAATGGGTTGGCTCACTGCTCTGAGCTTTTTAGTTGCGTTGAAGTATATGATTGGCACGGAGTGTACACTCAACGAAATAGTCCTGATGGATGTGTTTTCTATAGACAAGTTTTCCATATTCGTGTCGGCAGTAATCTTGATGGCAGGCATATTTGCGAGCCTAATGAGTATAGGCTATTTGCGGAACAATCAACTAGTTAGATCAGAATATTTCATTCTTCTCTTGTTTGCCGTTTATGGCGCTATAGCCATGGTCCAGTCAGTTGATCTGCTCATGATGTTTATCACTCTTGAGGTGATGTCCATGGCGGTTTATGTCCTGGCTGCATTCCTGAAGAACGATAGGAAGTCACAGGAGGGGGCACTAAAGTATTTTCTCCTTGGGAGTTTTGGGTCTGCATTTTTCCTCTTCGGGGTTGCACTGGTCTATGGAATGACCGGTACTGTCAATATCACAAAGGTCGCTCAGGTGCTGTCCGCCGGTTCCTTCCTTGAGCACCCCGGGGTCCTTGTTGCTATGGCTATGCTGATGTCAGGGCTGTTTTTCAAAATGGCCCTTGTACCGTTCCATATGTGGACACCTGATGTCTATGAGGGTAGTCCTACGATTATAACCGGTTTTATGGCGACAGCGGTGAAGGCAGGGGCCTTTGGGATATTTATCAAGCTCTTGAGTGTTGGTTTTACTCCGATTCTTGCGCACAGCGGGCTACCTGAGTTCCAATCCACGGTCAACTTGGCAGCCCTGACAGTTTATTGGAAACCGGTGCTGTGGTGGCTGGCCCTCCTTACCATGTTTGTCGGCAACCTAGTTGCAGTATCCCAACATAATGTAAAGCGTATGCTGGCCTATTCCTCCATTGCCCATGCGGGGTATATGGTCTTAGGAATCCTTGCAGCCAATGATGAAGGTCGCATGGCTGTACTATTTTATCTCTTCGCATATACGCTCATGAATATGGGGGCCTTTGGTGTGCTCTATCTGTTGGATGGTCAGGAAGGAAATGCCCAGACCCTGGACGATTACAAAGGGTTGGGGTTCAAGTACCCTGCTCTCAGTTTCCTGATGTCTTTATTCCTGATTTCTATGGCAGGGCTTCCTCCCACTGTGGGTTTTGTCGGTAAGTTCTACTTGTTCGCAGCGGCCATAAAAGAAGGATATTTGCTGCTTGCCGCCCTGGGTATAATGACATGTGCTATTTCGGTCTATTACTACCTGCGGGTGATATGGATGTTTTATATGGTGGAGCCATCCAGGGAGGTCGTGGCCGGCAGAATTAGCGTTACTTCAATGGTCGCATTGATTGCTGCTGCCCTGGGGGTCGTGTATTTTGGAATGTTACCAGAAGGGCTGGTACAAGTGGCGAATGTTGCCCAGCAAAGCCTTGCTATGATCTTCTAGCAACAGTCACAGCGAGCGGGTGGCGAAATGCCCCGTCATGAACGTTTAGGTTCAATTCCTAATCAACGTTTTCGACTTGACGCCGGTTTTGGGATACATATTAAACCAAGATGATAGTTCCAAACGTGCTGGCAATTGCGCAATTATATCGAGATACCACCCCCATTGTGTTACCGGTATGTTCTCATCACGCCGCCAACTGGCTAAATCAGCTATGATTTGGATAGATTTGTAGAATTGCTTGGCTCGTTGTAAAAGCTGTCTATCCGTCTTTAGCACACGCTCTCGCTCCTCATCTGACAAGTGTAACTCATTTTGAGCAATTTCACTGCGTGTCATTAGCATGTCCAAATGCTCCATGCCACTCACATCGGCAAATTGCACATCCGTTTCGTAAGCTGTGATTGGCTCTCTATAGCTCATTATTTACCTCATTCAATGATCCAATCCATTCGAACCCGGGCTTGCTCAAATACCGTGCCGGTCGTTTAAGCACAACAAACAACTTATCACTTCCGCTGTATGCGGATTACGTTTTCTTAGCTTATTCCGTGTCTATGAAAGTTCATTATTGACTATGGTAATGACTATGGTTATAATAGGCAATAAAAGTGGAAGGGGCTATCCGGTTCGCTTCCCCTGCTTTTAATGAAAAAACAGGCTACCAACGTAAGGCGGGACAGCCTGTAAATTCAATCAGTTAGCAAACTCCTTAGATTTTGCTTGATTGTGAAATTACCATAGAGCCAAAATGGCGGAAAGTGTCCCATAAGTGCTAACTTAAGAGATATGGATTCCGGCTTTCGCCGGAATGACGCTGCGACTGAGTTAGCAATGATGGGAAAGTGTTCCGCTTTAAGTTGGTAGCCGAAAAAACAGAAGCACAAGGAGAGCAAAGTGGATACCCCAGCAAAATGAATACATCTGAGGAGTGTAACATGCAAACAATTAAAGCATCAGAATTCAAAGCAAAATGTCTGCACTTAATGGATGAGGTAAACCGGACAGGGGAAGAAATTGCGATCACAAAAAACGGGAAACCTGTTTCTATCTTGAAGGCGTATCGCATAGTGCCGAAAACACTTTTTGGCCTGCATAAAGGAAAGATACAGAGCAAAGATGATCTGATCGCCCCCTTGGATATTGAATGGGATGCCATTTAATGCTGGTACTTGATACACACGTTCTCGTATGGTTGGATGAAGGAAATCCACGATTAGGAACAAATGCATTACAAACAATTAACAGGGCGCTGGCATCCGGTCAACTTGGTGTGCCCTCTATCAGTTTTTGGGAAATTGCTATGCTGGTCAGAAAAAAACGACTGGATATCCAGATAGAGCTTGATGTCTGGCGTATTGAACTGCTGCAAAACGGTTTGCTGGAAATTCCACTACAGGGCTCAACCGCTCTCCGTGCCGGTCAGTTGCAGGCTTTTCACGGCGATCCTGCAGATCGCATAATCGTTGCTACTGCGCTCGAAAACTCCGCAATCCTTGTAACTGCTGACAAAAAAATTCTTGATTGGGACAAACTCCACCAAAAAATTGACGCCTCTCTCTGAGGGGTTGCTCAAGTGTCAAGATGATCTTCATCCCCGCCTGCCTGAGTTCGCGATGACGGGCAGGCGTCCGGGACCTTCTATCAATCCAAAGGAACTTCGAGTGGGCAGTTGTAGCGTTTTTATCTTACAGTCAGGCCGCATATAGTGTATCAACTGGTACAGGATTATGGAATCACCTTGGCAGAAGTAGCCCTATAGATCGGAGTTTCTATGTCTGCTATCTCCAAGGCAATTACAAGGAGAACGAAAGGGTAAGTCAAGCTAGTACAATGTAAAACTTAAGCCTTCGCATTCTGTTCAGTATTTGCTATAGTCGTCTTCATCAGACAAGGAGGGCGATATGGCACCACGCTACAGAGTGACATTAACAAAAGAAGAACGGAAAGAT
>Ga0307990_1001228_pt1 | contig 21810 bp, 17 predicted proteins | sample EllFjometagen129_FD_203168 | JGI IMG/M metagenome (GOLD analysis project Ga0307990, IMG submission 203168) | Marine microbial communities from Ellis Fjord, Antarctic Ocean - #129 | ecosystem: Environmental > Aquatic > Marine > Unclassified | place: Southern Ocean | collected 2014-10-08
GCAAAAGAAAACAAAGCAGCTTGAATATTTGCCATTATCAAAACAGGCAATTAATATTCTCAATGATATAAAAGATTCAAATAAAAAACATGATTATGTTTTTAATGAAATTGCAGATATGATAAACGAAAGGTCTGATATTGCTGTATTAAGTAAAATCAATAGGGAACTTAAACTCTGGGCTACAGAAGCAAAAATACAGAAGAATTTACATTTTCATGTATCAAGACACACATTTGCAACAATGTCATTAACACATGGGGTTGATTTATATACAGTCTCAAAATTATTAGGTCATAGAAATATTAAAACAACTACAGTCTATGCAAAAGTTGTTGATGAAAAGAAAGCAACAGCAGTAGCAAATTTGCCAAAATTAAATTTTAATAAGAATTAATATTATGGGCGTTATACTAAGAGAAAAAAAGCTAAAAGGCGGAAGTGTATCATTATACCTTGATATAGCACATAAAAGGGAAAGAAAATATGAGTTTTTGCATATTCGCATTTCAAACAAGAGAAAAGATTTAAAAGACAATCAGGAAAAAAGAAAGCTGGCTGAACGAATAAGAAGCGAAAGAGAATATGAATTGATAATCAAAGAAAGCGGACTATCCGACCATAAAAAGCGTTTAGCAGATTTTATTGTATTCTTTGATAATGTAGTTCATAATGAAAAGAAATCACATAGAATGTGGGTAAGCTCATTAAAACACGTACAAAAATATGTTGGAGAGAATGGCAGATTACCATTTATTAAAATAACAGAACAATGGATATTAGAATATCAAAAATATCTGTTAAGTCTAGTAAGTATCAATTCTGCTTTTAATTATCTGAATACTTTTAATATTGCTATGAATGTAGCAGTAACACAGAAAATTATTAGAGAAAATCCCTTTAAAACTATTCCAAAGCACCAAAGATTAAAAAGACAAGAAGTTGAAAGAACATTTTTAACTATTGAAGAGCTTAATAAAATGGCATCTGTTGAAACAAAAGTACATAAGCAGACAAAACAAGCTTTTTTCTTTGCATGTTTTACCGGATTACGATGGAGTGATGCAAACCCAATAACTTGGGATGATATTGATAATGTAGGTAAAGGAAAAAAAGAAAGCCATGTATTAAGATTTAAGCAACAAAAAACAAGCTCTTATGAATACCTGCCACTGTCAGAGCAAGCAATTGAGATAATCAAGGAACGAAAAGCAGATTTTAAAGAATTTCAGAAAAAGAAAAATATGACTTTTAGGGACAGGCAGGAACTTGATCTGGGCAAAACATATATTTTTCCATATGTAGTAGAATATAACCTGGCATCAAGAGCCAGACAAAAGAAGATAAACGAACAATTAAAGAAATGGGCTAAGGATGCCGAAATAAAAAAAGATATTCATTTTCATGTGGGACGACATACCTTTGCAACATTAGCCTTAACTTATGGAACTGACCTTTATACCGTTTCAAAACTACTTGGTCATAAAAGCATTAACACAACTACCATTTATGCAAAAGTGATTGATAAATTAAAAACTGAAGCTGTAGCAAAGTTGCCGACTATTAGTAAATAATAATAAAAATTAAGCTAAAAATATTTCAATTTTCTCTTGAGTATAAGGCTTCCTCAAAGCCTTTATCGTTATATCATTGTCAGAATAAGCCTTTTCAAAAACTATACTTACACTATTTATAAGAGGAACAACATTTGTAATTGAATTAAGGTCTTTTATCCCAAAAACAGCAGAAAGAATTTTCTTATATGTAGTAACATTCATTATTAATTGCGACCTCTCACCGTCAATCATCTCCAAAAGGCAAAAGAAATCACTATACTTTATTTGGTTCATAGGTTAAAATTTAAAAAACAAAAATAATATCTGTAATTGAAACAAAACAATTATAAGTTCAAAATATTATAAAAATCTAAACTTATTGGAAAAATCGGATAATAATTTAATTATTAAACTAAAATTCATTAATTTTATAGCACATAAAAAGATATTCTAAATTTATATTTACCATTTTATATTTAATATAATTAATGAGTATTCCAGTAAGAAAGATTATAGTAAAAGACTTTAATAATATTGAGCTTAAGAAACTATGCGATATTGAAGACCTTAATACTTGGGCATATAATATTTGTTTGAATAATAATCTTTTGGATTTAAAAAGCATTTTAAAGTATTACTGGGAGAATAAGAATTTTTTAAAATTAAAGAGAATAGGAGAGTTTATAAATTACAAATTAATAGATGTTTGTAAAAAATATGAAATAATTGCTTTAGAAAAATATAATGAGGACGAAATCGATTTAAATAATGAAAAAGGATATATATTAGATTTATTCAATGAAAAATTGATTAATGATTTGTCTACCCGACCAAGAAATGCTTTATCAAGGTTTTTAAAAAGAGATTATTCAATTAAAAATACTTACAAATTATTATTTGCTAAAAATAGTATAAAATTAAAAGTAATATACGGTGTTGGTGTCAAATCTGTAAAAGAATTAGAGAATTATAAATCAACTTTATCTAAAAAAATAGAATTTATAAAATTAGCCGATGATAAGAAAGTTATAAAAATTGAATACATGAAAGTTAAACTTATTGATAAATTTAAAAGTATCAGTATTGTTGATTTGAATAATTTAATAAATAAAAATGGAGAAATTTATCTTTTAAGTTTGATTGAGAATTTATTGTTTAAAAACAGAATATATTCTGGGGATGATTTAGCAGTTTTTTTAAATACTTTAAACTATTTTGAGAATAGAAAATATTATAGGACACAGAATGTTTCTAAAATTCTTAATTCATCAAATAGTAGAATCAGACAAATAAGGAGCAGAATATATAATGGATTTAATAATAGGTTTAAATTCATCTTTGATTATTACCCTGATTTTGAGAGTCAATATAATATCCCATCTAATACAGATTTAATTTATTTGGATAATAAATCTATAAAGAAGATAATTGAAAATGAAAAGACTGTTTTTAATAAAAACTTTATTTATAAGATTATATCTGTAAAATATAGTCAAACTCATGCAATAGTTGGTAAAGAGAGGAATATTATATATAATAAGAACAAGGGTTTATATAAATATTGGAAGAATATTTATATAATTTCAAAAGAACTTGTGTCAGTATTTGAATTTGAGAAGTTCTTAAATGAAATTATATTTAGACTAAATAGTAGAATTACAGAATCTTATACTTTGGATTTCGATTCGCATTTTTGCGAAATACTTTTAAAGGATAAATCCAAATATAAAAGAGTTTATGATGTTTGTAATAAAATCCTCAAAGCTGATTTTGATATAGTTATTGATAAAAATAAAAAAATAAGATTTAAAAAGAATCTACCGCCTGTTACAGATAAACTTGCAATAGAGATATTAAATGAAGTAAAGAAACCATTAACAGCAAAGCAAATTAAGAACAGACTATCAAAGAAGTATGTTGAAAGAAATTTTGATTTGAGGAATTTAGTTAAATCAATAAGAAAAAACCAAAAAATAATATATTTTGGACGTGTAGGTGTTTATGGTTTAAAGTCATGGGAGACATCAAATCCATTATTGAAAGGAGGAACTATTAAACATTTAATAATGGAATATATTGAAAATTATGGTGCACCTGCGCATATTATAGATATTGAGAAATATATTTCACAATTCTTAAAAACTAATTTTGATAATATATATGCGATTGTTATATATGATAAGACGAAATCATTATTAAAAATGAATCAATATTTTATTGGTTTACAAAGTAAAAAAAACAGCGAACAATATAAACAGTATTATAGATTACCAGCACGTTTTAATCATAGATTATTTAAATTTATAGGAAGTAGAAAATCTGTTAGCTATAATCTTGTAATAAATTATTATTCAAAGAAATTTGATGTTGAAGAAAAGATAATTGAGAAAATAATAGAATTTCAAATCAGCAGAGGAAGATTGGTGAAAATAAAAAATGAATTATGTTACAAGAGCAATAATAATTCATAAAAAAAATGATTTAATATACTTGTAAACCTATATCTTTCTTTAATAATTGATTGAATTAGAGAAAATAATAAGTGATATAAGTTAAAAAGAAATTAAAAATAATTGAATATTTGAAAAAGAGAATATCTTTGTATAAGATAAATAGTTTTTAGAATGACATAAAAAATAATATATTTAAAATATAAAGCGTAGCTTTTTATTCTTGTCCTTGAAAATCGCCAGTTTTCATAACAACTACGAGAATGATAAGTAACACGCTCACGATTGTGTGGGCTGTTCTTATTTGTAGTTGTGGGTGTCTGGCGATACCTCAAGGTCAGATAAGTTACAGCCCATGCTTTTTTTATATACAGTATGAAAAAACCAAAGCAAATAAAAAAAGAAAAAACAATACTCTTAATTGACAGTAATAAAATACATCGCCTGTTATTAGAGAAAATCCTTAAACGCACCAATTATAAGTTAATATTTGCCAATAGTAAGGAAGAAGTATATAATTATTGCAAAACAAATACAGATTTCAATTTAATAATAATTGAGCCTTTATTACCCTATACAGATGGCTACGTTTTAATGAAACACATAAAAGAAATTAGAAAAGAAATTCCAATAATAGCATTAACAGTTTGTGCCTTGTTGCACGAAAAAGAAAAATGTTTTAAATACGGTTGCGATGCTTATTTATCAAAACCTTTTGTTGCAAAAAATCTTATTCAGATTTTAGAGCAAAAGTTAAAAAATTAGGTTTTTATGAACTTTTAATATATATTTGTTAAATAATTTTAAACTTTTAAATTATGAAAAAAACAGTTTTACTTTTCGCATTAATGATTGTAAGCAGTTTAATGTTTGCACAAAACCCATCAATTATTCAGAAAGAATGGGTAAAAACATATAGTTATCAGGATTCCATTTACAATTGTGCAACAGCAATTGATGCAAACGGCTATGTTTATGTTACAGGCTATACTTATGATGCAATTACAAAAGCAAATGCCACAACAATTAAATACGATAGTCTGGGAAATGAACAATGGGTAAAACATTATAACGGAGCAAGCAACAATAACGACAGAGCCACAGGAATTATTCTTGATTCTTACGGAAATATCTACGTTTGCGGTTTTACAAGTGTCGGAGCAATAAACATAAACTGTTTATTAATAAAATACGACAATAACGGAAACGAACTCTGGACTAAAACTTATGATAACGGAGGCTACGATTGCCTAAATGCTCTTGCATTAGACAATAGCGGACACATATATTCAACAGGCGAAAGCTATGATGCAGGACATTACGATATACTTACATTAAAATGCGACCCCAACGGAAATATACTTTGGGGAAAACGAAAAGATAACGGAAATAACGATTTTGCAAAGTCAATAATTGTAAAAAACAACAGAGTTTATGTAGGCGGATATGGATATTTTACAAACTATAACTATTTACTAATTTCATACGACCTTAACGGAATTGAACAATATACAGTTCCTGTTACCACAAGCAACAACGATTATGCACAGTCTATGACAATTGATAACAATTTAAATATTTATTTAACCGGACATACCGAAAATTCAGGAATCTCAGAATATTACACCGTTAAATTCAATACAAGCGGTAGTATATTATGGAATAAGCAATATAAAGATAATGCTGACTGGAACAAAGCATTTTCAATTTGTAACGATAATTCAGGAAATATTTATATCACAGGAATAACAATAAGTTCAAACATTAGTACAATAACAACACTAAAATATAACACGGCAGGCGACCAGCTTTGGACACAAAAATACTACACACAAACCCAAATGTACAAAGCAACAGCAAGTATAGTATGCGACAATACTACAGGCGTATATGTAGGAACAACAGCAGGTACTATAAACAACGATTACTGCACAATAAAATATAACTTTGACGGAGTAGAACAGTGGGTACAAACATACAATGGAACAGGCAACGGCGAGGATATAGTTTCAGATTTAACAGTAGATTCACAAGGCAATGTTTATGTAACAGGGCAAAGTTTTAACGGTAACAATTTTGATTTTGCAACGGTAAAATACAGCTTACAGGATATTTATATACCCGATTATCAATCCGACCCACCAGGCGACAGTTACATATTTTATCAAAACAAAGGACAATTAAAAGACATACAAAACCACCCACGTCCCGACCTTAAATTTTATACAAACGCATGTAGCCCCAAAATATATTTAACAGATACATCACTTTCTTATGTATTTGCAGAAATAGACACTATTGAAACAACAATTGATACACTTTACAGAGTAGATATGAAAATGCACAGAGCTAGTGATCCACAATTGCAGTATATGGAATATGTGCAGGGACATTTAAACTATTATCTTGCACATATACCCGAAGGCAGAATAAACATAAACGGCTACCGCCGTATTGTTGCACCAAATATTTACGATAATATTGATTTACACTATTACAGCAATAGTGCAGGCTTTAAATATTATTTTGTTGTAAACCCAAACGGAGACGACAGTAATATAAAAATGAAATTTAGCGGAGCACAAAATATAAGCATACAAAACAATGAACTGATAATTGAAACACCGCTTGGCAATATTGAATTTCAACATGCAGACGTATACCGCATAAATCCCGGAGGCAATGTAATACCAATGCCAAACCAAGGCGATTATTATATTGACAATGATGGAAATATAGGTTTTGATATACACAATTACCCCTCTAATAGCACACTTATAATAACTTTAAAAGAAGGATTGGCACCTTTAGGTCCTACTGATATTGATAATATAAAATGGTGTACATTTTATGGAGGCAGTTCTTTTGACCTTTTTTTAGATGTAGAAACTAATAGTTCAGATGATATCTGGATTACAGGGATAACTCAAAGTCCTATTTTTCCTGTATATGAAGGGCAATTTATGGCACCTTTTGGTAATATGGATGTAGTCTTAATAAAATTTGCAAATGATGATGAATGGGAATGGGCTACCTATTTTGGTGGTAACGAAAATGATGGTATGAGTGGGTTTTTTGAAGGAAAAACAGGTATAGCAGTCGATGACGCTAATAATTGTTATATTGCAACATCAACAGAAAGCAAAGATTTACCCTTGTTACAGCCAACTACTGCTGCTTATTTTGATAGCGATACATCCTTCTGTAAAAATGTTTTTATTGCTCAATTCGATGAATTGGGAGAACGTACATGGTGTACCTATTTTGGTCGTGATGATGGCACATGATTAGTAGGTGTGGCATCGTACGATGTTAAGCTTGATAACAACAATAATTTATATGTTGTTGGTATTAATAAAGGAATTGACTTAGTAAATCCATTACCATATAGCGGTTTAAGATATACATTTATAGCTGAATTTGATACGGATTTAGATTTAATTTGGTCAACATATTATGGAGGAACAGGATTAGACTATATTAAAAATATAAGTTTTGATAATAATAATGATTTAATTATTACGGGTAGAACAACTTCAACTGATTTCCCTGTTATTCCCTATGGAAATGCATATTATCAAGATACATCAGGAGGAGGGATTGATGCATTTATTGCAAAATTCAGTAATAATATTCCTGTATGGGCAACTTATTTGGGTGGTGATGGCGAAGATATTGCAAATGGTATATGTTCCGACCAGTTAGGTAATTATTATATTGTTGGTAGCACAATGTCAACAGATTTTCCAACACATCAATATACTAATCCAAATGCAATTTTTGACAGCACCTATAACGGAAATGATATTATAACTCATACCTATAATGGTGATGCATTTCTAAGCAAATTTAATAATTTAGGAGAACCGGAATTAATTACTTATTATGGAGATATTGGTGATGAAGGATTTTCGGATGTTTCTATTACTAATAATAACAATATATATATAACAGGAGCTACTACGAGTGACGGAATACCATTTGCCTCACCAAATTTACCAAATGCTTTTGTTCAAAATAATATGTTTGGTTTTCAGGATGGAATGTTGATTTCACTTAACAGCGATTTAGAATTGCAATGGACAACATATCTTGGCGGACCTGAAGGTTCCGGTGCTGATTGGACAACAGCCTTAACAATTACAAATAATAACAAATTGTATATGGTTGGTTATACCAGTGCCATATCTGATTTTCCATTAGTTGAATCACCAAATTCTCTGTCATATTATCAGGATACTATTGCAGGAAATAACGATGGTTTTATTACAAAATTCGATATTTTAATTATAGAAGGAATTGAAGAAAAAGAAACACGGAATACAGATTTTAATATTTTTCCAAATCCAACAGCAGATATACTTTATATTAAAACGGATGAAAAAATAGAATCTTATAGAATTTATAACATAACAGGACAACAGGTAAAATCTGGAAAATATAATAATGGGATTAATATTAAAGAACTTTCAGTGGGGATTTATTTGTTAAAAGTAAATATGAAAAATAAAAGCATAAGTGCTAAAATTATAAAAAATTAAATCAAAAAGTTATGAAAAAATTAAGTTTATTTTCAGCAACACTATTATTTATATTATTTGCCAATGCACAAATTGTTAATATCCCCGATACTAACTTTAAAGCTGCATTAATAGCACACAACCCTGTTATTGACACCTCTGGAGATGGAGAAATACAAGTAAGCGAAGCAAGTGCTTATACAGGAAATATTAATGTTTTTAATGAAAATATTTCTGATCTTACAGGAATTGAGGCTTTTATTGCTCTTACTGATTTAAATTGTTGTTATAATCAATTAAGCACATTAGATGTAAGTAACAATACTGCTCTTACTAATTTTTATTGTAATAATAATCTATTAAGTAGTTTAAATGTAAACAATAATACTGCTCTTACTGATTTACAGTGCTGTAATAATCAATTAACAACATTAGATATAAGTAACAATACTGCTCTTACTTATTTATATTGCGAAAATAATCAATTAGACACATTAGATGTAAGCAACAATACTGCTCTTACTTATTTAATTTGTGATTATAATCAATTAAGCTCCTTAGATGTAAGCAATAATACTGCTCTTACTGATTTTTGTTGTAATAATAATCTATTAAGTAGTTTGAATGCAAAAAATGGGAATAATTATATTTTATCCTTCTTTGTTGCTGATAATAACCCAAACTTATTTTGTATTGAAGTAGATGATTCTACTTGGTCAACAGCTAACTGGGCATTTATTGACCCTCAATCTTATTTTAGTGAAGATTGTTCAACAAGTGGTGTAAAGGAAATACAAAGAACAGAACTAAGGGTTTACCCCAATCCCACAACAGGAAAAATAAGATTACAAGCAGAGGGCGTTGAGAGAATTGAGATTATGGATATACAGGGAAAACAAATATACACAGGTATTAAAAAAGAAATAAACCTTAGTAATAACAGTAAAGGCATATACTTTATAAAAGTAACAACAGAAAAAGGTGTAGCGGTTGGGAAAATGGTATTGGAATGATTCAGATACTTGCTTTTCTGATTATTTTTATTAGTTACAGGCAACCTTATAAGAAATATTTGTGTCTTATAAGAAATTGAAAAATTATGAAACAACTAATACTCCTTTTAGCCATACAATTATTTGTATTATTTACAAATGCACAAATAGTAAATATTCCCGACCCCGTTTTTAAAACATTTCTTGTATCTGACAGTTTAATTAATACAAATACGGATACAGAAATACAACTAAATGAAGCGAATGGTTACTCTGGGGTTATTCATATTTCTGGCTATTCAATTTTTGACCTAACAGGTATTGAGTATTTTACATCAATTGTAAGTTTGCAATGTATGGATACTTATATAGATTCTATTGATGTTAGTAATAATCAATCTATAGAATTAATAAACTGTTTTTCTGTTAATTCGTTAAAGAAAATTAATGCAAATAATTGTACATCTTTAAAAGAAATATGGGCAAGCTCAAGTAATATATCATCTCTAAATGTTAATAACTGCATATCTCTTGAGAAATTAGACCTCTGTTTTAATCAATTAATTACATTAGATTTAAGTACATGTTATAGTTTTGTTTATTTATCAAGTTGTAGCAATCAACTTATAAGTTTAAATGTAAAAAATGGTAACAATTCAAATTTTATAAATTTCCATGCTCCTAACAATCCCAACCTACTTTGTATTGAGGTAGATAATGTTGCGTGGTCAACTACAAATTGGACAGATAAAGATTCTATCGCATCGTTTAGTGAAGATTGTTCTATAGGTGTTTCAAACGAAGTTCAAATAACAAACTTAAGTGTTTACCCCAACCCAACAACAGGGAAAATAAACATAACTAATGCCGAAAACTCGTCTGTGTATATTTATAATATTATGGATGAATTAGTAAAAACTGTTAGTCAATTTACGGAAAGCATAAATATTTCAAATCTACCAAATGGAAATTATATAGTTAAGTTAATTAAAGATTCGGCAATACTATACGAGAAGATTATTCTTATTAAATAGTTAATTATGAAAAAAATCATTTATCTTATTATAATCTTATATTTTTTGACAATTTCAAACTTATCAGCAAATGCTGATACTTTATATGTAAGTCCAAATCCATTTGATTCAATTACAACAATTCATTTCGACATTGTACAGAATGACACAGTTTCTTTATACGTTTATGATATGTTGGGTCATATTGTTAAAACATATTTTCAAGATACATTTTTGACCAGTGGCTCTTATTCAATAAATTTTATTGCCGACACTTTACCAAATGGCATCTATTTAGTTATTCTTAATACAACTACAAATACATTAATTGCAAAAGTTGTCATTGGATTTGTTGGAATAAGTGAAAATGAAATTGAAAAACAAAAATCAATCATTTATCCTAATCCTACAACTGGAAAAATTACAATCAAAGCAGAAGATATAGAGAAAATAGAGATTATGGATATGCAAGGAAGAACCGTTTATATTGGTAGTGAAATGGAAATAGATATTAGTAATAATCCAAAAGGCATATATATAGTAAAAGGAACTACAAACAAAGGTGTTGGCGTAGAGAAAATTGTTTTAGAGTAAGCCAATTTTAAAGTTTAAATATTTTCACTTTAATTTTAAATAAAGTAGAATAGATAATTTCACATAACTTCCTGTTTAATAAATTAAATTTATAATTTTACAGATTATTATAAATCAATAATGAACAATCAGTTAAAAATAAAAGTTGATGATTTTTCTAAATGGGCTATAAATTCCTTTGACCATTACTATAATAATCGTTTTGCCGATGCATTAACCAATATGCGAAAATCAGGAGAAGCAGTTATTAAACTAGTAATAACAAACGAAAATTTTGGTAAAACAGGAGAATTAAAAATTGTACAAAAAGGATATAAAGAGTTAATTAGTCTTCTGATTGCTGAAAGTATAGTTCCACGCAAAGTCATAAATTGGTTAGAGACAATTCAGATTTATGGCAATATTGCTACACATGATAATAAGGTTGTCTTTTCTCAGGCAGAATATGGGCGTATAGCATTGCAAATGCTAGTAAAATGGTTGTTTGAAGAATATCTTAAAGTAAATATTCCTGAAAATTTATCAAACTATATAGAGAAACAATGGGATACTAAAAAGTTGCGTGAAAATGCAAGTATTTTACAAGAAGAGCTTGACAAATCAAGGACAAAGACAGAAAGATTAGAAACTGAGCAAAAAACACACAAACAACAAAGCAAAGAAAATGAAGAAAAAGTATCAATTCTGGAGAGTGAATTGAATAAAACAAAAAGCAATACAGACAAGGAATTAGAAAAATCAAGTAATATAATATCTCAGTTTCAAGAGAAGATAAAAGATGCTAAAAAAGAAGCCGAACAATTAAAGATTGAATTAAAAAAAGAGAAACAAAAAAGTAAAGCTGAGGCACTACCAGTAACTATACCCGAGAAAAAAAGAAAACTGAGTAAGAAAAAGAAAATTGGTATTAGTATTGGTTTTGTATTGATAATTTCAATTATTTCTCTAATAATATTCAATCCATTTAGTAAAACAGTAAAAGAAATTGAGAAAGTAGAGCCTGTTATTTCAAAACAACAACAAGAAAAACCATATACAGTTTTAATACTTCCTTTTTCTGTTTTGCAGGATAATCCTAATATTATAGTAAAATTGGAAGATGCAATTTTAAGGAAATTGGTTCAAAGAAATGAGGATAATAATTTATCAATGCAACTTCTTTATAATCCTGAAAAAGATAAAGCAGTTATTTCATATAAGCAAGCACTTGAAGTTGGAATAAAGCAAAAAGCCAATATCGTAATTTTTGGAGAAATATATGAGCAAGCATCAGGAGACAGTGTTCAGGCAATTGTAAAATATACATTTGTTAATGACGACAATTCAGAGCAAATTACAGGAGAAACAAAAAAGCAATCTTTCGGAAATCTTACAGATATTTATGCAGGAAACTTACAAGATGAAATAGAATGTATTATTGATATGGCTATATCATTAAATCATATCAATAAAGGTAATTACACTGATGCACTTGCAATTTTAACTGAGATTGATACTACAGCAGGAAGCTATTATGATGCAAACCTTTCATATTTGAAAGCAGTATGTTATTATGAGAATAGAGAATTTTTGAAGGCAATACAAGAGCTAGAAGAGACAATTGATTTTTATCCAGATGGAGCACATGCTATAAATTTACTCGGCATGTCAAAGCTTCAACTTGATAGCTTGGATGTAGCAGAAAAGTTATTACTAAGAGCTATGCAAATAGATAGCAATAGTGTTGAATACTTGCTTGATTATATAAATTATCTGTCTAATCCGGGAATTCAAAATTTTAAAAAAGCAAAAGAATTAATTTTAGTAGCTCTGCAAAAAGATACTACCGTAGCTAAAGCATACTATTTTAATGCAGAAATAGAAGTTATTTTCAATAATTATAAAGAAGCTGAAAAAAGTTATATAAAGGCTTTAGAGCTTGCTCCTAATTATTTAACAGCAAAAATAAACTATGCAAATCTATTAGCAAATAGCCTTAATCAATTTGAAAAAGCTAATTTATTATTACAAGAAGCTATAAAAGAAGATAGCACTAATTATCTTCCATATAATATGTTAGGAAGAATGTATCTGACTAGCAGACTTAAAAACCTTGACAAAGCAGAGTATTATTATAAGAAAAGTATAGAGTTACAAAATGACACATTAAATTCAACTGCTCTTTTAGGGCTTGGGGTTGTTTATCATGAAAGAAAAGATTATAAAACCGCAGAAACTTACTATATAAGAGCCTTAGAAGCAAACAGCAGCAATATAAGCATCTATAATAAGTTAATTCAATTATATGGTGAAACTAACAAGATGGAAAAAGTAAAGGATTATCTTGATAAAGCATATTTACTTGACTCTTTAAATGCTAATACGAATATTAACTATGCTCTTTTCTACTCTATACCTAGTAATCCTAAATATTACAACGAAATTAAAGGAATTAAATATTTTGAAAAAGCATTAAATCAAAACTCTTCTGATGAATTTGTATTAGAAAGCTTATGTGATTTGTATTACAGAAATGAAATGTATGTAAAGTCAAAGAGAACTTGTTTAAGTTTGATTAACATAAATCCTGATAATTATGAAGCAAATTATCATTTAGGCTTAATTTATGGGGATGAAAAAGACTACAAGCAGGCACGCAAATATTGTGAAAAAGCCATTTCAATCAATCCTAAAATACCAGAGCCTTATGTAAATTTAAGTACTATTTTGATGCAAAATGGCAACAATATTAGCCTTGCCCTTGAATATGCTCAAAAAGCAGTTGATATTGGTATTGAAAATGCAGACTTATATTTTATAGTTTCTAAAATATTCTTTGCAGGTGGAGACATAAATAAAGCAAAAATGCTTTATGATACAGCACTTGAGCTTAATCCTAAGGTGAAAAACGAGGAATTTGAAAAACTTTTATATAATAATTAAGAGCAGTTTACTAAAATTAAAGGCAGGTGCAGTATTAAAATTTTAACATCAATATTTTTACTATATTTATGTAACCTTTATATATGCTTTACCGTAAAAGTTATCGATTTAAATAAAATCAAATAATTATTCATTTAAAAAAAATGAAATGATGACATAAAAAGAAAAAAATATTAAAATAGAAAAGCGTTAGCTTTTATTCTTGAAATCGAAAATCACCAATTTTTAATTTACAGATAAGAATAATAAGTGATACGCTCACGCTACGGCGTGGGCTGACTTATTTGTCTGTAAGGGTGTTTGGTGATACCTCGATTTTAGATAAGCTACAGTTCCACGCTTTTTTTATAATTTAATTTTAACTGCTTTTGGAGCTAAAGCAAATTAAAATTATTTGTTATGAAAAGAAAAATTACAATTTTAATTTTATGTATTGGATACATAAGTTTTGCTTTTGGACAAAACAAATTTTTACAAGTAAATGAAGTTGATAAAAGTATTCAAGAAGATTATAAACAGTTCTTAGAAAATCAAACAACACCTTTTTTAGCTGCAAATGATGAAGCTCTTAGGTTAGGTAATACAGCATGGCAAAGAAACTATGGTGAAAAAGAATATTTTCTTGCACCAGCTATGCAAGATATTACTGAATACAGAAACCGTATCAAAGAATTGGACAATAAAGCAAATGGTATTTTAAAATCAAAGTTTCATTTTTTAAACGTTGAAATAACACCTTTAAGCAAGTCATTGTTGAAAGGTATGAATATTAATGTGCCTAATTATGTACAAAATAATGTAAATGTTTATTTGCCTGAAATAGATATTGATTTTCTAATAGAAAATAATATCAGTTTAACATTTTTAGAATCTTACGGAAAAAATGAAGGTGAAGTAATTGAAGATAACAAAGGTACTAAAGCAACAATTTGGAGTGAAGGATGGGAGGGATCTCTTGCACCATATACAATGGACAGTGATTGTTCAGAAGATTGTTATTGGGGTGATGTAAGTTGCAGAGACCATACTGGATCATATAGTTTATGGGTTGCAGACGACGGTACAACTTGTAACTTCACCGCTTGTGATGAATATGATAATGGTATGTGTGCTTATGTTTATAAGAATAGCACAACAGACCTTAGTTGCTATAATAATATATACTTTAGGTATTGGATATGGTTTGATATAGGAGGTAACGATGTACTTTCAAGATATTGGTGGGATGGTACTAGTTGGAACATAGCTACTACCTATGATGGTAGTCATTCATGGAACTTAACCGGTTGGAATCAGGCATCTCACGTAATAGGAAGCTGGTCAACATATTCATGGAGATTTTATTTTGATTCTAATTCTATTTCAAGCAGCGAAGAAGGTATTTATTTGGATGATATGGAATTTACAGGGGATGAAACATCACCTCCAGGGGATACATATGGTTCATGGAGTACTTGTAGTAATTGTTCTCAATCTCGTCCGGTAACAAGTTACACGTGGGCTAATAACTCTAACTGTTATACAACCAGCACTTCAACACAGACACAAGCATGTAATACACCTCCACCCACCACAGCCTGGAGTTCTTGTTCGAATAATGTGCAATCTCGAAATGTTTATACATGTACAGGTAATGGTACTTGGTCTACCAATACTGAATACCAGTGTTGTGGCACATTACCAAATACAAGTTACGGTTCTTGGAGTTCTTGTAATGATTGTTCAAGATCACGTTCAGTAACAACTTATTCTTGGGGTACTGCTCCAAATTGTGTTATACCAAATACTACAACAGAGCATGAATATGGAACAAACCCAACTTTAACTATTATTAATCAAACAAATGACACAGGTGGTTGCAGTGGAACTGCAACTGTTTCAGCAAGTGGCGGTACATCATATACTTATTCATGGAGCAACGGACAAACAACAGCAACAGCTACTAATTTATGTGTTTATACTACGTACTATGTTACAGTTACAGACAATAATGATTGTAGTTCCAATACTTCTGTTTATATTGTTGGCATAGAAGAAATAGATTTTATAAATTCCCTAAGCATTTACCCCAACCCCACAAGCGGAGAATTTACAATAGAAATGGAAATAACAAAACCAAAAGCTATGGAGCTTAAGCTATTTAATATAACAGGGCAAATATTGCTTACAGAAAACTTAGAGCTTAAAACAGGCACTTACACAAAAACAATAGATATAAGCAAATATGCTACTGGTGTATATACCTTGCAGCTTATAAGTGATGAGGGTATAATTAACAGGAAAATTGTTGTTGAGTAGAATAAACAACTTTAAAGTGAGGGCTTCACTTAAAGTGAAGCCCTCACTACTTAAAACAAAGTTTAATTATTAATTTTTAAAATTTTATGTTATGAAAAAGTTAATTTTATTATTTTTTACTGCAATAATGATATTTGTGGGATGTACAAAAGAAGGACCTGTAGGTCCTCAAGGAGTACAAGGAGCGCGAGGAATAGATGGGCAAGATGGTAGTGATGGTAATGCTAATGTGAAAACAGAAATAATTACTATAAGTCCAAGTGCATGGATTACAAGCGGCAATACTCTTTATGTCATTAAATATTTATCAATTATTACGTATGATATTGCAGAATATGGAGTTGTCCTTGTTTATTGGAAATCTACAGGCTCTTCCTCTTATCAAGCTTTACCATTAACATGGCCTGGTACAGATGAAACGATTTATAGATTTTGGTCTTCATCTGGACAAATTGAACTTTCCATTTACCAAGAAAATGGTCCTCCTGCAATTCCAACATCTACTTACACTTATAAAGTTGTAGCAATTGAGAGTGAACTTATAAGTAAAGTCACTAATGTTGATTTTAATAACTACAATGAAGTAAAAGAATATTTTAATTTAATTGATTAATTTATACAAACAGTTTGTTCATTTAAAATTTATATTATGAAAATTACAAATTTATTTTTTGTTATTGTGCTTATTGTTACAATTGTATTTGCCGGATGCAAAAAAGAGCCAGGACCTATTTCTGTAGAAAACGATTTATCTCCTTTATCATTAAATCATGGAGATTACATTAATTGGAAAATTACGGTTAATAATTTGGGTAAAGGAGAAGCTGAAATAGAAAGAATTCATTGTAGGGAAGAATTTATAAGTGGATATTTTGTAGGTCAGTATGTTGAACTAGATTTGCCCCTTTCAAATAATATTATTGAAGGCAAAGCAACAGAAACAATTTATAGTCAGTCATCCTCTGTTATTAATACATCAACAACAGATGCAATTGTGAGAAACACTATTACTGTATATTCTAATGGGGGTAATGACACAGACGAAACCACTTACACAATAAAACCTAGTAATAATAAAGATGGGGTTTCTGGGGAAATACAATCTTGTAAATTAAAAATTGATGATTTAAAAAGTAACTAATAATATGAAAAATTTAATTCTTGCAATTTTCGGAGCAATAATAATAAATATATCATTTGCCCAAGATTTTATATACAAAACAGATGGTACAGAAATAAAGGCAAAGGTTGTAGAAATTGGTTTAAATGAAGTCAAATACAAAAAATTTGAAAACATTAACGGACCAAACTATATTATTTTAAAATCGGACGTATTTATAATTAAATACAAAAATGGAAGCAAAGATGTTTTTAATAAAATAGAAAAATTGACTAATAATAAAACGGAAAAAATCACCAGTAATAATAAAGAATCTGTTACAATTCCAAAAGAATATTTGTATGATATAATTATTAAAACAAATGGAGATACAATAAAAGTAAAATTTGTAGATATTTGGGCTGCAGAAATTAAATATAAAAAATTTGAATATAATAAAAGTACTACATATTCTATTTTAAAATCAGAAGTATTCATGATAATATATAAAGATGGATCTCGTGAAATGTTTAATAATACATACAAAGAAAACACAAATAATAAAAAAGAATCTATAACAGTTTCTAATAAATTTTCACATGATATTATATTAAAAACAAATGGAGATACTATAAAAGCAAAAGTTTTAGAAATTTGGGTTGCAGAAATTAGATATAAAAAAATTGAGGACATTGATGGACCAGAATATTCTATATTAAAGTCAAAAGTATCAATGATAATTTATAAAGATAGAACTCGTGAAGTATTTAATGAGTTGGAAACTTCTGAAAATAATAATAATTTATATATCTCAAAAAAATCAGAATCTAGTATAGAGTATGGTCAAGTTTATTTCATGCGTAAAACTGGTTATCAAGGTTCTCTCGTAGCATTTACAGCTTTTATTGACGGCAATCTTGTGTGCAATTTGAATAATAATAAATATTCTGTTCATAATCTTAATTCAGGCAAACATGAATTTGCAGTACAATTTGCAGGTAAAAAAATAAAAAACAATACTGAAATCATTTCAATAGATGTTAAGGCTGGTAAAACTTATTATGTTAAAATGATACTTAAACATGGGTTGGTAAATAATCTTTATTCACAGGAAGTTACAGAGAGGCAGGGAAAAGATTTTTTAATATATTTAAAAAATGATACAAAGTGTTTATAAATTAATAATTAATTGATTAAAATGAAAAAAAAATCATTAATAGCTATATTAATACTATATGTCGTATTGGTTAATGCTCAGGATATAATCTACAAAATAGATGGTGCAGAAATAAAGGTAAAAGTTGTAGAAATTACAACAGAAAACATAAAATACAAAAAGTTTGAACAATTAAATGGTCCTTTTAGAAATATAAACACATCAGAAGTATTTATGATTATTTATGAGGATGGTTCTAAAGAAGTATTTAAAAAAAAAGAAGATAAAGTAATTGAAAATATTACTTTGCCTAATAATAATGAAATTAGTTATGAAAATAACGTTGTTCAAAATAATCAAAAGCAATCTAATAATAGTTATTTCAGTATAGCATTAGGAGGAGGAAACAGTTATGGAGGTTTTGGAATAAGGCTTAATGGGAGAATAGGACAAAATCCTGGTATTGGTTTGCATGGTGGAGTTGGACTTTTTCCAGATGCCCCTTTTTTATATTCTGGTGGAATTAAAGTATATCTTGATGATGCTTATTATTTTAATATTCAATATGGAACTTTTGGTGTTCAAACTGTAACACAAACATACGAATATACTAGTTGGAATGGCTATAGCTATGTTACACAATATGAATATACATACAACAAATATATTATATATGGTCCATCATTTTTACTCGGAGCTGATTGGTTAGGTAACAAAAATATTGGTTTTAATTCATCATTCGGTATATCTTTTAACCTAAATTCATCTGTTAATAAAAGTGTTTTTCTTGCAGGTGACATTGGTATTATTTTTAAATTATAAGCCGTGAGGGTATAATTAACAGGCAGATTGTTGTTGAGTAAAATAAACAACTTTACAGTGAGGGCTTGATTTAGGGTCAAGCCCTCACGACTTTAATACAAAGGCTATTAATTGATTTTTAAAAATGAAAATAAATTTATTTTTCACAATTATTTTAGGTTTAACACTGTTCTTTTTTAATTCTAAAAAAATTCAGGCTCAGGTTGTATCAGATAGTATATATAAAAACCTCGGGGAAGCGTCTTTAACACAAATCTGCGAGTATTTGAAACATAATTTCGGGAAAAAAATAGCTATTGATTGTTATATGACATCTCATTCTGATTGCGGATGTGTACAAAAGGGTGATTTTGACGATGATGGGATTGAAGATATAGCATTGGCAGTTAAAGAATCGTGGGTATATGATCCATATCCTGATACACTTACTGAGAGACGAGGCATTGCATTTTTATTTGGTAGCGGGAAAATTTTTCTTTATGGTGCGGGTTCATCTGAAAAATGTCATTTTATTCAAAACATAGGGAATGAATGGGATAATATTGTTAATTATAATATTGAAGCCTTAACATGGAAAGCAGTATCATCAAAACCTCTCTCCTATAGTAAAAAACCAAAGCAGGATAGCAAATTAATTAAGTTTCGCGAAACACATGTAAGAGTACCATATATTGAATCAGATGGTTTGGTGCTTGGTTATCCTGAAGTATATATTATTATATACTTTGTTGACAATAAGTGTTATGAGTATAATTTGGGATTTTGAAAAACCTAAGATAAATTACCAGTTGAACGTGGTAGCCTACGTCGAACTAAACAGGATTAATTTTTAATAATTACTATTATTTGAAAAAAATACTAAACTTTGGCATAAAACTATTTTTAACAGGAAGCTTATTTCTTGGTTTAAATGGAATTATTAATGGGCAAAAAGTTCCGGAAAACTATTCTAAAACAGATACAATTGTTTCAAATTATGAAACAAAAATAATGTTTTATGATTCTCTTGATGCTCTAATATATGAAAAAAGTAAAATAGTAGATGGTGGAAAAAGGGAAACTTTCTATGAATACACACTTAAAAATCATAAAAAAAAGAAAGTTTTTGATAAAAGTTATGACTCTAATGGAATTATAACATACATAACCTATTTATATTTGCATTATGATAAAAAGGAAGAAAATGAAATATTAACAAAACAATATTCTTATTCAAAAAAATTTAAACCAGAAATAATTGTCATAAAGAAAAAAAAATACAGAGGAAATAAATTAAAAAAATTAAAAAAAGAAATTACTTATTTTTCAACAAATGAAAAAAGAAAAATAGAAATAAAATATAATTATCTTGATGAAACAAATATAGAGGAAAAGGCTAAAGTAAGAAAATTTGATTTGAATGGAAAAAGAAAAGATAAAAAAAAGTTCGAAGTAATTAATCAAAAAGAAAACAATTAAAAACTAATAAAATAGAAACTATGAAAAACACACTAATTATTTTGTTATCTGCAATAACAGTTTTTACTTATGGGCAGAATATAATTTTCTCGGGTAAAATAACAAACCCAAAAGGCGATAAAATTAAGATTTATAAAAAATATAACAGGGATACTGTTTTTTCGGTAGAAATCGACACAAATGGAGTTTTTAAAACAAATATTAATGATGGTGAGGAAGCTTATTATAATTATTTTCATGGAGGTGAAATTCAGACCATATATTTAAGTCCCGGAGATAGTATTTATATGACAATTGACACAAAATATTTTGATGAAACAGCAAAATATTCAGGCAGAGGAGCCGAAGTAAATAATTATATTATCGAAGCTTATTTGCTTGACGAAATGCTAAAAAGCAATGTACACCAGCATAAAGAATTGTTAAATATATCACCCGAAAAACTTGCAGAAAGATTTAACAGATTTGAAAAAATAAACAATAATCTACTTGAAGATTTAATACGAGAAAATGAAAACTTACCCGAAAATTTTATAAAAGAAGAAAGAATAAAAATAAAATATTCAAATTTGAATAAGATCAGAGGCTTAAAATATGCTTATGAACGATATAATAAAGATACTGTTTATGAATTTAGCGATGATTTTTTAAATAAGAATGTATATTCCCACATAGAATTCGATACATCGTTTTTTAGTTATAACCGTTATAAATTGGCTATAAATAATTATTTAACTTACCTTGCAAAAAAAGAATATAAAAAAGACAGTATTAGATATGAAACCGAATTGTATGGATATTATGCAGCATTGGTTAATATTATTGAAAACAATAAATTATTTGATAAAGATTATAAAGATTACTGCCATCATTACAGGGCATACGTATTTTTAGAGGGTAACTATACATTTTCTGAGGAGCCTGAATATT
>Ga0307990_1001229_pt1 | contig 21797 bp, 12 predicted proteins | sample EllFjometagen129_FD_203168 | JGI IMG/M metagenome (GOLD analysis project Ga0307990, IMG submission 203168) | Marine microbial communities from Ellis Fjord, Antarctic Ocean - #129 | ecosystem: Environmental > Aquatic > Marine > Unclassified | place: Southern Ocean | collected 2014-10-08
TCATGCGATTCCTATTAACCGGTCTCAGCATTGCGTTTCTTGCTGTACCGTTGCCTGCTGATGAGGCGACCACACAACCCGCCACCGGGAAAATGATCGGCAAGGTACCGGCAGGCATCGCGCATCCCTATCTTCAAACGGTCCATTCAAAGGGACAATGGGCCATCATATCGAACCAGTTCGTGGAGTTACCTGCCGGCACGATAACTCCGCTGAGTGAGTTTTGTACCACCATGCCACAGCCCACCACTCAAACTGGAAATGTCACGCCAGAGAGAGCGAGATTCGTCGGCGTTTCACCCGACGAGCGATATCTCTTACTCAAGGCGTCGGATAGGTATCTGATCCTATACGACATTCAGGAACGTAAGGACGTGACGTTGGTCTTGGAAGAGGAGTCCGAATATCCTCGCTGGATGGGGCAGAATATCGTGGTGGATCAGATCAGCAACGCGAAGGAACTCCTTCCAATCGCCTGCTACGGCACGGACGGAAAGAAGAAGGATTTTCCGAAGATCCATGGTTTTCCACTGGGGGCATCGGAAGATGGAAAGCTCCTTATTGTCGGCGCCTTGTCCAAACAGCTCGATCAAAAGGGCGACCTCAGGAAGGCGGAAGAGCAAGCAAGGACCACCGGGATGCTCGTTATGCACGTTTGCGTGGTCAGTCGGGACGGCAAGGTCCTGCACTCCCACCCCAGCAAGTTGCGCGACCGCATTAAACGGCACATGTACCTGGCAAGCCCTGCCGGCAGATTCTTCAGCGATTACTACAATGTAGAGGCCAAGGGCGTGGCAGGCCCCAAGCCCGTAGTCACACAGGTCCGAGCATCGAATGGGAAAGTCGTTGACGAGTTCAAAGCATACGAGCGTCCTATCGGCCTGCTCGACGATGGTCGTGTTGTTACCATTAAGCGCGGTCGCCGAGCCACGGCCGTGCGAATTTGGGAGAACTCGAAACCCACAGTGCTGGTAAAGACAGCGACTTCCGCCATCGTCCAACATAAGACCGTCTACTGTATCGGAGTTGAAGAACCTGGCAGCATCCGGGCCGTCGAAATTCCGTAGAACGGCAAAGATGGACTCGGCAATGGCTCGGCGAGCGTGAAAACAGATGCGTCTCCTCAGGCCCGAAGGGCCGGCAGCATTTGGCCGGGGGTGTAAGCCCCAGGTGGAAAGGCTGTTATAACAAGAGCCCCAACGGGGCGACAGAAGGCATCACCACACGGTTGAGCTTACTTCTCTGTCGCCCCCTCGGGGCTCGATTTCTTGTGGGATTCTATTCCGTGGGTTCCCTCGGTCACCCACGGCTAAATGCTGTCGGCCCTTGGAGCCTTGAGAACAGATGCCCGCAGGACGGGCGAGCAGGCGGCCGGCCATACTTCCACCCTGGCAGGGGTGGAGGACTGTAGCCACGGGTGAAGCTCCGCCCCCGCAGGGCGGGGGAAACCCGTGGTGGAATGTCGTGTGAAGGATCCGCCCCGGCAGGGGCAGCAGATAGGTCGCGCGGACGATTCCTTCGCCCCGTCCGGGGCGAAAGGATATAGGGGGAAGTTCTCGTTCCATGGGTTGCGCTGCCGGCGGCTGCGCGGCCGGATCGCTTCACCCGTGGCTACAATCCTTGGCCCCGCTGGGGCCATTAACCCGCCGGGGCCATTCCACCTGCCGGGGCCATATCGCCTGCGGGGCAATTCATCTGCTGGAGTCATGCCACCCGCCGGCCATGAACTTTCGAGAGTGAGGAAAGGCTACCCCTACTGCTGGCGAATCGCTACCAATCGGCAGCGTTGGCCTACTTGGAAATTTTGGCCTGAGCCGGCGAGGATGTTGGCTACGCTGCATTCGGGGCGGACTTCGCAGACCTGGATTCGGCCGATGGCCAGGCCGGGCTGATGGCCTATCACGTCGCCGGTGTCGGGGTCTATTATCGGCGAGCCGAGCTTGTAGACTTCGTAACTGACGCCGCTCTGGACGCGACGGTTGCGCCCGCCGTTGATGACCACCATCCCGCCGGCCTGGACAAGCGCGATTCGCGGCTGCCACGGGCGGGCGGCGATGCTGCGGGTAACCCGGCCAACCGCCTTGTCGATGACCCTGGCCGTCACCCTGCCCAAGGGGGTGCGGTAAAACACGCTGCCGCCCAGCGACACGTCGCGGTACTGGGCCTTTACCGTAAGGTCCGACGCGCGGACCGATTCCTCAAGGCTCTCGCTTGCGATGATCTCGCCGCTCTCGACATCCACGACGTAGAGCGTCATGCCCATCACGGCCTTGTGGCTGGAGCCCCACATTGCCATTGGCTTGAAGCCCAGAAAACCACTGGTCGTCGCGACGTGGCCGAAATCGGTAATCGTCGCCTTGATCAGATACTGAACGTTCTTGATCCGCCCAACCTCGGCCCGGGCGTGCTTACGCGTCATGCCGCTGTTCTGAATCTTCAGTTCATTTACAACCGAATCCAGCTCCGGGCGCTCAATCACGTGGTATCGCCCGGCCGCGACGAGGCGGTCAACGAGAATGTCCCGCATTCCCCCGCCGAGATCCCATCGCATGGGGAACTGCGCGCGGTTCTCGAACTTCATCACCGCCACGGTGGGCTTGATGTACGCGGCAGGGTCGGTGGCCAGGCTCGAACTGCAACCGGAGCAGCAGACCAGGGTCCTGACCGCCAGGATCAACACTATGGAAGCGCGAGTTCTCATCAGCAATGTCTATCGGCAAGGAACGGTCGGACAGTTTAAGCGGAGTTCGGTCGGATGGAGCGAGTTGACCGAGGTCAATCCGCCTTGACGCGGTCGGCGTGAACCTGCATGCCCTTGACCTCGCCTTTGGGCTTGGTGTCCAGGCCGTAGATGTGCGGGACGGTCTTGCACTGGGCCGCGGTGTCGGCGAGTCGGCCGCGAGAGAGGTCGCCCTTTTCCGGCAGCTTGAAGTGCAGCGGCTTGCTCGCGCCGTTTGGGTCCACGTGGATGCTGAGTTCGGGGAAGTATTGCAGGTCGATCTTCCGCCACTGATCGCGGCTGACCCGCTGGCGGTGAAGTACCCGTTCGGAGTTTGCCAGTCGATCCCAGCCGCCGAACTCGTTTTGCATGTACCAAAGCTCGACTCGCCAGACCAGCTTCCCCCCAGAAGCGTGAAACTCGCGGGTCCGCATAAGCTCGACGAGCACCGTCGCCCGTTTGCCCATGCCATTTACGTACAGCACCCGCTTGATCTCCATGAAGTCTTTCCAGTCCTCGACCCATTGGAGGATAGCCTTGGCGTCGTCGAGATCGAAGCTTTCGCCACGCTCGGGCGGCATGTTCAGTTGCTTTCGCCGCAAGGCTGCCAGTCGGAGCATGCGGGCCTCGATCCACGCCAGGTCGATGCCCTCGATTGTTCGCCCATCAGTGGTCGTCACGCGAACGTCGTAGTCGGCGTCGCCGGGCAGGTCGGCGAATCTGAAACGCCCGCTCGCCTTGTCGAACGATGCGGGGCGGTAGGTCTTGAGCGTTAGCCGAGAGACGGCCTCGATTTTCGCGACCTTGCCCGCGGGTATGATCGTGCCGGTAACATCTCCGCTTTTCGGCGGGGAGACCGTCGGCGGGTCTTCCTTGAGCTGCACCTTGGCAGTACAGACCATACTTCCAAGGGCAAGAGATATTCCCACAACCAAGTATCGCAGTCGCATCGAAACGGCTCCGCGGGTGTACTCGCTCCGCCGGAACGGGGCTCACTCAGCCAAGATATCAGCCGCCCCATCGACTTCTCGGACGGCGACTATCTTGCCATAGTACACACGATGAGGCACATCGTCCACGTACAGCCCCGAAAGGTCCGCGGGCATTTTGTTTGGCAGCACTTCGTTGGAGTGGATCACTTGGCAGTCGTAAGCCAGCGGACACTCAGCCACGCGGGGAGCAAGGACGTTCTCGCTCGGCTCGGCCGTGACATGGGCAGCCTCGAACTTATCGACCTTGGCCCCGGTCTTGCTGCCCGCTATCACGCACGCCATACCGAGCGCCTCGGTCGGCACGTTTACGGTGAAGCACCCGCTGTGCTCGATGCAGCGGTAGGTGTATCGGCTGGGCCGAACCAGGACATTCCAGACCGGCTCGCCCCAGATGCTTCCGATGGCGCCCCAGCCGATAGTCATTATGTTGGCCTTGCCGGCGGCGTCATAACTGCCCAGCAGCAGCCCGTGCGATATGAGCGATTTCATCACTGCGGCGTAGTGTTCGGTGAATTTCATGCTATGCGAAACCATTTCGGCGCTCCTTATTTTACTCGGCGTGCCATTATAGCCCGGGCGCGGACCTCGACGCGCAAAGTTGGAGTTCGCAAAGGCGAAAAATCAGCTTCCGCGGGATTTGCGAGCCTTCTTTGAGGTCGCGGCGGGAGCTTCCTCGTAGGTCCGACCGCTGCTGCCGGTCTTGCTCTTGCGGGCCTGCTCGATCAACACCTTGCCCATAGGCGTGGGCGGTCTGCCCGTAACGCAACCGGTGCATATTTTCCGGCCTTCGATCTGGATGCACGGCCCGAGGTCGTCTACTTCGAGATATCGCAGGCTGTTGACGCCCAGGACCCTGGCCATCTTAGCTAGCATTTGCGGCGTCGGGCTGCCCTTGTAGCCGGGCGGCGCATATCGCGGGGCGAACAGTTCCTCGAACGTAGACATGTCGATGCCATAGAAGCATGGCGCGATAATCGGCGGGCAGGCGACCCGAACATGGATTTCCCTGGCCCGGCCTCGGTCTAAGATTTGCTTGACCAGTCCCCTCATGGTCGTCGAGCGGACGATCGAGTCATCGACAAGGAACACCCGCTTGCCCTCAAGCACCGACGGCAGGGGCGTGTATTTGCTGTGGGCACTATTGCCCCGTATGTCCTTGGGCTGAATGAAGGTCCGCCCGACGTAGCGATTGCGGATAAGCCCCTCGACCGACGGAATCCCCAGCCGATACGCGAAGGCGTCGGCGGCAGCCTTGGCGGTATCCGGCACGGGGACGACTATGCAGTCATCGTCGATGGTCTCGGTTTCCGCGTCGGCGAGGCACTGGACACCACGGGCGCGGGCGAGGTACACGCTGCACCCATCGGCCACGCTGGCGACGCTGGAAAAGTACACCCACTCGAAGAAGCAGTGCGAAGGCGTTCGCTTGGGGGCGAACCGCTCGAACCGCAGCTTGCCATCTTCGATTATCGCCATCTCGCCGGGCGCCAGGTCGTGGATGTCCTTGAATCCCATATTGCTGAGAGCGACCGACTCGCTGGCGGCAGCGAAAAGCCTGCCCTGCACTGCCCAACTGAGCGGCCTGAAACCGCGCGGATCGCGAGCGATGAACATTCGGCCCATGGCATCGAGGTAGGCTATGTTGTATGCACCGTCGAAGTCCCTTGCCATCGACGCCATCACGCGGCGCAGCGACGGCGCGCGGTCGCCGCGAAGCCGGTATGCCAACGAGTGCATGATGATTTCGGTGTCGGTATCCAGCGTGAAGTGGTAGTGGCGCTTTTTGAGCAGGCGGTCGCGAAGATGGGCGTAATTGGCCAAGTTGCCGTTGAAGCCGAAACTGAACCACTTCCACCGCCGCCCGTGGTGGCGCTCGAACGGCTGGGCGTAGCGAACGTCGTCCTGGCCGCACGTGGCGTACCTGGTATGGCCTATGGCGGCCGAACCGGCATACTCCTCGATAATCGCGCGGTGCTTGGCTGGGTGCGACATCCGGAACACCTCAGATACGGCCCCGTTATCCTTGAACGTATCGAGAAGCTGCGCCCTGTCCGCATTAAAACTCGACAGCCCAGCCGCCAACTGGCCTCGATTCTGGAGGTCCAGGAGCATCGCCGGCATGGCCGGGGTAACATTGCCGCCCCTCACGGCCCGACTGGCCGGACCGGCGGGCGACATCTTCTCATTCAGCCAGTAAAGCGCCGCAACTCCGCACTCATGATGTAGTTCGTCGCTCACAATCGTCTCCGCAAACCGACTGCTGCCTCGGCCCAGATGGCCGGACGGCCACCAAAAGCTGAATATAGCCGAAACGTTCGCCGTAACCAAACGATTCGCCGCTTGGTTCGCGAGTACCCGGCTGATAAGATGCTGCCATCGGCCTGCGGGATTCGGAAAGGATTCTCCGATTCTTGACTGGCTGTGCGTTCGACGCCACAAGCAAAAGGAAAGGCACGGCAATGGGCGGTTTCTTCGGCGTGTCCTCGAAAGAGGACTGCATGCAAGACCTGTTTTACGGCACGGACTACCACTGCCACCTCGGCACGATGCGCGGCGGGCTGGCGGTGCATAACGGCAACGGGCAGGGCAACGGCTTCACCCGCGTGATCCACAACATCACTAACTCCCAGTTCCGGTCGAAATTCGAGGACGATCTGCCGAAGCTTCGAGGGCGAAGCGGAATCGGCGTCATCAGCGACTTCGAGGACCAGCCCCTGATCGTCGGCTCACACCTTGGCGTGTTCGCAATCGTAACTGTCGGCGTGATCAGCAACGTCGAGGCAGTCGTCGCCGAGGCCTATCGCAAAGGCACAGTGCATTTCTCGGAGATGAGCGGCACGGGCATTAACCCGACGGAACTGGTCGCCACGCTGATCGCCCAGGAACCAACCTTCACCGACGGGCTGCGGCGAGTCCAGAACATCGTCGAAGGCTCGTGCTCGATTCTGCTGCTAACGCAGGACGGCCTGTATGCGGCTCGCGACAGGTTGGGACGAACGCCCGTAATTCTGGGCAAGAAAAAGGGCGCATGTGCGGCAACGCTGGAAACGTGCGCCTTTCCTAACCTCGATTACGAAGTCGAGCGGGACTTGGGTCCAGGCGAAATCGTGCGCATCACGCCAGACGGCTTCGAGCAGCTTTGCCCGCCAGGCGAGCGGATGCAGATATGCGCGTTCCTGTGGGTATACTACGGCTACCCGGCGAGCAACTACGAGGGAATCAACGTCGAGGCGACACGCAACCGCTGCGGCGCGGCCCTGGCGCGGCGGGAGGAAATGGACATCGACATCGTCGCCGGGGTTCCGGACAGCGGCATTGCCCATGCCATCGGCTACGCCCACCAGGCGAACATCCCGTACCGCCGACCGTTCGTCAAATACACACCGACCTGGCCTCGGAGCTTCATGCCCCAGAACCAGAGGATGCGCGAACTCGTAGCCCGCATGAAGCTCATTCCCATTCGCGAGTTGATTCGGGGCCAGCGTCTGCTGTTCTGCGAGGACTCCATCGTTCGCGGCACGCAGCTTCGCGACACGATCGAGCGAATCTACGAATACGGCGCGAAGGAGGTCCACATGCGCCCGGCATGCCCGCCGCTTATACATGGCTGCAAGTACCTGAACTTTTCGCGGTCGAAGTCCGAAATGGACCTTGCCGCCAGGCGAGCCATTCGCGAGATAGAGCCGGTCGGCGAGGTCGACCTGTCCCCCTACTCGGACCCCGACAGCGACAAGTACGCTGAGATGATCGAGCGTATCCGCTGCCGGCTGAACCTCACCAGCCTGCGATACCAGCGACTCGACGACCTCGTCGAGGCCGTAGGCCTGCCGAAGGAAAAGCTCTGCACCTACTGCTGGGACGGCGCCGAAGGAACCTGCGGCACCTGCCCGGCCAACCCAAACGGCTGATCGGCACCTGAGTTCTCCGTTAATAAGCCACACGCCCGGCACATGTGCCGGGCGTGTGTTTTGCGCCGTGCAGCCGGGAAGCGAAATCAGTCCTCTATCCGCAGCTTTATCTCGTCGGAGTTGGCCTTGAGTTCCGGGGCGTACATGGCGCTTGCCCTGGTGGGCAGGGCGCTGAACTTGCCGGGAATCTCCGCCCGCATGCGGTAGCTCACGCTGTGCTTACCGCGGGCCAGCGCCCGGACGAAGAAGCACACGCGTTCGTCGCGAAGCTCCATATAAGCGCCCATATCGTTGCCGTTGTAGCCGCTGCGGACCTCGACCGGCTCGAACCCGGCCGCCTTCATGTCCTCGAACATGATGTACTCGTAGTCGTTCTTGCTATCGATTTCCAACTCGATCTCGATCAGGTCGCCGCTCTTTAGCAGCGCGAGATTCTTGAGTTCCTGCCGCTCGTATTTCTCGACCTTCTGCATCACGGCTTGCCCGCGAGCCCCGACCGCGTGGACCTTCTTATCGACCGGCACGAGTTTGTAGTACTTGCGGTTGACCTTGATCTCCAGCCCGGCGGCCTTGATGGGATCCTCGAGCGTGAAGTTCGTCAGGTAGGCGTTGAAGTACACCGGCCCAGTGCCGGCCCTGCGGACCTCGATCTTGTGGGCGCCCGTTGTCACCTCGTCGCCGGTCAGAACCAGCTTGTTGTCGAAGCTGAACAGGTTGGACCCGTCGATCTTAACTTTCTTGACCTGCTTGCCGTCGATGAGGATATGCACGGTCATGTCCGGCTTGTCCTCGCCAGCGGCCTTGATGTAATCGGCGAAGGCCTCGATAACCACGGCTGTGTCACGAGTGGAGTTCCAGTACGTCGCGTGCTTACGGTTATTCAGCAGGTACTTGACCAGTCGCGACGCCTTCTCGCTCTTGGGCTGCACTGCCGCCAGGAGCTTGAGGTAGTACGCCTGCGCCTCGTACTCGCTGCCGTACCAGCACCACCACCAGTTGTTCCCGGGCAGGTTCAGCCAGGCGGTCTGGTTCTCATCGTCCTGGACGAGGAACTGCTCGATGTTGCGGATGATCATATCCCGCTTCTTGACGTCGCCGACCTTGTGCAACGCCATGCCGAACATGCTCTTGGCGTAAACGGGCAGGTCGTTGCGGTCGCGGTAGAGGAACTCCCGCATTTCCTTGTTGTCGAGCTTCTCATCGACCAGAACCATGTAAACAAAGGCGTCCAGGGCACTGGCTCGGGTCTTGCACGGCTTTTTCTTCGTGGGAGCGTTCTTGAGCTTCTGCACCTCGCGCGTCTGGTAGTTCTTCAGCCACTTGATTCCGCCCTCGATCGTGCCCGGCACGATGGCAACGTCGTTGGCTCGGGCGATCTGGAGCCCGTGGACAACCACGGCCGTGGTGTGCGGGTAGGACCGCTCGCCCCATCCACTGAACCAGCCCCATCCGCCGTCGGAGCACCGCATGCTCAGCAGCCGCTCGATGCCAGCCTTGACCATGTCGCGGACGGTTTCCTCGTCGTAGACGGGGTTCTTCTTGGGCTTGACCACGCCGCCCCACTGCTTGGCGCGTTTGACATCGTCGCCGATTTCCTGGGCGTTGAGGTTGGTTCGCTTCTTGCGGATGTCCTCGAGGTTGACGTTCATATCCAGCAGGATCTTCTGCGTGATGACCGTCGGCAGGAAGCGGTTGAGCGTCTGCTCGGTGCAGCCGTACGGGTAGTCCACCATGTACGGCAGGGCGTCGATCATCGCCATCGCCAGCGTCGGCGAGTAGCGCAGTTCGAGCCGGCTCTGTTCGGGCAGTCGCTCGGCCGGGACGCGAATCGCCACGGTCGCCGCCTTCTTGTCCGGACGAATCACGCCGCAGAAGCTCTCGGTCTTGAGCATGCCGTGGATGAAGACGGGGAACTTCATCTCCATCGCGTCGGATTCCTCGTCGGTCAGGGCCTTCATGCGAACAACGGCCTCGCCCGGCTGGAGGACCTTCACGCGCCAATCGACACGCTTCTCGCCCTTGGGCTCGATCTCGACGGTCTGCGTCTGGGTGGAGATGAGGATTGGCTCGATCTCCTGCCTGCCTTGGGCGTCAACGCGACCTGCCTTGAAAACCTCCCGCACAGGTTCAAGGCACTTGCCTTCCAGTTCCAGAACAACCTTCACGGTCTTCTTGGTCTTGAGGTAGTTATGCACGTTGGCCGAGAGGACGACCTCGTCTTTCTGGACGAAGAACCGCGGGGCCTGGAGGCGGATGATGAGGTCCTTGGTGGTGACGGCCTCGGCGCTGCCCTCGCCGACTCGCGTGCCGGCGCCCATGGCCCAGACGCGGGTCTTCCATGTGGTGAGGTTCTCGGGCATGGTCAGCTCGAACTCGGCCAGGCCGTCGACCTTGGTCGTGAGTTCGCCCACCCAAAGGGCCGTGTCCGCGAACTTGGTGCGGACGGTCGGCTGGACCGTCGGAGGCTGACCGCCGCCGGCGGCACCTGGACCAACCATGCCCGCATCATCGGCGCTTTTGGCCATCGAACCCACATTCATGGGCGTGCCCACGAGCATGGGCCGTCGGCCAGAGGTCCTGCCCACCGGCATCCGCGTGGCCGCTGAGTAGGCAAACCGGCTCTCCGTCAACTGGCGCCAATCTCGGCCCCCTGCAGCCCCTTCGAATTGCGCCTCTCCCTTCCCCACCCCATCGTCCGCCACCGATCGGCCGAAGACGCCCAGGAAGCCCATGCCGATCTCACCCGGCTTGTTGATATTCCGACCGCCCTTGGCCAGGCTGTTCTGCCCGCTCGAACGATGCCGCCTTCGCCACTTCCAGAAGAACTCCTTGATGTCCGGCACGTTCGAACCGCCGGAGATGTACTCGACGGACTTATCGTACATCGTCAGTACAAGCGACCCGACGTACGGCTCGCCCGTGTGGTCGGTGACCTTGACGGTCATCTTCGCCTTGGCCCCGGGCTTGTACTTGTCGTCCGAGGGCTTTACCTCGACGTTCAGCACCCGCTTGGCCGGGGGAACGATCACCTCGCGGACGTCGCTGTAGACCTTCGCGCCGTGAACCGTCATGCCCTCGACATAGAAGTTGGGCATATCCTTCTTGATGACCTCGATCTCCTCCATCACGCTCTTGCCCTTGAGGCGGATGACCTTCGGCGGCAGGTACACGCCGTTGGACGGGCGGATGAACAACACCACGGCCGCTCCGGCGCGATCGGTGTTGACCATCAGCTTCACCTTGTCGCCCGGGGCGTATTCGCGTTTGTCGGTAACAAGCTCAATGTCGTTGAATCGGAACTGCGAGCCGTCGAATCCCTCGCCGCGAACCACGAAGACGTACGCGCCCTCGATGGTGTGCTTCTTGGAGTCGGTGACCTTGTAGCTCAGGCGATACTGACCGGCCTGGGAAGCCTTCATCTGCAGGCGTCCCTCGCCCTGGGCGTCGGTGTTGAGCTTCCACTTCTGGACCTCGGCCTCGACGGGCTTGTTGTCCTTGTAGGTGATTTTCAGCAAGCGAGCTACGCCCTTGCCTTGGACGGGCTTGCGGTCGAGGGTCTGCGCCTTGAAGCTCGCACTCACGGTATCGCCGACGCGGTAATGCCCGCGATTGACCCACGTGTAGACCTTGAACGGCTTGCGTGCAACGAGCACCGAACCCGTGCCGACGATCGTACGGCGGCTCTTATCGGTCACCTCGGCGGTGATCTCGTATTTATGATCGGTGTGGCCATAAACTGCCTTGGCGACGCCGGTGTCGATCTCCACCTTCACCTTGCCGTCGGGTCCGACCTGGACCTCGGCCTCGGCGACGATCTCAGGCTGCTGGCGCGGATGCCACTGCCACCAGCCCCAGGGCACGGGTCGGCGACAGCCCCACTCGCTCCACCCTGGATACCAGAGGTAATCGTACGCATACCACCAGTAGCCCGGGCCGTAGTACCAGTCCCATCGGCAGGTCGGGTACCACTGGGCCGAGTGGCTTACGCGCGTGACCTTGTACTTGACCTTCGCGTTGGTGACCGGCGCGCCGAAGTAGTACTTGGCGTTGATGGTCGCGGTAATCTTCTCGCCGAGCATTACCGGCTCGGTGGGTGCATCGATCTTCACCTCGAACTCGGGCTTCTTGTATTCCTCGACGCGGAAGGTCCCCCCGCCGCCAGGACTGTGTGGCAGGAAGACGCGGTAGACGCCGAGTGTCGCTTCCTTGGGGAGTTCCCACTCGCCGTCGAACCCGCCGAAATCGTCGGCTTTGAACTGCTTCTCGATTACCTTCTCGCCCTTGGGATTATTGATTCGCACCTGGAAGGACTGCCCGGCGAACTGGCTCTTGCCCTCTTGGTCGTACTGGGCGCGATTGACCCAGAACTTGAACTTCACCTTCTGGGCGGGCCTGTATACGGGCCTATCGGTGATGACGTAGGTCTTGGTCCGATTGTACGCGGCGTCGTGATGGCTATTGAACCAGATGCCCGTAAAGCCCATATACGCCAGTCGCCCAGCCGGGGTGGTGGCGGTGATGAGCCACTGCCAGTTATTGTCGACCTGACCGGGCTTGAGGATGAGCTGCCCATCGCCGTCGGTGAACTCGGCGAAATTGCGTGTGTTGATCTCGTAATGCCCCTGGCCACGTTTCTTGTTGTCCCGGATGTACTTCCGCTGGTAGCCGAAGAATTCCAGGTTCGCCTTGGCGATCGGCTTGCCGCCGACCGCGTCTGCGACAAAGAAGTACGCCTGCTTGTCGAGCCGCTTCTTGACGATCGCCGTGTCCGCAACCCACAGGACGATCCGGCTGACGTTGCCATCACCCATCTTCGCGACCACGAGATACGCCCCGGCCTTCTGGAGAGGCGTGGTTACCGTAACCCGGCGGTCGAAGTGATTGGTGCGGGGCTTGACATCCATGTCCCACGATGCGACCTTCTTGCCGACATACTGCTTCTGGTTTTTGACCACCAGCCGATAGCCGATGTCGCCGATTCTCATCTGCTGCCAGTCGAGTTTTTTGGGGGCGCTCTTGAGGTACGCCTTCACGTCGGCAAGCAGCTTGGGGACGTCGATTTCGTGGGCCTCGAAGCTGACATTCCCGCCGTTGCGGAAACGGTAGTCAACCGTCGCGCCTTCACCCGACGGGGCGGTCATCACCGGCTCGAACGTTCCCCAGTTGCCGATGATCTGGTTGAGGCGTTTTCGCCGCCACTTCCTCTCGCCGCCCTCGCCGAAGTCCTTGATCGCCTGCCGCCAGACAGTCGCGGCCATGGGATATTGGCGGCGATTCTCGAATATCTGCCCCAGCGTGGATGACGGCGTATCGCCGTAGCCCTTGGTTGCCACCAGTTCGCGGATAATTTTGAGGTAGTTGAACTCGTCGGGCAGCTTGAACCGCTTGATCCCCGTGGCCAGGCGGGCGATGGTCTCGCCCTCGCCAAGCGTGTGCAGGGCATACGTGCCGGACTCATCCTTCTCCGTATCCGAGTCGTCGCCACCGCGGCCCAGAAGCATGCCGTACTGCGCCATCGTCTGCACGCCGAACTGGTTGTGCAGGAACTGGGCGAACATCCAGCGGACCTCATTGGTCCGCGAGGCCTGGGCTTCCTGGACCATCAGCAGGGCCCAGCGCCATCGCTCGCCGTCGGTGGCGGCGGACCCCCAGCTTCGCGGAAGCTTGTGGTAGACCGGATTGCCATTCTCATCCACCGGCGCGCCGCGAGAGCCACCCCGGCCGTGGTAGTAATACCGGCCATAATAACCGTCCTCGTAATCCGGCAGCTTTGAAAGATCGCTGAGGTACTGGAGCCGCCAGGCCAAGGCCCAGCCGCGGTTGCCCATGAGCTGATTGGCCAGGTCCATGTAGAACTGACCGGCCGCGGGCTTGTCGTTCTCCTCGGCCACCAGGGGCAAGGCCTGCTGCATCAACTGAAGCGCCCGGACGCGGTCGCGCTCGTAGGAGTTGACCATCTTGGCCCTGCCGCCGCGGTGCGGACCTCGCTGGAACTCGCCTGCCACGATCGAGCCGTAGTGAACCACGCTCAGGTAGCTCCGGGCGGCAGTCTGGAGCAGGCGCCAGTTACCCCCGTGGGCCGCGATGACCTTCTCGCGGAGCGCATCAGTCTCGCTGAGCCGCTTGAGCCGCTTAAGACAATTGATGGCGTTGTTGAGGTCCTGCCCGACGAGCTTGGGAGCATCCGCCTTGTCGACGGCCAGCTTGGCGAAAATGTCGTAGGCTTCCTTCCAGTTGCCATCTTTCATGAGTTTGGCGGCCCGGGGGCGGTCCGCTTGACTGACGGGGGCATCCCCCGCAATCACCGGGACCAGCGCCGAACCGAGCAGGATAGCTATCGACAGGCTCAGAAGTACGATGCGTTTCATGGCTGGGTGCTCCTTTGATTGTCTTGCGAAGCCGGGGCGCAGAGTCCGACATCGGCGACGAACATTGGTCGCGTCTCCAGAATAGACGAACGGCAAATGGATAGGTTCCCGGTTCTCGAAAGAATCTCGCAACCGGATCGCCAAATGATATCAACAAATGATATGATTTGGCAAACCCCGCACACTGGGGAGAATTGTTAATTATATTGATCGGCTGTTTTGTCCACGGCCGGCGGAGCACTTCATCCAAACGCCCCGGGCGAGTTAGAGTAGCCAGGAAATGCAACACATGAGACGAAAACGATTCCTCAAACCGGCGGCGCTGCTGCTGGTCGCGACGTGGGTACTGGCCTGCTCGGCGGCGTGGGCGGCGGAAAGGCCCAGATCCGTCCGACGCGGCCCCCGTCGCGGAGCGGTTACTCTCAAGCCCGGCCAGGCTGCGCCCGAGGTGGCGCTGCACCCGCTGACGTTCAAGACAAACGACAAGGGCGAAGAGGTTGGCACGATCGGGCAGGAGAAAGTCAAGCTGTCGGACTACAAGCACAAGGCGCCGATTGTCATATTCTCATCGAGCTATACATGACCCCCCTTCCGCCGCCAGGTTCCGGCGGTGGAAGCCTTGTACAAGGCGTACAAGGGAAAGGCGCAGTTCTTTCTGGTTTACCTTCGCGAAGCCCACCCCAGCCGGGCCAAGCCCTCGGCCGGGACACCAAAGGCCAAGGCCCCGGCCAAAAGGCCCGGCCGAGTGAGCATCGCCCAGCACAAGACAATGTCTGAGCGCGTCATCGCGGCAGACAAGTGTATGAAGGGCATGAAGCTGACGATTCCGATCCTGCTGGACTCGATCGAGGCCGAGTACATCAAGGCCTACACCGGTTTCCAGGCCGGCACGGTAGTGATTGACATTGATGGGAAAATCGCGTACTGGACGCGCGGCGGACCCTGGGGCTGCAAACCCGCCGAGGCCGAGGCGGCGCTGAAGAAACTCATCGCTGCCGGCGGCTCGGCCATCGCCGACAAGTGGGCCGATGTGAAAATTCCGTCGGACAAACCGGCGAGCAAAAAGAAACAGACGCCGACGACCAGGCCGGCCGGCGCCGCCGGAAAGGCGCCCATGAAGCGATAACTCGCGGGCCGGCCTGCGGTTCGGCTGCCCGGAAAAACGAAAGGACTTACATCTATGACACTTCGCATATCCCTAATGGCCTTGACGATCCTCGCCGTCGTGGGCGCGACATGGGCAGCCGAAGGCTCTCCCACCTCCGCAAGCCTCGCCAAGCTCCAGGCCGTGCCGTTCACCGACGTGCAGATCCGCGATGAGTTCTGGACACCACGCATAGAAACCAACCGCCTCCGCTCCCTGCCACACAACTTCAAATGGTGCCGCCAGACCGGGCGATTATCGAACTTCGCCAAGGCGGGCAAGCTCCAGGAAGGCGAATTCGAGGGAATCTATTTCAACGATTCCGACGTGTACAAAGTGCTCGAAGGAGCCAGCTACTCGCTCCAGGCCCACCCAGATGCGGACCTCGAAAAGCAGACCGACGAGGTGATCGCATCGATCGCAGCCGCCCAGCAGGCCAATGGATATCTAAGCACCTTCTTCACGATCAAGGAGCCGAAGAATCGCTGGACGAACCTCAAGGATATGCATGAGTTGTACTGCGCCGGGCACCTGTTCGAGGCGGCCGTCGCGCACTTCCGCGCGACCGGCAAACGCACGCTGCTGGATGTGGCGATACGATTTGCCGACCATATCGATGGGATATTCGGCCCCGAAAAACGCCACGACGTGCCGGGCCATGAGGAGATCGAACTGGGCCTGGTAAAGCTCAGCCAGGTCACCGGCGAGAAGAAGTACTTCGACCTCGCAAAGTTCTTCCTCGATATCCGCGGGCGAGTCTCGGACAAACGCCCCAAAATCAATGGCCCATACTGCCAGGACCACCAGCCGGTGACTGAACAATCCGAGCCAACCGGCCATGCCGTCCGAGCCATGTACCTGTATTCCGGCATGGCGGACGTCGCAGCCGCAACGGGCGACCCGGCTTACATGAAGGCCCTGGACCGCCTGTGGGTAAACACAGTTCAGCGCAAGATGTATATCACCGGCGCGATTGGCTCGACCCGTCGCGGCGAGGCCTTCGGCGCCAACTACCAACTGCCAAACGACACCGCCTACGCCGAAACGTGCGCATCGATCGGCATGTGCTTGTGGAACCACCGCATGAACCTGCTGCACGCCGACGCCAAGTACGCCGACACGTTCGAGCGGACGCTCTACAACGGCATGCTGGCCGGGGTGGATATCGGCGGCGAAAAGTTCTTCTACGTCAACCCGCTGGCGAGCGACGGCAAGCATCACCGCCAGGCGTTCTTTGGCTGCGCGTGCTGCCCGACGAACGTCGTGCGATTCATACCTTCCGTACCAGGCTACGTTTACGCCGCGTCGGATAGCGCCGTGTACGTGAATCTCTACGCGGCTGGGACGGGCAAGGTCAAGCTCGCCGGCGGTACCGTCGAGCTCGCGCAGCAGACCCGCTACCCGTGGGAGGGCAACGTTAAAATCACGGTGACGCCAGACGTGGCCGGCGGCGAGTTCGACGTCATGCTTCGCATCCCGGCATGGACGGCCGCCAAGGCCCCCGCCGACGCTCTTTACCAGCCCAAGCCCATGCTGGCTGAGCGGGTAGCGCCGACGATCAAGATCAACGGCAAGTCCGTCGCAACTTTTGATATGGTCAAGGGCTACGCCCGCCTGAGCCGCACGTGGAAACCCGGCGACACCATCGAACTGAACATGCCCATGCCCGTCCGCCGCATCCACGCCCACCCGAGCGTGAAGGCCGACACCGGGCGGGTCGCGCTGCAGCGAGGACCGATTGTCTACTGCTTCGAGGGCGCCGACAATCCCGGCGGCGTGGACAGCTTCTACCTGCCGGCCTCGGCTCGTTTTCTGATCGAGTCCAGCAAGGACCTGCTCGGCGGCGTAGCGACCATCTCCGCCAAGGCGAAGGCCCTCCCCGCCGACGGCACGAAGGAGGCCGACGTGGAAGCCCTCGCCGTGCCGTACTATGCGTGGGACCACCGGCAGCCTGGCCCGATGGCGGTGTGGGTGATCGAAGACCCCGCGAAGCTCCAATCCGCCCCGGCGGCTGGGGAAAAATGACCGCGCACGGGACAACCAGCGAAAACAAGCTTCACTGTCGGCGGCAAAACGACGTGTAAACCCATCTATTTCAATGCTTTGCGTATTATAGCCTGTTACAGAGTAAAGGAGCAACACTCATGACCCGAACCATCGCCGCCACTGTGATCGTGTTCCTCGCCGTCGGTTCCGCATCAGTGTCGGCCGGGGCGGACTGGAAGTGCGTCCCGGGGCGCATCGTCACACGCTGGGCCAAGGATGTCTCGCCCGAAAACGCACACCCCGAGTACCCTCGCCCGCAGATGGTCCGCAAGCAATGGCAGAACCTCAACGGCCTGTGGCAGTACGCCCCGGCCGAGGCGGACCAGCCGGCCCCGATCGGCAAGACGCTGGAGGGCAAGATCCTCGTGCCGTTCCCCGTCGAGTCCGCCCTGAGCGGCGTGGGCAAGCACTTCGACCGCCTGTGGTATCGCCGGACGTTCAAGGTGCCCGCCGATTGGAAGGGCAAGCGTGTGCTGCTGCACTTCGGCGCGGTGGATTGGGAGTCGACCGTGTATGTCAACGGCAAGGCCATGGGCACGCATCGCGGCGGCTACGACGCGTTCAGCTACGACATCACCGAAGCCCTGACCAGCGGCGATAACGAGCTGATCGTCGGCGTCTTCGACCCGACCGACAAGGGCCCCCAGGCCCACGGCAAGCAGGTGCTAAAGCCCCGCGGAATCTGGTACACCCCCACCACCGGAATCTGGCAGACGGTATGGATCGAGCCGGTCGCCATGGCCTGGATTGGCAAACTGCAACTTACGCCTGATGTGGACGCCGGTGTTCTGCGAGTGAAAGTCACGGGCAAGGGCACTGTGGAAGAGGCCGTGCCGGTTGAGATCATCGCCTTGGATGGTGACAAGGAGGTCGCCAGAGTCATGGGCGAGCCCGGCAAGCAGCTCTCGCTGCCGATCACCAAGCCGCACCTCTGGTCACCTGATGACCCATTCCTCTACGACTTGAAGATCAAGTGGGGCAACGACGCCGTCACCAGCTACTTCGGCATGCGGAAGATATCCCTCGGCAAGGATGAAAACGGCGTCACGCGCCTGATGCTCAACAACAAGTTCATCTTCCAGATCGGCCCGCTGGACCAGGGGTTCTGGCCGGACGGCGTGTACCTGGCCCCCACCGACGAGGCCTTGCGATACGACATTGAGGTAACGCGGAAGCTCGGGTTCAACATGGCCCGCAAGCACGTGAAGGTCGAGTCCGACCGGTGGTACTACTGGGCGGACAAGCTCGGGCTGCTGGTCTGGCAGGACATGCCCGGGGGCAACACGACGGCGGACCGCCCGCAGTTCCGGCAGGAACTGACGAGGCTGGTCGGCGGCATGCGAAACCATCCCAGCATCGTCATGTGGGTGGTCTTCAACGAAGGCTGGGGCCAGGCCCGCAAAGACCCCGCCGACACCAAGGCCCAGGTGGAACTCGTCCGCAAGCTCGACCCGTCGCGGCTGATCAACGCCGCCAGCGGCTGGGTCGATCACAAGTGCGGCGACGTCGTCGATATGCACAAGTATCCCGGCCCGGCCAGCCCGAAGCCCGAGGCCGACCGCGCCGCCGTGCTGGGCGAGTTCGGCGGGCTTGGCCTGCCCGTCAAGGGTCACCTCTGGCAGACCGACCGGAACTGGGGCTATCGCAGCATGTCCGACCGCGACCAGCTCACGTTCAAGTACGTCGAGTTGCTGCGAAAAGTCCACGAGTTCAAGAAAGACCCTGGGCTCTCGGCGGCGGTGTATACCCAGACCACCGACTGCGAGGGCGAGGTCAACGGCCTGCTGACATACGACCGGGCGGTCATCAAGGCCGATGTCGCGAAGATGGCGGCCGCCAACCGAGGCGAGTTTCCCCCGCCGCCGAAGCTCAAGCCCGTCGTGGCGACCTCCGAGCAGACCCCGGCCCGGTGGAAGTACACCACCGAGAAGCCCGCGGATGATTGGTCCAAGCCCAACTTCGACGACTCGTCATGGAAGGTGGGCAAGGGCGGCTTCGGCACGGCCGGCACACCCGGGGCGATCATCCAGACGAAGTGGAACTCGCCGGAAATATACCTGCGCCGCACGTTCGAACTGAAGTCCCTGGGGTTCAACGACCTCCAACTCCGTCTGCACCACGACGAGGACGCGGAGGTTTACATCAACGGCGTGCGGGCCGCCTCGTGCGGTAAGTTCGTCGGCGAGTACGGCCAGGTTGCCATCAGCAAGAGAGCCATGGCGACGCTGACCAAAGGCAAAAACACACTGGCCGTCCACTGCAAGCAGACCACCGGCGGCCAGTACATCGACGTCGGCCTGGTGGATGTCGTACCGGCGAAAGCTCCTGCCAGGTAGCGGGCATATCAAGCCTGACTGCCGGCGGGCAGGTCACAGATCTTAAATCATCCTGGGCCGCCACAACGGTCTGAGCCATTCCGCTGGAATGCTCGGGCAGTCAGTGGAAAACAAACGGGCGAGAGCCGCACAGAACGCTTGTCGCGTGAGGTCACGTTGAGAGGAGGCATCTCTCGGAGCAGGCTGACTCTAAACACGCTGGTACTGTGCGAACATCTCGCCCTTGTTCGATCTTACGCAGCCGGGCCGGCCTGGGTGCCACAGCCGGCCCGGTCGAGAATCTCAATCACAATCGCGGGATTTCACCGCTTTCGACCCTTCGACGGGGCTCAGGACCCGAGGCCCTTCGGCGGGGCTCAGGCTCTTCGACGTCGGCGGATCAGCGCCATCGCGCCGAAGGCCAGCCCCGAAGCGAGTCCTGCCTACCGGCAGGCAGGCCTGCCTACCGGCAGGCAAGTCGGGATTTCAGCTTCGGCGTCGCCCCTTCGACCCTTCGGCTCCGCTCAGGACCTGCGGCTGGGCTCAGGACCTTCGGCGACGCTTCAACAAAGCAGGAAGGCCTGCGGCCAACATGATGACGAGGGTCGCGGGCTCGGGAATCGGGTTGGCACCTTCGGTCGGGTTGTAGCCGGTCAGCAGAGTTTGCAGATCGTCCCAGTCCACCGTGCCGTTTTCGTTGAAGTCGCCACCGGTACCCTCGGTGCCGGCCGCGGGCGCGCCGCCGAAGTGTGTCTTGACCATGATATAGTCGGCTGCGTCAACGTCACCGTCGCCGTCGGCATCGCCGACAACAATGTCTGGCCCCGTCACGCCAATAACGTCGTCATAGGTCGCGCCGAAGCGGACCTCGTCGATCTTTGACGAATCCTTGAACTGGACGGCCAAGAGATCAAATTGGGACTGATCGAGGGCGGGAATCGTCCACGCCTCCATTGTCGGCGTCTCGGCTGTCAAGTCCTCGTCCGGTGCGTAAAGGGTGAGCGTTTCATCGGCAGTGTCATCGGCTCCCCATTCGATCTTGCCAACGATCAAGGCGAGCCAAAGATTGTCCCCTTTGCCGTTGATCACTGTGGAGCTGTTATTCTCAACGCGTTCGGCGACCCCATCAAGGGCGCCGCCGTCATCTTGCCAATACACGCCCTGAATACGCGCGCCGCTGTGGGTAACCCCGATTCCCTCGGCATCGTCGGCTGCCAGATTCTCTCTATCGCCGAAGACGTTGCTCACGAACTTATCGGTGGTCAAGGCGACGTTGATGTCCGCATTGGTCGTGTTCTGTCCTGTGAGATCCATTATCACGCTGAACCACAGCGTCGCGCCGTCGCTCATCAGCCCGGCATCGGCCAGGGTCGAGCCGATCGGACGGGTCAGTCCGCTCCAGGCATTGCCTTGTGCGGTGTTTCCATCAACAGGCAAAGTCCCCCAGGTCAGGGCTGGCACCACGGCTTGGGGGTTGTTTCTGGTACTGGTCCACGACCCCGCGAAGCCGATTCCTCCATCATTGCCGGAGATGTTTCCGCCGTAACTGAACCCCTCGTAGATGACCGCGTCGGCGTAGGCGCTGCCGACACCGCCGGCGACCACCAGCAAGAACAACGTCAGAACGGCCCGCCATGAAATGTTGCCTCTCATAGTTAATCTCCTCGTTAACCAGACTCTCTTCGTTGACCTGCACCGAAATTCCGAATCTCGGGATGATGACTTCGTATTTGCCGACCAGCCACTTCGGAACCCACGAACATGGCTTTGCCGAAACTGACAACTTCGAACGCAATTAGCGAACTTGTAATCCTCAACTTATGCTTCTATTAGACAATTTTAATCATAGCGCGCCATTTCGCTTCTGTTACCGCGTTATTAAGCCAAAGTTCCTATATATGATCGAGTCGAATTCAAACGTAACCTGTCTCGGCGGCGACCTGACCGCCCCGGACTTCGCGGTGCGGACCAGGGAGAAGCCGGTTTGACCGACGCATCGCCGGGCAGAAGCCACTTGAATCAGGTGGTCGGGAAAAAAAGCCGGCAGATCCACGGTCGGGGCTTAACCCCTCCCCGCGGATCTGCCGGCGAGTCATTTGTCCATCACTCCATAACAACTGCCACATAAGAAAAGGGCAAGTCAGCAGATCCAGGTCGCATATGCTGACTGTCACAGCGACCTTGTCCCGCTGCCGTTTTCTATGCTTCGTTTATTTCTTCCGACGCAGCAGCGCCAGGCCACCCATGGCGATCAAAGCCAGCGTGGCCGGCTCGGGAACGGCAACATCGCCATACGTCGCGCCGA
>Ga0307990_1001230_pt1 | contig 21791 bp, 14 predicted proteins | sample EllFjometagen129_FD_203168 | JGI IMG/M metagenome (GOLD analysis project Ga0307990, IMG submission 203168) | Marine microbial communities from Ellis Fjord, Antarctic Ocean - #129 | ecosystem: Environmental > Aquatic > Marine > Unclassified | place: Southern Ocean | collected 2014-10-08
GCGATGAACTCAGCAAACTTGAAGTATTCAAAGATCTCCCGCGCATCCTTGGAGAACGACTGGATGTAAGTCTCCAGGTTGTCCTTGATGCCTGACTCGCCGAGCTTGGCAAGATCCATTGGCGAGGTATTGAAGAACTGCGCCTCGGTTGCCCGCAACACCAACTTCTCGGAAGCCTCGTCGGGAAGATTCATCTGACAAACTTCGGCGTACTTGGTCAGCACAGCGGCTTTGTCCTTTTGCAATACACACTCAAGGCGGCGCAATAGGGTAAAGGGCAGAATAATACGGCCATACTGGCTTTGTTTGAAATCGCCGCGTAGAAGGTCAGCTACCGACCAAAGAAAGGCAGCAGCTTGGGAGAAGTTGATTGTCATATAAATTTGTACCTTTGTTTATACCGAATGTTTTAGGAAAGTAGACAGTTGTGACTCCAACATATAAACACCATTTTAAATATGCTTTTAGAAGTAGTACATATTGAACAATACTTTAGACCTAAAATATACGTTGTCAAAACAACTAAGCCCAGCAATGCTGGGCTTAGATGACTATTTTTATTATTTTTTATATACGGAAATAAAAGGTAATCCTCAAAATGGGATTTCATCATCAGGATTAAACGCTGGTTCTTCATAGACCGGCGCTGGTCGTGCTGCTTGTTGTCCCCCCGGCTGACCTTGAGCTTGAGGCTGTGCTTGGCTCGGCTGCGCTTGGTTCTGCTGCGGCTGTGGCTTGGCATAACTTTGTTGCTGGTTGTCACCTTGGTTGCTGTTGTTATCGTCTCCAGCGCGTCCCAGCATCTGCATCTGATCGGCAACTATCTCAGTTGTATATTTATCGTTGCCGTCGCGATCCTGCCACTTCCGAGTCTGTAGCTTGCCCTCAATATAGACCTGTTTGCCTTTATGTAGATATTTTCCACATATTTCAGCCAGTTGACGCCAAGCAACAATGTTGTGCCATTCGGTGTTAGCTTGGCGGTTGCCGTCGCGATCTTTGTAGTTTTCAGTGGTGGCAATAGAAAAATTAACAACAGCTGCTCCAGATGGAGTGTAACGTAGCTCGGGGTCTTTGCCTAAATTGCCAACCAGAATAACTTTATTAACTGACATCGTATAGCTCCATGGGAGAACGGGTGGGTTAAGGATGGTTTGCTTAATGGTGAATTTAAACAAATCATCTGCCACATGTCCATATAATATTTGACTCAGTGCTGGAGCTAACTTACACTGACCAGCTATGGTATAGCCCGCAGGTCATAATTGATTTGCAATGTATATTCAGCTAGATATGTGTCTTGTAGCGTGAGAGTTTTTACAAAAAAGAGTGATACATGTACCCCCAAAAACCAAATGATGATAATCCGGAATTGTTAAAAATTCTCCCTCTGGGCGGCTGCGGCGAAATCGGCATGAATATGCTGGCGCTGGAAAACGCCGGGCAGATTCTGCTTATAGATTGCGGGCTGATGTTTCCTGAGGCGCATATGCTGGGCATTGATCTGGTGTTACCAGATATCGCCTATTTTGAAGAGCGCGTTGACGATATCTGTGCTCTGGTGCTTACCCATGCGCATGAAGATCATATCGGGGCGTTGCCGTTTCTCTATCGTCAGTTAGGCTCGCCGCCTATATTTGCCAGCCGTTTTACCTTGGGAATGCTCAAGCATAAACTGGAAGAGTTCGACCTTAACCTGAATAATAGAATGGAGCAGCTTGAGCCACGCCACCCCTTTAGCGTGGGGCCATTTACCATCGAACCTTTTCGCGTATCTCATTCGGTGCCGGATGGTGTTGGTTTGGCCATTCGCTGTGGTGCCGGGTTGCTGGTGCACAGCGGTGATTTCAAGCTTGATCCCACTCCCCTTGATGGGGAACGTACCGATTTAGCCCGTTTGGCGCAATATGGTGACGAGGGAGTGCTGGTGTTGCTGGCCGATTCCACTAATGTGGAAAGTGCTGGTTACACTGGCTCGGAGCGCGAGGTTGGCCCGCACTTTGTGCAGCTGATGACAGCCAGCACCGGGATGGTGTTTGTCGCTGCCTTCTCCTCTAATATTCACCGTATTCAGCAGGCTATCAATGCCGCGCATAGCTGTGGTCGCAAGATTTTGCTGCTGGGGCGCAGTATCGTGAGCAACGTGTTGGTGGCGCGATTGCTGGATCAGCTGAGTGTTGCCGAATCCGATCTTATCGATATCAAACAGCTGGGTGATTATCCGCGCCATAAAGTTGCGGTTATTACCACCGGTAGTCAGGGCGAGCCGCGTAGTGCGTTAACGCGTATCGCTGCCGGTGAGCATCCGCAGTTGGCTATTGAAACTGAGGATTGCGTGATTTTGTCATCACGTTTTATCCCCGGTAATGAAAAAGCGATCACTGCGGTAATCAATCAGCTATATCGCCGGGGTGCGGTGGTGCATTATCAGCGCAGTTGTGGTGTGCATGTGTCTGGTCATGCCAGTCGCGAAGAGCTGAAACAGCTGTTGGCAGTGGTTAAACCTCAATATTTTGTCCCCATCCACGGTGAATACCGCCATCTGGCGCAACATGCTCAATTGGCTTGTGAGTGTGGCGTTGCTGCCGACAATAGCATGATCATAGAAAATGGTCAGCCGCTGCTGTTGTCGCGCCATGGCAAAAAGTTGCTTGAACCGGTTGAGGTGGGGCGTATTCTGGTAGATGGCAAGGGTGTTGGTGATGTGGGTGAGGTGGAGTTGCGTGACCGTCATCGTCTGGCCCGCCATGGCACAGTGCTTGCCGTGCTTGCCGTGAGCCGCAGTCGTGGTAGCGTTATTCACGGACCGGAGTTGGTTAGTCGTGGCTGTGTGCCAGAGGTGGGTGGCGAGGAGCTGCTGGCTGAAGCGGCACACCAGGTCGAATTGATGCTGGCTGAACATCAGTTGTCGGCGCGCACCGATTGGGATGCGCTGCGTATCGAAATTCGCCAGACTTTGAGGCGCTTTTTTAAACGCCGGTTGCAGAGGCGACCATTGGTGTTGCCGATAATTATACAGCTGTGATAGTTGCGTTTTGATTTTGTTTTGGAACCACCTTTTCCCGTGTGACGCAGCCGGAATGGAATAGCTGGTTTGAGGATTAGAGGGGCAAATGTTTGAGGGCTTTAGCCCGAGTTTTTGCCACTCCTCAAAACAGCTGTGGAATGTAGGGAACCAGCTATTGCCGCAGGCTATGGCGGGCAAGGAGTTCGGGGGGGCTTTTTTCTGCTTACTCTTTTGTAGCATGACAAAAGAGTAAGGCGGCGAGCGGGGTCGCAAACCCGCGACCTTGTGTGAAGTAGGTACAGTCCCCGTTTAGACTGGGTACAACCCCCTTGTACTAACAAGTAATGTTGCGAAATCAGTAATAATCTGAATATAGAATGGACGGTGGTATGGAACAAGATAGCGGTAGCAAGCGGCTCAAACACCTTAAAAAAGAGATTTCGGCGCTGTTATGGCTGGGTTTTGGTGTCTATCTGTTGTTGGCTTTAATCTCCTTCAATAATGCTGACCCCTCTTTCAATAATAATTTACACCCATCTGCGGTGCGTAATTACGGTGGTCTTTTTGGGGCGCATCTGGCTGACTTGATGTATCAGGTCTTTGGTGTTTGTGCCCTGCTAATGCCCCCGGCCTGTTTTATGCTGACGTGGCGTCTGCTGCGTTTTCGCGATATTCATCTGCGCTGGTACAAAGTAGCGGCTTTTCTGGTGTTTCTAGCGGCTTTGGCGGGGTTGATTTCCTTAAAATTCACCCAGATTCACGTGTTGGGTCAGAGTGTGGCGCAAGCGGGTGGTGCCATCGGTCAATTGCTGCGTTCAACGTTGGTATCCGGGTTGAATATTGGCGGTGCTGCACTAGTGCTGACGGTGTTTTTTCTGGTTTCCGCTATGTTGTTGACGCGCTTCTCCTTAATGTTGTTTCTCGAGGGGGTCAGTGACCGTTTCGCCAGCCGGATGGAGCGCCGTCGCGAACGGCGTGAGCAAAAAAAGATTCAGACCGGCGAGAAAAAAGCTGCGGGACCGGTAATTGTACCGCCGCAGGTCTCTCGCAAAGCTGAGAAACCTAGCGCTATGAACAAGTCTAAAATCAAAGTGGCGAAGAAGAGCACCACCGTCCCTGTAGAGCAGGAAGCTTTTGATTTTCTCGACATCAGCGGTAGTTACCAACTGCCACCACTGTCGCTGCTCGATTATGAAGGTGAGACACCGCAGCCACCTGATCGTGATTCACTGATGGCGATGGCCAGAATTCTGGAATCTAAGCTCAAAGACTTCAATGTTGACGGCGAAGTGGTTGAGGTGAAGCCGGGTCCGGTTGTTACCATGTTTGAGTTTGCCCCGGCACCGGGAATCAAAGTCAATAAAATATCCGGTTTATCCGATGATCTGTCCATGGCGCTGAGGGCTACCTCAATTCGTATTGTAGCCCCAATTCCGGGGCGCGGCGTGGTGGGCATCGAAATCCCTAACCATAATCGTCAGACCGTTTACCTGAAAGATATTCTCGAATCAGATCAGTTTCGCAAAAGCGGTGGACGGCTGCCGCTGGCGTTGGGTCAAGATATTTTCGGGCAAACCCATGTTAGCGATTTGGCTAAAATGCCGCACCTGCTCGTTGCTGGTTCTACCGGTAGTGGTAAGTCGGTGTCGATCAATACCATGATTCTGTCTTTACTGTATCGGGCCAACCCGGAAGATGTGCGCATCATTATGGTTGATCCGAAAATGCTTGAATTGTCGATTTATGAGGGTATCCCGCATCTGCTGTTGCCGGTGGTAACCGATCCGAAAAAAGCCTCTTTAGCTCTGGCTTGGGCAGTACGCGAAATGGAGCGCCGTTATCAGCTAATGGCTGATAAAGGGGTGCGCAATATTGATGGTTACAACAAGAAACTGGCCAAAGAGGAGAAAGACAAAGAGCGCTTGGCGCGGCTTGCCGCGGTGGAAGCCGCTAGCTTAAACAGCGACGATCAGCATGAGTTGGACGACGAACCCGTGGCGCCATGGGCTGTGCCGCCAGCGGATAAAGCCGAGCTGGATCATGGGCATCTGCCTTATATTGTGGTTATCGTCGACGAGCTGGCTGATCTGATGCTGGTAGCCGGGCGCGAGGTAGAAGAGCATATTGCCCGTTTGGCGCAGATGGCGCGTGCGTCTGGTATTCACCTTATTTTGGCCACCCAGCGTCCCAGTGTTGATGTTATCACCGGCCTTATCAAGGCTAATCTCCCGACGCGTATCTCGTTCAAAGTGTTTTCCCGCATCGATTCGCGAACTATTCTGGATACCATGGGTGCTGAAAGTTTGCTGGGTATGGGGGATATGCTGTTCCTGCCGCCGGGTACCAGCTGTTTACAACGTGTGCACGGTGCCTTTGTTTCGGAGCTGGAGGTGCAGAAAGTGGTCGATTTTCTCACCAAGCAGGGGCGTCCGGATTATGATAATTCTATTTTAATTCCGCCGCCGGGCGCTGGTGGCAGTGGTGATGATGACCTGGAATATGATGATCGCTATGATGAGGCAGTAAAGTTGGTGGCACAGGCTCAGCAGGCATCAATTTCCATGGTACAACGCCGTTTGCGTATCGGTTACAACCGAGCAGCGCGCATTGTTGAGAAGATGGAGCAGGAGGGTATTGTCGGCCCATCCGACGGCAGCAGTAAGGGGCGGGAAGTGCTGATTGATAACAATAGTTCCGACTGATGGGCTCTTGCGCGCAGGCTGGAGCTCATACAGCCGTGGAGCATCTCTAGATACCCGCATTCGCGGGCATGGTGGATACAAGGTACAAGGCAAGTGCAGAAGATTGATACTAGTCAGGTTAGATTGTGTCTATTGTATATAATTAATATCAGTAACTTGCCATTAACGGTATTAATCTTGGACAAATATGCTATCTTTTATAATGCTGTTTTGAAGAAGAATTTTTCGCCTTATTTGTTTTGTGTAGGATTCCCCCATGCGGCAGGTGCCGATAATAATATTATTTTTGCTATTCCTTTCCCCTTTGGTTGGTTGCGATTCCGAGCAATCAGCTTTGCGTCTCCCTGTATCCCCCAAAGAACTCTTGCTGTATTGCGGTACCACAATGGCTCCAGCTATGCGCCATATTGCCGATCTGTTTGAACAACAGGAGTGTTGTGTTGTCAAAATTATCCGCGACGGCTCCGGGGCTTTACAGCATAGCATTCATGTAAATCGGGTGGGCGATCTCTATCTTCCAGGCAGTGAAAGCTATGTTGAAAAATGTGGCAATGAAGGATTGGTGGTCGAGGCGCACGCTATTGGCATTAACCGTGCCGTGCTGATGGTTGCGCCGGGCAATCCGTTACATATAAGTGGTGATCTAAATAACTTTGTTGCGGCGAGTTATCGCACCGTGTTGGGTTTGCCGCAGAGCGGCTCCATTGGCTTGGAAACCCAAAGGCTTCTTAGTGCCCTGGGTATTTATAAACAGGCTGTGGTGCAGGCTAATGTGCTGGCACGTGACTCAAAGGATATCTTCCAGGCGGTGGCTGGAGGTGAGGTCGACTTGGCGCTGAATTGGTATGCTACTGCGGTGTCCGCTGACAATAAAGCTGTGGAAGTGCTGGAGGTAGAGAACGTGGTAGCCGCGCCGCATATTTTGCGGCTGGCACTGCTTAAATATTCCTACGATCCTGTTCTGGCGAAAAAGTTTATTTTATTTGTCCTCTCTCCTGTAGGGCAACAGATATTAACTGAATATGTGTTTAAAGAGCCGAACTTTAGGGGACAGTTATGAACGGTAAGCAGAAAAATGTTCTCGGACATGTGCTGCCCCTTGTCCTCATATTTAGTGTGGTGTTGGCTGGTTTTGCGCTGCTGACTTTGTTGCAGCGCAATATTGATAATGTTGAGACTGAATTTGATAAACAGGTAGAAAACCTTACTGTCAAGCGGGAGCTGGGCAAGCTGCTGGTCACAGATATTAATCTGGTGGCACTGGATTTCTACAAAATCGTGGTAGCCAGTGCGTTGTCCGTACAGCAGCCGTTGATTGACCACGCGCAGCAGATGATTGATGAAATAGATAGAGTTCTTAACGTCCTCTCTGACGGGGGTCAGGTGCAGCAGGAGTTTGCCTTAAATTTGCCAGCTCAAGATATGGCCACCACTGCTTGGGTGTATTTACCGCCACCGGGGCAACATTACAATCTGGAAGTGTTGATCCTGCGTCCTATGTTCAGCACTTTGCAAACAGCACTGGTCAATACGCAGGAGATTACCCGCCAACGCAATGTGCTGCTGTCCAGTAATAACCCGGTAGCTCTTTGTGCTGCTGGTAATAGCGTGCGTAACTATGCTAAATCCATTGATGCACAGCTGCAACGGATGCTCGAAAATGCCAATAAATTGGTATTTGACGCAAATGTAGAGCGGGATGAATTGCGTGTTCGCGTCGCTCGGGCAAGAAACAATCTGCAGCGCAACAATTTGCTGGCAGCAACCTTGACCTTGCTGGGGGTGTTGGTTCTAATCTGGTTGATTTACCGCCAGATGCTGGCTGATCAACGCAGGATCAGCGACTATGTGCAGCAATTACAGCAGATAGAGCTGGAACTCCACCATACCAACGCTGAAATTGTGACACTGAACCATTCTCTCGAGGAAAAGGTCGAGCAGCGCACCAGCGATCTGCAAATATCTGAACGCCAGTGGAGGGAGGCTTTTGATGCTATTCGCTGGCCAATTTTTTTGCACAACCATAATGGTAGAATAACCAAGGCCAATCGTGCCTATCTTAATCGGGCGAATTGCACCCTCGGCGAGGCTTATGGGCGCTTTTACTGGGAGGTATTTCCTAAACTGGATAGACCCATGAATGGCTGTGTTATCGATGCCGCACAGGGCAATTCATCTGGCTGCGAGCGAGAGAGCGATCTGGTGGTCGATAATCAGGTATATCGCTCCCAAGCTTTTGTGGTTAAGGGCAGTAACGGAGAGTACCTCTACTCCATGCATCTGCTGGAAGATGTAACTCAGGCGCGCTCAGCCCATGATGCACTGCGTAAAAGTGAACGGCGTTTTCAGGATATCACCAACAGTATGGATGAAATACTGATTCTTGTTGATACTGACCTGAACCTACAGTTCATGAACAGCGCGGCGCTGCGAGGCTATGGTGTCGATCCTGAGGGTTATGTTGATTCACCTTGCCATGAGTCACTGTGGAAATGCGGGGATATTTGTAAAAATTGTCCATCTGTCGAGGTGTTGCGTAGCGGGAAAGTAGCGCGCGCTATGCGTTACATGCCCGATGGTACTATCTACGCGCGTTCCATCTATCCGGTGCATGATCATGAGGGCAATATCACTGGCTGTGCGGTGTTGGCCACTGATGTTACTGAGCGGGAAAAATATATTCAGGAACTTACCCGTTATGAGCAGATTTTGTCTACCAATATAGATTTGATCGCCTATTACGACGACCAGCATATCTGTCTTGCTGCCAATGATGTGATGGCGAAATATTATGGTAAAGAGACGCAGGATCTAGTGGGAAAACATGCGCGCGAGATAATTGGAGAGGAGCGCTACCAGTCTTATCTGAAATACGAAGAGACTATTTTCCACAGCAAACAGCCGCTCTCTTTTGATGACTGGTTAGTTTTTGCTGCTGCTGGGCTCTGTTTTATGCATTGCAGTTTTACCCCCTATGTTGACGAACAGGGCAAGGTGGTTGGTATTGTGTCGCGCTTGAAAAATATTACCGTGCGTGCCGAGCAAGAAGCAAAGTTGAAGCTGTCGGCAAAAGTGTTTGAAAGTACCAGTGAGGGGATAATTATTACTGATACTGCTGGTACTATTATCGCTGTTAATGCGGCATTTTGCTCTATTACCGGTTACAGTGAAGATGAAGTGGTAGGTAATAATCCTAATTTGCTCTCTTCTGACCACCAGGATGCGCTTTTCTATCATGATCTGTGGCAGGCTATTGAGCAAACTGGTCATTGGAGCGGAGAGATATGGAATCGGCGCAAAAACGGCGATATCTATCCAGAAATTCTGACCATCAGCTCAATTTTTGATGCTAGCGGTATTGCTACTAACTATGTAGCGGTATTCTCTGACATCACCGCTATGAACGAAATTGTCAAACAGTTGGATTATCAGGCCAATCATCACACCGTTACCGATTTGCCCAATCGCCGTCTGCTCCATGCACGCCTGACCCATTCACTCCAGTTGGCAATACGGGAAAAACATAAGGGGGCAGTCCTCTATTTTGACCTAGATAATTTTAAACATATCAACGATAGCCTCGGCCACGATGTCGGTGACAGTGTGCTGATCGAAGCTGCAGCACGCTTGCAGCAAAATAGTCGCGAGGTCGATACTGTTGCCCATGTTGGTGGTGATGAGTTTATTATAGTGTTGGATCATGTACGTTCGGTCAGCGATGCGACAGAATATGCTAAGAACATTCTCGAGCTGCTGCAACAGTCCATGTATGTCGGCGAACACGAGTTTTTTATTACTGCCAGCGTGGGTATTTCTATTTTTCCGGATGATGGTGACAGCGTAGAAGCATTGATAAAAAATGCCGATGCCGCGATGTATCAGGCCAAAGAGAGGGGTAAAAATAGCTACTATCTGTATTCTCAGGATCTGACCGAAGTTGCTTGGGAGCGGGTGCTACTGGATAGTTCTTTGCGTCGAGCGTTGCAGAACGAAGAATTTATCCTCTACTATCAACCGCAGATATGTTTGCACACCGGAGAGATTGTTGGCTGTGAGGCGCTGGTGCGTTGGCAGCAACCGGACTATGGTCTGGTGGCGCCGGATAAATTTATCCCGCTGTGTGAAGAAAATGGCATTATTGTTCCGCTGGGTGAATGGGTTTTGCGCACCGCCTGTCTGCAGTGGATCGAGTGGCGCGACCAAGGCTTTGCACTGGGGCGTATCGGAGTAAATCTGTCTGGGCGGCAGATTCAGCAAGATGATCTACTGGAGATGGTGGAGCGGGTGTTGCGCGAGACTGGTTGCCCGGTAGCTGCATTAGACTTGGAGATTACGGAAACTTTTTTGATGCGCCAACCGGAACAGGCGATCAAGATATTGCAGCAGATCAGCGATCTTGGTGTTGCCTTATCTATCGATGATTTTGGTACCGGGCAATCGTCTTTGAATTATCTGAAGCGCTTTCCGGTTAATCGCCTGAAAATAGATCGCAGCTTTATCAGTGATATTCAACCCGGCAGTGAAGACTGTGCCATAGTTAAAGCCATAATCGCTATGGGACACGGTTTGGATCTAAGTGTAATTGCCGAGGGGGTTGAAACCGAGTTACAACAGCAGTTTATTGCCGATTTAAACTGCGATGAGGCACAGGGCTATCTGTTTAGTCGCCCGGTGCCAGCACCAGAATTTGCTGCGCTGCTTAAGCTACATACATTAACCCCGGGTGATTCCCGGTAATACATCGACCACCCTCGGGGGTGACTACAAAGGTGTTTTCAATTCCTACTAGCCCGATGCCGTCAATGCCCTTTTTGGGTTCAATAGCCATGACCATATTTTCTTGCAGGGGTTCATCAAAACCTTTAGCCAACACCGGAAATTCATCAATGTGCAGACCAATGCCGTGGCCGAGAAAACGTGCTTGACGCTCGCCATGCCCCATAAATCCGGCTAGAAATTCCGGTTCTAACCCATCCATTATATCAGCGTATATTTGCGCTGGGATAGCGCCTGGTTTCAGTAACGCAGCGGTAGCGTTCTGTATCTGTACACACTGGTTATGAATTTTAACTGCGCTGTCCGGTAACTCACCTTGGTAGACATAAGTCATGGTTTTGTCGGTGTGATAGCCATCAAAGCCACAGCCGATGTCGATAAACACCAGATCGCCGGGGCGCAGTTTGCGTTGCCGACTGCCAAGCAGTGGAACCGCCGGACTCATGCCGTAATTTCCTCCTGGACCATCAAACGAAGTGGGGTAGATAGAGCTCTCACCAAAGCATATATGTCCGAGGAGGATTTCAGTGTCATACATGCTGAAGCGGGCAATGCCGTGGTGCCCGGCATCGATCAGCGTCTGGTATAGCGCGCCACCCAGGTCAGCTTCGCTCATGCCGCTGTGCAGCAATTTTGGCAAGCGCTGCTCGAGCACCTCTTGATGAATTTCCCCCGAGCGCTCCATCCGCTCCAGTTCGTAATTGCTTTTAACGGCACGCACCGCAGCAATGGCATGATCTGCCGCCGCGACCTGCTGAAAAGCGAAATGTTTATTAAAGCGCTGGTACATGGCTAGCGGTACCCGTTCGGTTTCTAGGTGTACCGTGCTGGGTAAGGTGCCCATGGTTTGCGCGGCGTCGCGGAAGCTGGTCATGGGACGGATGTCACTGAACTCTGATTCATCCTGCGCTCGTTGCAAGCTGCGGCGCACCCAATAGACGGCATCACCATCTTTGGGGATAAGTACCATGCCATCCTGCATGGTGCCGGTAAAATAAAACTGATTTATTTTGCTGAAGATGGCAACTAGTTGCCACTGGGGGCAATCTTTATTCATGCGCTGGCGCAGGGCGATAAGGCGGGCGTCCAATTCAGCCCGGGGTACCTTATTGAACATCTGTTTACTCCTTTTGCTGGTAATGCAAAACCATAATTATTCCTGATTAATACCAATTTTTCGCTCTGGTTCTGTCCCCCCTGTTCGTCATACTCGCGAATGCGGGTATCCAGAGGTTGTGCATAGCTTCCTAGACTCCCGCCTGCGCGAGAGTGACAACCTTTGTGGCGATAGCGGAAGATTGGTATTAATCAAGATTGAACAATGCTTGGTTGCAGGCGTATGGGCTATTCACTGAGAGCAACAATCTTAATAAAACTATCGCCTACGCGAGCCATGATTTGCCCAACGGTATGCGCCTCATCGCTCTGGTGGGAGTGTAGCAACTCTTTATGATATTCCAGTAACAAGTTGTCCAGCTGCTCAATGTCAGTTTCGTCCAAATCTACCAGTGCCACTTTAGCGCCCCAAGCCAGGCGCTCAGTAAGAACCGCACGATTCATTCCCATCGCTTCATCCAAATAACAATAGATAGTGCCGCCAGTCATGCCGGAGCATATCCATGGTCCTGGGTCGCCCAACACCACTACTCGCCCAGCAGTCATATATTCAAAAGCAAAACCTTTCAAGTTGGCGTGACCCGCTATGTTGTCCTGAGATAGTTTCAACGGCTGCACAATGCGAGCACCGAAGATAACATCGGCACCAGACAAGCGGATACAGGCGCGACTGTCAGCATCGCCCTGAATGATAAACAGACCGCCCTGGGCGCCATAGGCAAGACCCTTGCCCACCGAGCCCCCGACACGCTTGCCGTCTATATTTTCCCCTTTTAAAATGACAATGCGCCCGCCGCGGGCACTCTTGCCGACACCATCCTGAGCTCCACCCTCAACGACTATATTGATGCCGTCGATGTTGAAGGCACCCAAGCCGTTGCCGGGGATAGAATCGCGGCGAAAATGGAGTAATGCCTGCTTGCCATGGGTGTAGCGCTGTTCCTGATACGCCTGAGTCATGGCGCCCGCCAAGCGTGTTCCTATGGAACGATCACAGCTGTTGATGCCGTCATCGACAAAGCGCACGCGCTCATCACCAGCATCGAAAGCGTCAGTAACCAGCGTTGACAGCAGGGAGGTCAGGTAGTTCAGTGGCTTGCGGATCAGGCGCGTGGTTTCGGCAGTGTGCTGGGGCAACTCACAGGCTTCGATAAGCAGCAGTTCACTTAAATCGAGGGCATTAAGACCGTGGGTCTGTTGTAACAGTGTTGACTGCCCGACCAGATCTTGAGTGCGTTTGAACCCAAGCTTGGCGGTTATGGTACGGATCTCCTCACCTAGAGCGCGGAAGAAAGTGGTTTCGTAGATGATGCCGTTTTCCAGTACGCGCGGCACAAAATGGCGCAAACCTTTGGCGTGTGCTTCGCTCTCGCTTTCAATCTGGGTGGCAATGCCGACATGACAGGTGCCGAGGTGGCAGTTGCGGCAGGCGGTGCAGCCGATAACCACCATGGGCAGGGTGCCGAAGCCGACACGGTTAGCCCCTAAGAGCATCAGTTTAACTACATCACGCCCGGTTCTCGCCCCGCCATCGGCCCATAACTCTACCTTGTCACGTAGACCACAACAGGAGAGGGCGCGGTGTGCTTCCCGTACGCCGATTTCCGCTGGTAAACCGACAAACTTGATAGCGTGTTTGCGGGCTGCGCCAGTGCCACCGTCATAACCGCTGATGGTGATAATGTCGGCGCCTGCTTTGGCAATGCCCATGGCGATGGTGCCGATGCCAGCTACCGCAGGTACTTTAACCGAAATCCGTGCACGTGGGTTTGCCGTGCGCAGTTCCTCAATAATCTGGGCCAGATCTTCAATGGAGTAGATGTCGTGATTGTTGGAGGGTGAGATCATCGTTACCCCCTCAGTGGCGTTGCGGGCGGCGGCAATTTTGCTGGTGACCTTAAAGCCGGGCAGGTGTCCGCCCTCGCCGGGTTTTGCCCCTTGTCCGGTCTTGATCTCGAGAAAATCGGCTGAATTGAGCAGATCCATGTGCACACCAAAGCGTCCCGAGGCGATCTGTTGCCCGCGGTTGTGGCGATACTTGCCCAACATGTCGGGGATCTCACCACCCTCACCATTCATGCAGATAATGTTGAGTTTTTTTGCTGCTTCGGCGTAAATGCGAAAGGCTGTTTCCCCCTGGGAACCAAAACTCATTGCCGAGATTAAAAAGGGTAGGTCGTGACCACCAATGCTAGTATCAACATCCTGGGGATCGACACTGAGTTCCTTGCTGAATTTAAAATCGAGCAGATGGCGTATTGCCAAGGGGTGCTCTATTTCGTACTCGCGAATCAGGCGCGATAGCTCGTTATAGCTCTCCTCCATCTTGGCCACCGCTGCCACTTTTTTCCAGATATGTGGATATAGGCGGAACTGAATTGGCACCGCTTGTTTGGTTTTGCTGCGCACGATGCTGGTGCGCAGGCGCGCATTTTCTTCTAGAGACGCGAAGTTCAAACCACTGGTAACAGAACCACAGAAGTTGGGCGTTTCAAAGATGTCGACCAATTCTGGGCTGAGACCGATAGAAGCGAAATATTTGCCGTAACCACCAATTTCGTGGGTGCCCATAGTAGACATCACTTTTTGGATGCCACAGATCAGGACATTGAGCAGATTGCTCAGACCGCTTTCCGTGGTGTCAGCTAGCTCCCACAGCATGTACGGGCATACCGCATCAGCTCCCATGCCGACGCAGAATAAAATATCGTGCAGATTGCGCAGGGCGCCGGAGCGGACGATTATGCTGGTGGAGCGGCGCAGACTCTGACCGTTGGCGTCGCGTTGCTTTTTTAGTGTTTTGTGCACGGCGCTGACCACCAGCGCCGGATCGAGAAAACTATGGCTGGGGCTGAAGGCGCGGCTATCATCCAACAATAATAGCTGGGTACCGCGCTGCACTGCCTGTAGTGCCTCGCCTTGCAGTCGTTCAAGTGCTGTAGCGATGTTTTCAGCGCGTTTCAAGGTGCAACTCAGGGTTTTGTAACGTTTGCCGCTACCGGGTTGGTATTGACCAAGCAAACTTTCCAGCGAACACAGCTCAAAATGGCGGGATACTTCGTCCTGATCTGTGACTGCACTGTGGCGCAGTCCACCGGTTAATAAGGGTGCTGCAATGGTGGTTACTGTTGCTATGCGACCGCGGAAATGTGGGCGTGGTCCGAGAAATACCCGCGACGAAAAATGTTCCGTTTCGCGTTCACGATCAATAGCCGGGTTGGTAACTACGGCAACCTGTTCCTTGAAATAGTCAGACACATTTTGTTGGGTGATGGCCAATGCCGCCAAAGGACCGTCGTACCCCAGAGATGCTATGGGATCTTGTGCCGATTTGACAATCTCTTTCAAGTTGAGCAGATCACTGCGCTTCCAGGCAAAGCCGGAGAGCAAGTTGTCCTGAGTGAATCCAGCCATTTTGTGAAAATTGTCGCTCTCTTTAACGCTGGCTGTAGGCAAATCGCTACCCTGTTGCAGGTGCTCGCTATGGCGGTGTAGATTGGTGCGCTTACTCAGTTTTTTATACACCAATTCACGTAATTCATCGTGGAAAATTAGGTCAACACCCTGCTGTGGGCGCAGGTGTAGAGCTAGCTTTTCACCTGGAGCCAGCACCTTCGGGTCGCTAAGAATATCTTCTTGATGTACTACCCCAGCTTCGGAGGAGGCGAAATAGAACTTGTTGGTTTCGCCAAACCATAAGGGGCGCAAACCCATGGCATCGACACTGAATACACATTGATCCTGCCAGCGCGTAATTACTGCCGCTGGGCCCTGAGCGCTGGCACTGAAGAATTGGCGCAGAAAGGAGTACATCTGTTGCTGATGTTCAGATAGTTTGCCAACCTCGGTAAAGATGGGAGGGAAACACACTTCCATCGCTTCAAATAGACTGAGATTGTGCGTCTGAATCAAACCTTCTAAGGTGCGATTAAGATCTTGCGAGTCGCTGCCCCCAATGGGCAGGGATAACCCAAGCATACGTGCCTCTTCGCGCAGGCGGGAGATAGTGTTTATTTCGCCGTTGTGACCGAGTAAGCTGAAGGGCTGAGCGCGTAGCACCGTAGGCAAAGTGTTGGTAGAGAAGCGGCTGTGGCCGACAGTGGCTGATGACTGGAATTCTTTGCGCTTTAACTCCGGATAGTACAGGCTGAGAAGTTCTGGAGCCCCGTGGACTTTGTAGGCGCTGACACTGTTGGACAGCGAGGCGACGTGGATGGGGAACTTGTCCTCAAGGGCTACGCTCAAATGGTACAGGGTGGTACTGCAATTGTTATTATCGTTAAAAAACAGCGCCAGTTGTAAAAATAGTGGTTCTCCGGCTTTGGCCATCGTGGACAGTGCTTCACTGCGCACCTGTCCGCGGTATTCGACCAAGACTTCAGCGCCATGGCGACCACACATAGTTAAGATACGGGTCACCAGTTGCTCGTCGCGAGCCAGTTCCTGGTGCGGAACCAACAGGTGGGCAATGGCAAAACCTTTATCCTCGACCAGTTGCGGATTATGACCATGTTTTTCAAGAATTTCGCGCCATAGTTGGCGTGGGATATCGGTTAAAATGCCACACCCGTCGCCCTCGCCCCCGATTTCACCTGCGCGATGTCCCATTTTTATCAGCGCGTCAATGGTGCGCTGGACGTTGCTGTGACTGGGATAGCCACTCTTATTGAAGTAGCCAATAATAGCGCAAGCATCGCGTTCTTCAGGGACTAGTCCGGATTTATTGGGGTCTGGGATGGGCATGAACAATCTCCTACAATAGATTTTCTGTGCGGAAACAGCTCTTTTTCAACATTTCATCGTCAATCTTCGCCCTTGTTGGTGCGACGGACTATGTACGTATTCGCTCAAGTCCTAGATTTTTTTGATGGGGTAAAAAATAGCTTACTTCCAAATCTGAAACGACGCTGTGCCCTCCGGAGTTTCCGGAGGTACACTAGACTAATTTAAGTAATGCAGTTATGGCTTTTTCGATGCCTGTGGCCGCTTCGCTAATTGAATTAGCTAACATATACGCTGGGGTGGAAACGATTTTCAGTTTCTGGTCGATCACACAGGAATCGACGGCGCATTCAACATGGGTGGCGCCCATCTGTGTTATTGCTTCAGCGGTGGTGGCGTCGTTGCCGATGGTCAGCAGCGGGTTCTTGCCTTGGCTGCCGAGGATTTTGGCAATTACCACCGGGGCGATACAGATGGCAGCTATGGGCTTGCCCGCTACTACCATCTCGGTTACCAGTGCAAAGAGATCGTTGTTGACATTGCAGTCGGCTCCCATGGTGGCAAAGGTAGACAGGTTTTTTGCGGCACCGAAACCGCCGGGAAGAACCAACGCGTCGATGTCCGCTGCGGTAACTGTATTGAGATCTTTGATTTTCCCGCGTGCGATGCGAGACGACTCAATTAGGATGTTGCGCTCTTCTTGAGCAACATCGCCACTGAGGTGATCTATCACATCGTATTGCATGAGATTAGGCGCCATGCAGACAGCCTCAACACCGGCTCGATCTAGAGCCAACAGGGTAATGACTGATTCATTGATTTCACTACCATCAAATACGCCACAACCGGAAAGAACAACACCAACCTTTGCCATGACTAACCTCCTTTGTTGAACAATTTTTCTATGATTTAGAGTAGACCACTGCAATGCCGCGCGGGCGCACAGTGCTACAAGCGATATAACCATGTGGTTCGGTTGAATCATAATAGACCGAATCGCCAGGGTAAAGATGAATCAGTTGTTCGCCATGACGGAACTCCAACTCACCCTCCAGCAGATAGAGAAACTCTTCCCCTTCGTGGCAGACTAAGAGATCGTCACTCCACTGCGTAGCAAAAAACTCCATGTCAAATGGTTCCATGTGGTGATGCTTTTTACCAAAAGCGCGGGAGTTATAGGTATAGGACTGGCTGCCGTGAGCACTTGCCGCGCGCTTTTGGCGCGCATGTTGATCTCCTGCGCGAATGAGGATGCACTTGTTGTCATTGTTTTCATCTTCAAAAAAAATATTCAGCGGTACTCCAAAAGCTTTAGCAATGCGCAGCAAAGTTGCTAACGGCGGGATGACCTGATTGTTTTCCACTTGTGAAAGCAGTGGTTTTGACAGGTTGGTCTTTTCGGCCACATCCTGTAACGTCATGCGCCGTTCTTGCCGCAGGTTGCGTACTTTCATGCCAATCTGGAACTCTTTTACCTCGTCACGAATATTTTCCATTAGCTAGGCTCTATGTTTAGGGTGATGTTGATTATAACTAATATCAGGCGTATAGCCTGGCGACAAATTCAGCTACGCACGCGGGTTTTTTGCCGCCTTCGATTTCAACACTGATGGTGTATACAACCTCGACTGCGTCGCGTATTTGTTCAACACTTTTTAATACTGTATGCGCACGGATTGAACTGTTTACTGCAACGGGGGCGGGAAAGCGCAGACGATTTAACCCGTAATTAACCCGAAACTTCATGCCGGGATAATTTTTAGTAAAGTAATCGGCATGATTACTCTGGGTAAGATAGGGCAGCAGAGATAAAGTCAAATAGCCGTGCGCGATAGTGGTGCCGTACGGTGATTCAGCCTGTGCCTGTTTCGGGTCGGTGTGGATCCATTGCTGGTCACCGCTTACTTCAGCAAATTGATTGATGCGTTGTTGGGTTATCTTTAACCATGGACCGACATGGATTTCTTGTCCCAGCCGTGGTGTCATAAATTCGACTAGTTTTTCCGCTGCTGTCATGAGCATCTTTCCACCCCTCACCATAGAATTATCTTTCAATTTAGCCTTGCTGCGGTTATATATCAACAATTAGATGCATTAAATATTCAAGACCGAGCAGGTTTGTCCTCACGGTAAAGTTTAACTAATAGTATACAATTTATAGAGAATAAATAGATGTTTTTAGATGGTTTTTTATTTTATTGGTTAAATGTGAATTGACATCAGATAAGGTTCAATGTAAAAAGGGAAGCTGGAAGATTCAATGAATTGTTATTCGGTGTTCGAGACAAGGAGTGGAGTGGATGAAAAATCTGTTATTTGCGGTGCTAGTTGTTGTTTTTGCTTTTGTTCCTGTATTTTTGGCACAACAGGATGGAACCACAGCCCCTATCACAAAAGTAGAAGTACTTGCCGCTGGTGTGTTCCAATACGAGGGAGATACTAAGGGTATTGTCAAGTTCGACCACAACATGCATAAAGATGCTTTGGATCAAGATTGCAGCAGTTGCCATGAAGGTGAACCGGTAACAATCGCGATTACTGGTATGTCAGATGGTCATGGACTATGCAGTGGCTGTCATGAGCAGGTTGAAGATATGGCTGCTTGCAATTTTTGCCACAGTAAATAAATTTACTGTCTATATGTAGTTATTAAAGCGGGAAGGCGGCGGTGCTGTCTTCCCGCTTTGCTTTTGGTTGCTAAAGATGAGCCTTGGTCATGAAAAAGCAATTACCTTATACTACTGTCCTGTTTGATTTAGATGGGACCCTGCTGAATGTAGATATGCACCGCTTTGTGCCACTTTACTTAAACTGTTTGGCGCAAAGTATTGCCATAGATGTTGACAGTGAGCAGTTTGTACGGGTGATGATTGAGCGTACCATGGAACGCTTGCGTAGTGATGATGGTTCACAGACCAATGAAGAGTTTTTTTTGGCTGTTGCCCACAGTGATTTGAATATCAACGCTGAGCAGTTTTTGCAGGGCTTGCAGATTTTTTATCGCGAGCATATGGAAAAGTTGCAACCACTGATAACCAGTTTGCCCATGGCACGCCAATTGATTTGCATGTGTAAAAAACTGGGGCTGGAGGTGGTTATTGCTACTAATCCGGTTTTTCCGCGCCCGTTAGTCGATGCCCGCTTAAAATGGGGAGGTATTGGTGATTGTGATTATCTGCTGGTGACCAGTTCAGAAAACAGTTGCTACTGTAAGCCCAATCCAAACTATTTCAGCGCAATATTGAGCGAGATCGGGCGCGAGCCAGAAACCTGCTTAATGGTTGGCAATGATACTGAGCAAGACTTGAGCGCGGCAGTGCTGGGTATTACTACCTATCTGCTGGATACCTGGATGATCGATCGCGGCAGTGATTTTGTCCCCGACTACCGTGGCAGCCATCTTGATTTGTACAATTTTATCGGTCATCTGGCACAAGACGCTGCGCTTATGTAGCGTGCCCGGTGGGTGCCTATCCTGATTTTTGTTGCTTGCCGTTAACGGCGGGTTTGACAATATAGTGGTTTTTAGTTACCCTTAACTCCCCAAAGTAGTGATTTATTTTCTTGATTCCTTTGTACAGGAGATGTTCATGGCGCGTATTGTAGATGATCCTGAACTGGCCTTTCGCCTAGCGCGAGCAATTGTGTCGGATATTGCCCTTTATAATGCAGAGAAAGTCAGCGAAGGGGTCAAAAATGATAATATCTTTGATCTGTTGGCGGATGAGTTGCAGGAAGGGCGTGAACATTTCACCGAACGTACTTCTGATACTATGGTCGATCGGGACAAATTGTACGACCGTGCCATTGTCGATGTCATGATAAAGCAGGCGGGTAAAATAGAGAGTTCTATCTGGTAGATGACTGAAAATTTTGAGTTTTATTTTGAACCGGGCCAAAGCGTAGAACGTTTGGACCGGTTTTTAGCGCGTGTCTTACCGCAGCTGAGCCGATCACAACTGAAAAAACTTATTGAGCACCAGCAGATTGTAGTTGATGGCGCGGTCATAAAAGCTGGGCTGCGTTTGCGCGGTGGGGAAAAAGTGCAAGTAAGTATCCCGCAGCCAGAGCAAGTTGATACCTGCGCAGAAGATCTGCCGCTGGATATCCTCTATGAAGATTCTGATCTGATTGTGATTAACAAGGTTGCCGGCATGGTAGTGCACCCAGCTTGTGGTCATGGTTCTGGAACTCTGGTCAATGCGCTATTGTTTCACTGTCACGATCTCTCCGGCGTGGGTGGGGAGTTGCGCCCAGGTATTGTCCACCGTTTGGATAAAGACACCTCGGGCGTGATGGTGGCGACCAAGAATGATGTAACTCATAATCATTTAGCAGCGCAGTTCAAAGAGCATAGTGTTAAACGGCGCTATGTTGCTCTGGTTCACGGTCAAGTGCAGAAGGACTCCGGGTTGGTGGACAGCCCCATTGGACGGCATCCGATTCATCGAAAAAAGATGTCCTCCAAGTGTCGGGAAGGTCGGCGTGCTGTTACTCACTGGAAGGTGTTGCGTCGTTACGATCTGGATAGGTTGTCGTTTTTGGAGCTACGCTTGGAAACCGGGCGTACCCATCAGATTCGTGTCCATTTTTCCGAACTGAATTTACCTCTGATTGGCGATCCGTTGTATGGTAATCGCACCCGGGCAAACGCTATTAACGATCTGGAACTTCGCCAATCGGTTCAAGGGTTTAATCGTCAGGCACTGCATGCGCGTCTGCTGGGTTTTATCCATCCGCGCAGTGGCGAATATGTGGAATTTTCCAGCCCGATCCCGAGTGATTTTGCCGAACTGCTAGCGCAATTGGATGCTAAGTATGGCGTCGATAAGTTGCAATTTACAGATAGCTAAAACCACATAGATAATGGAGCAATTGAAGATAATGAATTTGGTTAAGCATGGAAAAATCAATTGCGTGCAGGCCCAGTGGAGTGAAGGTAATTCGTTAATTGCTGGGGTGACAACGCGCAATGGAGGTCTCAGCCGCCCACCGTACAACTCTTTGAATCTTGGCATGAACACAGATGATGCCACACATAACGTTGAAGGTAATCGCTCCACCCTGTTGAATGAGCTGGAGGTGGTTGAACAGCAACTGCTGCTGGTGAAACAGGTACATGGTTCAGATGTGGTGGTGGTTAATAGCAAAAATTACGATGTCAGCCATTTTCATGATGTTAGTGCCGATGCCATTGTTACCAACCAGCCTGATGTTTTAGTGGGTATTCTGGTTGCCGATTGTTATCCGGTGTTGATGTTTGATCCGGCAAAACGGGTGGTGGCAGCAGCGCATGTGGGCTGGCGCGGGGCAGCTAACGGTATCATTGGTAAAACTATCAGCGCCATGATTGATGAGTTCGGTAGTGAGAGTGAGCAGATTAAGGTGTTCGTTGGTCCCGGTATCAGTGCTGAGCATTATGAGGTGGATAAGCAGGTGCGCGATGCTTTCCGCGCAGGTAGCGGCAA
>Ga0307990_1001231_pt1 | contig 21765 bp, 13 predicted proteins | sample EllFjometagen129_FD_203168 | JGI IMG/M metagenome (GOLD analysis project Ga0307990, IMG submission 203168) | Marine microbial communities from Ellis Fjord, Antarctic Ocean - #129 | ecosystem: Environmental > Aquatic > Marine > Unclassified | place: Southern Ocean | collected 2014-10-08
TTCACGATGAGGACCACGAGTCCAACAGACGCAAGCTCCAAGGGCTCTACGGAATGGTAGCCCAGAGGCAGAACGGGCGAATCGCCGCCGCATGTGGTGGCCAGCGCGTGCTGGATGTGGGGGCCGGGTACGGTAACCTCACCCGGGACCTGCGACAGGCCGGCCTGGAATGCACGGGCATCGAGATCGACACGGAGAAGATCGACCTCGCCCGCAAGTGGTTCGATATCGAGCTCGAGCAACGAGACATACACGATGGCAGCTATGCCGACGGGCAGTTCGACACGGTGGTATTCCGCGAGGTGATTCGCCACCTTCGCTTGGCTGAAGCTGTTGGCGAGGCCGCTCGAATCGCCACGAAACGCGTGATTGTCTTCCAGGCCAACCCCATCTGGCTGCTTCGGCTGGCGTACAAGTTGACCGGCCACCACGAACACGCCGAATATGGTCTGGCCGACATCGCCCAGACGATGTGCGAGGCGGGGTTGACCGTTCGCAAAATCCAATACTTCGACACGATAGCCTTTCCGCTGTCCGGCGGGTACATTGGCAGACAATTAGTGCCGAGTCGGCGCTGGCTGTGCAAAATCGTCATGGGCATAGACTGGGCCGTCACCGGTCTGGTTCGCCTGCTGGGCCTGGGCCGATGGATGTGCTATCGCGGGCTTATCGTGGGCGAGAAGAAAGCAGCAAAAGAGGATGACCACAGAGACGCAGAGGCACGGAGAGAATAAGTTCTTACTTCTGCAACTTCCTCGAGAGAAGAGGCTTGCGGAGAATCCAGCCGTTAGCAGTGGCGGCGACGAGATCAAAAACGAACGATGAACAACAAGCCCTACTTATCGGTGGTCGTGCCGGTCTTCAACGAATCCCAGAACATAGCATCGACTGTTCAGGTGATCGAAGAAGTGCTGGTCGAGACCGGAAAGACCTTCGAGATCGTTCTGGTAAACGATGGCTCGACCGACGACACGCCGGCTCGCATCGCCGAAATCGCCGCCGAGGATGATCGCGTAAAGCCGGCTGGCTATCCCGTCAACGCCGGGCGCGGAAAGGCGCTGCGGACGGGCTTCGACGCGTCGAGCGGCGAGTTCGTTGCGTCCATCGATGCCGACCTTTCGTACCACCCGTCGAGTATTCTCGATCTCCTGGCGGCCCTGGATGCCCACCCGGAGGCCGACTTCGCCATCGGCTCGCCATACATGGCCGGCGGAGGCACCGAGAACGTCCCGCTGATGCGCCTGCTGATAAGCAAGATGGGCAACTACGTGCTGCGTGGCATGATGCCGGGCAATTTTCGCACATTCACGGGCGTCTTCCGCTGCTACCGAGGCGACATGATCCGCGGGCTGGCCCTGTGCAGCGACTCCAAGGAAATCCACCTGGAGATCCTCACCAAGGCCATAGCGCTCGGCCACAAGGGCGTTGAGGTCCCCGCCACGCTTCGTGGACGGAAAAAAGGCAAGAGCAAGTTCCGGTTCCGAAAGACTGCCGCCCACCACCTGATGTACGCCATGCACGAAAAACCGGTCGCCATCTTCGGCCTGGCAGGGCTGGGGATGCTCGCGGTGGCGATTGGCCTGGCTGTCTACCTGCTGGTGCTGAGCGCCTCCGGCGAACCGGTCGGCAACAGGCCGCTGCTGCTGCTGGGTGTGTTCCTGGGCTTGTTCAGCGCGGTGATGGTTTCGATAGGCTTCGTCTCACTCCAAAACGTCATGCTGCGCAACGAGATGTACAAAATCGCCACCCAGAACCGCCGCATCGCCCAAAAGCTCGAATCAATGGAGAAGGCGTGTAAGGCGATCCCCGACGTCCCGGCCAAGGACTAGCGCCGGGGTCCCATCACCTTGCCGGTCAGGATGACGCTGCTGACAGGACCGGTCACCAGTATCAGCACGGTGTCCAGCACCCGCCAAGCCAGGGTGGCCGCGAGAATATCCGCCACCGCCAGGCCCATCAGCGAGCCCAATATCGCCAGCAGGCCCTCGTAGACTCCCACGTTGCCCGGTGTCACTTGTACGACCGTGCTGATGTTGCCCAACGCCACAATCACTATCAAGAACCCCCACGGCGCGGCCTTGCCCATCGCCGCCAGCAACACCGCGTATATCCCAGCCATCGTTAACACGTGCATCGTGCTGACTGCAAGCAGACCCACCAAGCTAGGCCGATGTCGGCTGACAAGTTGGTAGCCGTCGATCAGGCGCTGGATGTGTCCTCGCAGGCCACCGGATTCGCCCGAGCCGATTCGCGGGCGAAGCACGACGGTCAGCAGGATAGCCACCAACGCCCCGGACAGCAGGACAATGACGCTTGGAAACGTCTGGCCCGTAGCCCAGCCAACATAGCCCAGCCCGCCGATGGCGCTGATCAGGCTGACTGCCAGCATCGCCAAAAGCATCGCCGAAAGCCCCGCCAGGAAGTGAGCGTAAGTCAGACCGTGGGCGCGTTTCAGATAGACCGCGCGCATAACAGCCCCGCCCCGCAACGGCAGAAGAATGTTGCCGAACCGCGTCAGCAGCGACAGAAGCATGGCCTCGCCGACCCGAACGCGCGGGCCGAACAGATGGACCGTCAGCACGACCGCGGCCGCGCTGTAAACGTAGATCAGCACATCCAGTGCCATCGCGGCGGCAAGAGCGGTCCAGTGAATGTCGCCGACAACCCGGAAGTCCTCGATGTGCCTCGCAACGTACCAGGCTATGAGCCCGAGAACGACCACGAGCATCCCAAGCCGGGCCAGGCCTACCCACCTGCGCCGCCTGGGCGGAAGGGTTTCCGCATCACCGGACTGTTGAGCAAATTGACTCATGCTCGAACCATATAATCCCCCGCGAGCCTGAAATGAAAGCAAGATGTTCAGTCCCACCCAGATGGATTTGATATCGCGTGCTTGCCGATGCCCATGTTGCAGCAGCAGGGCCTTCCTTTCCAGTCGAACACTTTGCTACCATTGGCTGATTGGATTCGATTTAGATGTTCCGGTAGACGTGGCGGCATTTGGTGTTAATAATGGCTGGCAGGCTGGGTGAGTGGTCCCGGTTGGCGCGACCCAAGTCAAAGTTTGCGCGACTCTCGCGGCAGGATCTTCGAGTAACGGACAAACGAACAGGAGAAGGAATGATGAGTAGCTTGCAAGTTATCGCATCTTTGTCGTTGGTTGCCCTGGTGATGCTCGGCGGGTGCACCGAAACCAAGTCAGCCTCGATGATTCAGTTCGACAACTCATACTACTACGGGCCAGACGGCAAGTTCCAGGAAGACAAGGCCAAGGACGCCTACATAGCCCTGATGAAATACCACGGCTATCCGGTATATCCGGGCATCCGCGAGAAGCTCTGGGTTAGCGACTACAACACGGGGCAGTTCAGCAAGCTCGGTCTGGGCGCGGTGGGAATGGTCAACAACGAGAAAGACCTCTACATGCTGCAGGACCTGTACCTCATGCCCGGCCAGATGCTGCCGGAACACTGGCACCTCGACGGCGAAAAGGGCAAGCCAGCCAAGCTCGAGGGATGGTTCGTTCGTCACGGCCTGTCGCACGTGGTTGGCGAGGGCGAGAACAATCTTCCCAAGGAAGTGGTCATCCCCAAGTGCCACTGCAACGGCACGGCCACGGTGATGCATGACGTGGCCGCGACTCCCGGAATGTTCGTGCCGCTCAACAAGGTATACGCCCATCACTGGCAGTTTGGCGGCCCGGAAGGCGCGATCATAACCGAAGTCGCGAACCTCCACACCAACAGCGCCGTCCGCCATCAGGACACAGCGCTCAACAAAGCCTTCCTGGGCGAGTAAATGACCAGCGAACCAATCTTGGCGGGCCTGCCCGACCAAGGCAGACCTGTTTGCAGTGCCCGACTGCCGTCCGTGGCGCCAGTGGACAGTTTGCGCCTGGCTGGGTCCGTCGCGGGGAAGGAACGCCTTGAAGTCGTACCATATCCTGAGGAAAGCCATATGAAATACGCCGAACTGGTTGGCATGACTGTTTTCGCCTGCATGTTGGTTGTCCCCATCGCCCGTGCCACAATCGCCCCAGCCACCATCGAACCCATGAAGGATCTCGGATCGGTCATGCCCGCCCACGGCACGGCCAGTACAGTTCCGGCCTGGAAATGGGAGTACGCTTTCGTCAGTGGCAATGGAACCCAGGGAGCGATGGTCTTCGGCGACCCGCACAACGAAGTGATCGTCGCCAACCACGCCAGGCTGTTCCTGCCCCTTGGCAGCAGGGAGATTCTCCCGGACCTCGCCCAGTATGTACCCAAGCTGCGGAAGATCATCCGCGAAAAGGGTTACAAGGAAGCCATGACGTTCTTTCTCGGCAAGGCCAGGGAGCAAGGCTTTCCGGGCTTGGTCTGGACCGACCCGATCCACCCCGGTTTCTTCCTCAACATCCGCCAGGCCTCGGTCGGGACGGTGAAGGATTACGTACGCACGGAAGATTTCGCTACTGGCGAGGTGACTGTCCGCTGGCGGGACGACGCGGGCGCGTGGCAGCGCCGGCTCTTCGTTTCTCGCCCGGACAACGCAATCGTGCTGTCGATCACTGGTCCCGGCGCGGGTAAGGTCTCGTGCGACATCGCAATGGCTGAAATTGCTCACAAGCTCGTGGACGCCAAGTGTTCCGTCGATACAGCGGGCCTGGCCTGCCACGTGGTGTACGTCAAGGGCAAGGGCGGCTACGATGGCCTGGCGCGGATCGTCACCCACGGCGGCAAGGCGACCAACAACGGCGAGAAGATAACCATCACCGGCGCTGACGAGGTGCTGGTAATTATGCGCGTCAAGCCGTTCATGAAGGTCTCCGACAGCAGGCCGGACAAACTCAAACATTCGCTTGTGGCCATCCCAGCCAACTACGACAAGCTTTTTGCCCCGCATGCCAAGGCCCACGGTGAGATCTTCAATCGAGTGTCGGTGAACTTGGGCGGCGGGTCCGACCGTCTGCTCTCCGGCGAGGTCCTGCTCGACCATGCCGCAAAGACGCACAAACCGTCACCGGCGCTGCTGGAAAAAATGTACGACGGCGGGCGGTACATGTTCATGTGCGCAGCCGGCGAGCTCCCGCCAAACCTCCAGGGAATCTGGACGGGTACGTGGAAACCGAGGTGGTCGGGCGACTTCACCCTGGATACGAACGTCCAGGCCGCCGTCGGCTCGGGCCTCAGTTGCAACATGCCCGAGTCCATGGAAGGCTACTTCCGCTTCATCGAGTCCATCGTTCCAGACTGGCGACAAAACGCGAAAAAGTACTACGGCAGCGACGGTCTGTTCGCTGGCGCGCGGGCCAGTAACACCGGCCTGCACCTTCATTGGGGCAGATGGCCTGGCGTATTCTGGACGGCCGGGGCAGGCTGGCTTACGCACTGGTTCTACGATCACTACCGCTACACCGGCGATAAGGAGTTCCTCGCAAAGCGGACCATCCCGATCCTCAAGGGGATCGCCCGGTTCTACGAAGACTTCCTGGTAGTCGGCGAAAACGGCAAATATGAGTTCATCCCCGCGTACTCGCCCGAGACCGGCTGCGGGGTAAACCCGACGATGGACATAGCCGTTGCGCGCGAGGTGCTCTCATGCCTTATCGAAGGCTGCGGCGACCTGGGCATCGACGCCGACAGCATCCCCAAGTGGCAGGCAATGCTCGACAAGATGCCCGACTACCGGATCAACGATAAGGGCGAACTGGCTGAATGGATCACCAGCGACAACCCGGAAAGGTACGGCCATCGCCACCATTCGCACCTCTACCCGGTTTTCCAGAGCTTTGAGTTTACGCCCGAGAAGCACCCCAGGCTGTGGGGCGCGGCGAAAAAAGCTACGCTCGCTAAGATCGCCGCCAACGGTGAGCAGTCGAGCTTTGGACGAATGCAGGCCGGCATGGCGGCGGCGTACCTGAGAATGGCCGAGGCAGCTTATGGCAGGCTCGCGATCATGGCGATCAAGAAGTCCATGTACCCGAGCATGATAACCTCGCACGAACCCAACGGCGAGATTCTCAACACCGATGGCAACGGATCGATCCCCGAGTTGCTGAACATGATGCTCTTTTTCTCCTGGCCGGGCCGGCTGGACCTGCTGCCGGCGCTGCCCGACGCTCTGCCGACCGGCACGATCACCGGCATCCTCGCTCGCCGACAGATCCGCATCGACCGCCTGACCTGGAACAAGCCCGCCGGCACGATTCACCTGGAACTGACAAGCGAGACTGACCAGACCATCACGCTGCGGCTGCCCAACAGCGAGAAGATCAAGGAATTGGAAGTGACCACCGGTGGGGCAAAGGTCAAACCCGCATCCGCGCCAAACGCCCGACTTCTGACACTCCCTGCCGGCAGGAAGGTGACGGTGGAAATACAGTTTTGAGCGGGCGTCTCCGAGTTCGTCCCCGGGGTGGGTCGGTTCAACTAATCCTTTTGACGAGCACGGCCGTCACATCGTCTGTCTGGGCCGTGCCGCAAACGAAGTCGGCCAACTCCCGGCGGATTGCGTCGAGGATCTCGTCGCATGGCATGGAGTTGTGGCGTTCCAGAGCCTCGGCAAGCCTTTCGGTGCCGAACTGCTCATCGGCGGGGCCGCACCATTCGACAAAGCCGTCCGTAAATATCGCCAGGATGTCCCCGATCTGCATTTGGACCGATTCGTATTCCTCGTACTTGAAGTCGTCTATCACGCCCAATGGCGGCCCATGGGATCCGAGCTTGACTGCCTTTTCGTCCCGGCTTCTATACAGCAGGATCGGCCCGTGCCCCGCCGACAGCACCTGGACTTTGCAATCTCGCGGGTTAATTGCGGCGGCGGCCAAAGTGATGAAGCGGCCCTCCGTGAGATCGCCTGATACGTGGGCGTTCACTCGAGTCATCCACCGACCAATCTCGTCTCCTTGCCGTGCTACGGCCCGAACGTAGGCATGCAGGTCCGCCGCCAAAAGCGCCGGCCCGATGCCGTGTCCCGAGACGTCCGCCAGCAGCACGCCAAGTCGATCGTTCGATAGAGCATACCAGTTGTAGTAATCTCCGCCCGTTTCGTCGGCCGGGTCGGAATGTCCGAAAACGTCGAAACCCGGAAAATCCGGCGGGTTTGCGGGCAGAAGGCTTTTCTGGATTTCGCCCGCAATGGCCATGTCGGCGGCCAGTTTGGCTCGCTGCAGCGAGGCCTCGATCGCGTTCGAGACGTGCCGCAGAATCTGGCGGGAGATCAACGCCGCCAGCAGACCCGCGAGTACCAGCGTCAGGCCGGTTATGATAAAAGGCCGCAGACCATTTTCCGCCAAACCGCGCTGCTCGGGAAACAGCGCATAGGTCAAACCCGCAACCAGCAGATAACCGACACTGGCCATTGTTCCACACAAGACGCTGGTCCATGGGCGCAGCCGCAGCGAAGACAAGATGATGAAGAGGAAGTAAACCAGCACTATCGGTGTGGCAAGGGCCTTGAAGGGCCCAACAGCCGGACTCGCAGTCAACACGGCTATTCCGATAGTTGGCAGATTGGCCTCAACAGTCGTGCCAAACGCAATCAACCCGACAGGTACATAGCCTCGCTTTCGCTGTATGCGCGAGATTGCCAGGAAAAAGCTCACTTCGATAGCCACCAGAACCGGCGGAATCGAGAGGTTCATGAGCAGTTCCAAGGCAGAAGTGCGCTGATCGAAGATGCTGGAAGCCAAGCCGAAGACCAGACCGATGACGCTGAGCACGGTTATCAGACCCAGTGCCGCCGCAGTGCGGAGCCGTTCACCTTGCAGCGCCGCTTCCTGCAAGTTCCGAATGTGGGTTGAACTGGTCATTTGCAGCCAGCCCGGTCAGGGCCGATTCCTCCCCGACCGCACAGGACCCGACCCTTGAGCGGAGCATGAACCGGCGTCAAAACTCGTATCGGCGGTCGCCGGCGAGGTCTACCGAGGCGAATTGCCCCGGAATCAGGCGGACCTTGTTGACGGCACCGGAAAAATTAGCCTGAATCGCCCGCTGCAGCCCGCCGCGAAGCAGCGTCTGAAGCTGGAAGCGATGCGAGGCGGAATCCACCAGCACCGTAAGAACGCCGCGGGAAAAGCTTTCCAACGCGGTGTGGTCCCGGATCGCCTCCGGCACGACTTCGTCCCAGATGACCGCGAGGCGGGAAAGCTGCCTGAACCGCTTGGAAAGCTTGTGCTTCATAAGGACAGCCAGAGGCTTGCCGAGGTGCGTGACGCGGTCGTTGAATTGACGCTGCTGCCAGACGGTTCGGAGTTGTGCGTCATCCATGTCCATACTCTCGGAATCTCCGTATTCCACGTTCGGCCGCTGGCCAAAACGGATTGTACCAAATTGCCGCCCGCCCGCTGGGGGCAAATACATCACCGCGGCAGGTCGTCACTCTCAACAACATCGCCTTGATGGGCGTGGATCCTACAGTGAATTTTGTCCGTCGGGTCAGCTGATTTCCACCGGCATGACCACGTAGAGAAAATCGCTGCCGGACCGAATAACGGCAGGCTTGAGCGAGGCAGACATCTCCACAGTGATCTCATCGGTGTCCACCACTCTAAGCGCGTCTGTCAGAAACGCCGGATTGAAGCCGATATCCATCGGCTCGCCCTCCAGCCGACATGGAATGGTTATCTCAGCCTCACCGGTTTCGGCGGCTCGGCTGGACAGAGTTATCTGCTTTTCGCCGAAGCTCATCTTCACACCGCGGGAGTCCTCGTTGGTCAGCAATGCCGCCAGGCGCACGCCGTGCTCGAAGTCCGAGGTCTTGACTTCCGCTTTGCGGTTGCACTGCTGGGGTATCACGTCGGCATACTTGGGGAAGTTACCCTGAACCAACTGACTGACCAGCACCGCCCGGGCAGAGCGAATCAGGATCTGGTTCTCCGCGATCTTCACCGACAGCATCTCCTCGCCGCCGACCACGCGCTGGATAAGCGACATCAACTTGGCCGGAACGATCGCCGTAACCTCGTTGGTCGCGGCCTTGGGCAGCGAACCCTTGGCTTGGGCCAACCGATGCCCGTCAGTAGCGACCAGCTGAATTTTCTTGTCCTTGGCCTCCCATAGCACGCCGCTCATGGCGTAATGGCTGTGGGCCTTTGCCGCCGCGAAAAGCGTCTGGCCGATCATCTCCGACAAGGCCTGGGCCTGAATCTCAAAGTCAGCATCACCCTCAAAATCCGCCACAACTGGATACTCGCCGGGATCGAAACCCAAAATCCTGAACTTGCTGGATGCACCACGGACGTGGCATGCGTCCTTATCCGTCTCGATAGTCAAACTGCCCTCGTCGCTCGACTCCCGTACGATGCCCGCCAGGCGGTCTGCCGGAACAAGCGCCTCGCCCTCGGCCTCGACCTCAACGGCAGTGATCTGGTATCGGAATCCAGCTTCGAGATCCGTGGCCAGCAGAGTCAGGGTGGATGTGTCGCCTTCCTTGGCCGCGACCAGCTTAACGCACTGGAGCACGGGCTTTGGCGTACGAGTGGCCACGATGCTCCCAGCCAAGCCAAGGGCTTCCTGCAACGCCGACGTTTGCGCGATAACCTTCATAGCCCACCTTCCTTATATCGAACCCAACAGTCTCCGGTCAATCGGAGGCACAAGAGTTGGTCCCACACGGCGCATCGGGCATACAGAGCCCGAAAACGCTCCACCCCGACCGCCATACGATCACACCGACCTTATACCCCCCCCGGCCACGCGCTGCAAGGGTCATTTCTTGCCATCGTCATCGACTTGGTCGGACGGCCTGTCAGGCTTGGGGCCCTTTACAGTACCCCTCCGCACGGCCTGGTTGCCGAAGCGGCGGACGATGTCGTCAAGCGTGCGGTCCAGACGCTCCATCTTGTCCCGCCCAGGCCGGCCGAAAAGCGGAAGCTGCCCGCCCGAAGCCACAAGCTGCGATGTGCCCATTCCCAGCAGCCGCAGCGCGGCCGGGTTCTCCGCTTGCCACGCGGCGAGCAGCTCCTGGGCCGCTGCCAGCAACTCGGCGGTCAGATTCGTCGCCTCGCCAAGCGTCGCCGAACGCGTCCGCGTGACAAAGTCGCCCGTCCTAATCTTCAGCGCAACCGTGCGGGCCTTGAGCTTCGCCCGCCGAAGGCGTCGAGCGACCAGGGAAACCTGTTCGACCAGTACGTCGCCCAGCCGGTCGTAGTCTGCCACATCCCGCGCGAAGGTGCATTCCTGGCTGATGCTCTGGGCCTGATGGTCCGGCACGACGGGGCGATCGTCCTCGCCGCGAGCAAGCCGCTGCAGATCCAGCCCGCTCTGGCCGAGAGCGGCCTTTAGAGTCGCCGGTGCCGCCTGGCGGAGCTGACCAAACGTCTGAATGTTCAGGCGATCCAGCCGCTTTGCCCCGGCCGGGCCAACACCCCAGAGCTTGCGAATCGCCAGCGGGTCGAGCACCTCGCAAACGTTACCCGCCGTGATGACGGTCAGGCCGTCGGGCTTTTCCAGATCGCTGGCGAGCTTGGCCAGAAACTTATTCGGCGCGACGCCCACGCTCGCAGCCAGGCCGACCTCGCGACGAATCGCCCCCTTGATGTCCCGGGCGATCTGCTCGCCATCGCCCATCAGCCGCAGGCTGCCGGTTACGTCCAGGAAAGCCTCGTCGATGCTCAGTGGCTCGACCAGGGGACTGTACCGCCGGAATATCTCGAAGATTTGCTCGCCGACCTCGCGGTATCGCTCGTGACGACCTGCCAGGACGATAGCGTGCGGGCAGAGTCGCAGGGCCGTTGCCATCGGCATGGCCGAACCGCAACCGAAAGCGCGGGCCTCGTAACTCGCCGTGCTCACCACGCCCCGACCGGCCGGGTCGCCACCAACGAGCAAACATTTGCCCACAAGCGCCGGATTGTCCAGCTTCTCGACGGCCGCAAAAAACTCATCCATATCAACGTGAAGAATCTGCCTGCCCATGCCAAACAGCATACCGCGCCGGCGATGAAAACAGGAGCTCCCCCGCCCTCTCTAATGCGGCCCTCTGGCCATCCTCCCATGCCTTTCGATTCAGATCGCTTGTGCGGCCTTCACTTGGTTTGGGATTCTTAATCGCTCTTAGCCGCTTCCGGCCTGATTGCGGCATCTTTATCAACGTCAACCCATCGCTCATCATCCCAGGCCATGCCGCATTCCTGCTTGTTCTCGATCCGCTTGATCCAGCCGAGGTCGATGTAGCCATACTCGAAAGAGTCGGCGAAGGGCTGGCTGATATAGAGCCACTTGCGGAACTTCGGCAGGGCCGACCGGGCGGCCGGACCCATGCTCAGCAGGGCCCGCACTGGGTCGCCGGAGATGTGGAAACTCTTCTTATCGGAAAGCAGTTCCGTCATCGCGGCGACGGCCTGGTCGGTGACCGGCCGAAGGCTGGCGAGGGATTCCATCGCATGGAACACCACCCGACTGTTGGGGTCCTTCAGCAGCCCCGCGAGGGCGGCTGCGATTTCCGGGGCCAGATTGGGGTCTCTGGCAGTTGCCAAGGCAGCAGCAGCCGAGGCCCGCACGTCGGAATTGGGATCGGCCAGCAGGGGCTTGAGCATGGCGACCCCGGTCGCGGTCGGGCCGATCTTGCCGAGCAGTTGAAACGCTTCGGTGCGGACTTCGGCCGGGCTCTTCCCGTCGGCGATCACGTCGCAGAGGGCCAGTTCCGCCGTGGCTTTGGCGGGGTCCATTTCGCCCAGCAGCCGGATGGCGGCGACGCGTACTTTGACGGTGGTATTGGCGTCGTCGATGACATCACAGATGGCCTTTTCGGCTCCGGCCACCGCCAAACGAGCACGAACGGCGGCCAGAGCCTTGCTTTTTTCGGTCTGGTATTTCAGGTTCTCGGCTTTGTCGGCGTAGACGCGATTGCCCTCGTACTGCCGCGGATTGGCGACGTAGCGGAGTGATCGGATCGCCTCCAACACAACAGCGGGGCGGCGGTCCTTGAGCAGCCGGACGAGGTCGGCAGTCAGCGGTGCGGCCTGGTCCACTTTCAGCTCCCAGAAGCAGGGGCTCAAGGTGTCGGTGGCGGCGGGACCCTTCGCCTTCAACTCGCACAGAACCAGCACGACGCCTTCGGGACCCTTTCGGGCCAGCGCCGAGGCCGCCCGGCTGCGGACATCTTCTTCGCTGTCGGACAATGCGGCGACCAGCGCCGGCTCGGCCTGCGGGGGCAGATTGTCAGCATCGCGTAACGCCACGGCGGCCTCGGTGCGGATCTTCGGGTCCCGGTCCTTCAGGGCCAGCAAGAGGGCGTCCACGACTTCGCCCCGCTTGTCGCCGGACTTGGGCAGGGCCTTGCCAAGCCCCGCCAGGGCCCGCATGCGCAGTCTGGCGTCCTTGCCGGCGGCGAGCTTCAGCAGCGTCGGAACGCTGGCTGGCGCGAGCTTGCCCATTGCGGCGGCGGCAGCGTAGGCGTTTTCGTAGCCCGCCATAATCCTGCTCAGCCCATCGAGTACCTTCGGCTCGACCCGGCCTATGGCGGCGAGGGCGTCGGCGGCTGGTCCGCAAGTTCTCTGGTCGTCGAGGCAGTCGACGAGGGCATTCATCGCCGGCTTGGCGAGCGGACCCATCTTCTCCAGGCTGTAAGCGACCATCCGGCGGACCTCCTTGTGCTCATCGTGCAGCAGGATTGTCAGGATGCCAACCGCGCCTTCCGGCAGGCATTTCATGTCGGCCAGGGCATAGGCGATATGGGCCTGGATCGCCGGTGGCGAGTCGGCAAGGGCTTGCTGCATTGGCCCGACTGCCGCCGGGCCAATGCCGACCAGAACACGCATATATGCATCCGCCGAGAGGTCGTCGGCCTTGCGCAAGCAGTCGATAAGCCGGCCGACCGCAGGAGCGGCCGCGGGACCCAGAGCGGCCAGTTGATCCAGCGGACACCCGGGCGACTCGGCTAGGAACTTCGCCATGTTGGCGTCGTTTGGCGCGAACTTCGCGATGGCGGCGAATACGGCTTTCCGCTCATCGTAGGTGTCGTACCCGGTGTGTTTCTTCCGCGCCAGGACCATCAAGCGGGGCAGGGTTCCGGGCGGGATATGCCCCAGCTTCACCAGGCCACCAGCCGACTCGGCCCGGACCCATGTGCCCTCGTCGTCCAACGCTCCGGCCAGCATCTTTGCTGACTCGGCCGGGTCGATTGCGACGATGCCCAGCGCTTTGGCAGCGCCGGCCCGTGCGGCTGCGGTTGGCTCCTGAAGCATGTCGGCCAGCACCCGCACGCAATCGTGGCCGTAGGATTTCAGCTCTTTCGTCGCCTGGGGCTTGACCTGCGGCGGCCATTCGCCCAGCTCGCGCATCGCCAGCACGCGAATGCGATATCGCAGGCCCGCAGGGAGCACCTCCGCCGATGGCAGGGCGGTGAGGGCTGCCGTGAGTCGAACGGTCTGCCCAGCCCGCACCCCCACGTTCGCCAGGTCGCCGGCGGCGGCCTTGTAGCCTTGCCGGACCGCCACGATGCGGTACTTGCTCGGCCAGACGGGAATTCGGGCGAGTCCGTTGGCGTCGGTCGATTCCCAGATGTTCGAGCGGTCCGAGCCGGCCAGGCCCGTCAGCCGAAGCATCACACCCGCGATCGGCCGGGCGGTCGCCTTGTCCGCGGTGCGAACTTCGATGATCCCGGCCGGGAACAACTCGACCTTTACGTCCGAAGCCGCCTGGCCTGCCTTCAGCTTGATGGTGCAGCACTTGGATACCCAGGCCTGCGTTGCCGGGCTGGCGTCGAAGATCGCGGGGCAGTATTCGCCTTCGGTCAGATCGCCGATTGTAAATCGGCCGTCCTTGTCGGACATGGCCCCGGGGTCCTCCGCAAACCTTGCCCAATACCCTCTGGACACTCTCAGCGTGATGCCGGCAACGCCCTTGCCTGTAATGTGCTCGACAACCTGCCCGGTGATCCGGCCTTCGGCGGCCAATCCGACTGTGGGCGGGTATTGCCCCGCGATGAAGTTCGAGGTGAAAGTTGTCGGCCGGCCGGGGACAGACGCGGCCACCACGACGCGTCCATCGATCGGCAGGTTGGGGATTCGGAAGCTGCCCTTGGCCTCGGAGCGGGCGGAGAAGAAATCGAGGTCCATCGGGTCACAGTCGCTCTGCCAGGCCCAGACGCGGGCACCGGACAGGCCCTTCTTGGATTCGTCGATGACTTTTCCCACAAGCGTTGCCGGCTCGCCGAGTTGCAAGACGAGCGAGTGTGCGGGCTCATCGATGTAGCCGAACTTATGGATCGTCCTGCTCCGGCAGCCGAAGCCTTCTTTCCAGGCGATGGCGGTCAGGGCGGAATACAAACTCGGCCCTGGCTGCCAGTCATGAGCGAAGCTGCCATCCGCACCGGTCGTAATGTGCCAGGACTGTTCTCGCCCGAGACGTCTGTATCCACTCCGCGTCCGCTGTTTCAGCCATATGTCGGCCTTGGCCAGCGGCTTGCCGTTGGGATCCTGCACCCGGCCTATGATCTTGCAGACGGTCATCCCGGATGTGGGTTGGCTCGCGGGGGTGGTCGTTATGCGAACAGAGGACTCCTGTGCAAAGCAAGGCATGTGGGCCAAACCGCACAAGATCGAAGCTACGGCACACGCGGCCGCAAAGCTCCAAGCCAGTCGATTCCCGATGGACGCCCCGCAGGTCTTGCCCTTCATAGCGTTATCTCCCTACCACCAATGAGCCTTCATTTATTTCTGACTCCAATGGTATAACGAACGACCGGGCAATTCCTTAGGGATCTGTTTGGTAGGAACGCCAGAATTGGGTTGGCGCGCATGTGGCTCGTTCCCACCCGCTCGCCCAACCGGTTGCGTTGGGCGGCCTAAAGCTCATAATGGCGCGGGCCGATGATAGTGTCAGGTCGGAGCTTCCAATCTTGCTTTCGGAGATGGCAATGGACAGGTTGATGGTCAGTGTTTCGGGCGTTCGAGGGATTGTTGGCGGAACAATAACGCCACGCGTCGCGTGCGAGTTCGGGTGCGCTTACGCTACCATGCTCGGCGCGGGCAAGACCGTGACCGTCGGGCGGGACAGTCGGACGTCCGGGCCGATGATCCGCAACGCGGTCATCAGCGGCCTGCTCGCCGGGGGCGTCAATGCGGTGGACCTCGGCATTGCATCGACGCCGGCGTGCGCGTGGATGACACGCAAACTCGGTGCCGACGGCGGGGTTATCATCACCGCCTCGCACAACCCCGCCCAGTACAATGGCATGAAGTTTCTCCAGCCGGCAGGTACGGGCCTGGTCGCCGCCGACGCCGAGAGGCTAAAGGAACTCTGGCAGTCAGGGCAGTTCGCGCTGGCCGACCAGGACTCCCAGGGCGCCGAGCACAGCGACCCGTCCGGCCCGGCCGGGCACGTCGCGGCCGTGCTCGAAAAGTGCGACACTGAAGCGGTGAAGGCAAGGTCGTTCAAGGTAGTCGTCGACAGCGTCAACGGCGCGGGCGGACCCGAGGCGAAGCTGCTCATGGACCGCCTCGGCTGCGAGATGGTACATCTCAATGCCGAACCCACCGGTCTGTTCGCCCACAACCCCGAGCCCATCGCCGAGAACCTCGGCGGTCTCTGCCAGGCCGTTCGCGACTGCGGCGCGGCCGTCGGCTTCGCCCAGGACGCCGACGCGGACCGTCTGGCCATTGTCGACGAAAACGGCACGTTCATCGGCGAGGAATACACGCTCGCCCTGTGCGCCGCGTTCGTGCTTCGCAGCCGGAAGGGTCCGCTGGCGACGAACCTGGCGACGTCGAGAATGGTCGATGACATCGCCGCGGCCGCCGGATGCGAGGTGCTGCGCAGCCCGACCGGCGAGGCGAACGTCGTCCAGGCCATGCTGGCGGGAGGATGCATATTCGCTGGCGAGGGCGGAGGCGGGGCGATCGACCCGCGAGTGGTGCTCGTCCGCAACAGCTTCGTCGGCATGGCGATGGTGCTGCAATATCTCGCTGAGACGGGCAAGACGCTCAGCGAGCTGGTGGCAGAGATCCCCCGCTACGTGATGCTAAAAACCAAGATGCCCTGTCCGGCTGGGGCGGCCGAGAAAGTCGTCGCTCGCGCCAAGGCCCACTTTGCCGGGCGCGAGGGCGCGACGCTCAACGACGCCGACGGCCTGCGCGTCGACCTGCCAGGCCGATGGGTCTGCGTCCGCGCATCGAACACCGAACCCATCATGCGAATCATCGCCGAAGCCCCCGACCAGGCAGCGACAGAGGCACTGGTGGCCGAGGTGAGAAAACTCGCCGATGAGGTAATGGCCGGCGAGTGAGAGAGAAGAAGAAGCATTTGATGGGGATTACATGGATTAAGAGATTACATGGATGAAAGCATCTGTTTCTTAATCTATGTAATCCCCATCAAAAGATGTTTCTTCTGTTTTTTCCTCGCTCTTCTCTGCGATCTCATCGCTCTCTGCGTGAGATATTCTTCTTTTTGGTTGCCACCAAAGGCCGCGACGCGGTTCACACCTTGGCGGTGTATTCCTCCAGGAGGCGGAGGTACGTATGGTATTGCTCCAGGGAAACTCCCGGCGGGGTCTGGTGGTCTACGCTGGGGATGAATCCGCCGCTTCGCATCGCGGGTAGGAGGCGTTCGAACTCAGCTCGCATGGCGGCTTCGCCGTGGGGCATGACCATCTTGTCGTATTGGCCGATCATGAGGAATCGCGGGAACTGTCGTCGCAGGGTGATCGCATCCACGCCGGCCTGTCGCTCCAGGGGCAGGACGCCTTCAATACCCGCCGTCTGGAGCCAAGGGACCATAGCGGTTACGTCGCCGTCGGTGTCCACCAGAACCCGCGTGCCCATCTCTTCCAACACGGGCACAACCTGCCGGTAGTACGGCAGGAGGAATTCATCGAACAACTCGCGAGAAAGCATCGGGCCGTGATTGTAGGACATGTCTTCGGCGAACGTCATGAAGGCAGGCCGACAGATCGGCGCCAGCCACTTCAGGATCGAGATAAGATAGTCGGCCTGGTCCTGATTCATCCTGTGCATCAGGTCTGGCTGATCGTAGAAGGCGTACAGATGTCGTTCGATGCCCAGCAGCGTCCGGGGGAACCAGAAGAAGCCATCAAGCGAAATCCACACCACCGCCTCGCCACGGGCCTGCTCGGCGGCCCAGGCTTCTAATTGCTGCCTGGCCTGCTCGAAGGGCGGGAATAGATGCTCGTGGAGGCGGTCGTAATCGTCGTGGGAAGTGATTATCGCCGCCCCGTGCGATGCTGGCCTGGGCAATGTTCCAGCCCGCGAGCCGAACCATTTCTGGTAATACACATCCAGCCCGAAGTGGCGGATTATGTCGTAGCGATCACCATCAGGCAGCCCCTCGGTCCGCCAGCGGTCAATAGTCTCAGTCCACCATCCTGCCCACTCGATGCGAGGCAAGCGGTCGACCGGCTTGAAGTCCATCAATGCTTGAAATCGTTCCAGGTGATTCATTTGTCAAAGGGCTCTGTAGACGATTGCTCTATTTGGAACTCAGTTTGCTTACATCACCACCCGCGAATGGGCGGGATTTCGGTTTCTCGGTCGCGCCGCTGAAGCGGAGCTCGAACGCCGCCGCCGGGCCGTCGATTGCGGGCACCTTGACTGCCAGCACGTTGGGCTCGGCAAGCGTTGCCGGCTGATGCTTGTAGTTGACGAACACGCCGGTGCATTTCATGCCGGCTGGGACGTGGAAGAACATCGTCGTCGCGTCGCCCCCGTTGCCTCGCACCTTGCCGGCCAGACGGCGGCCCCGAGCGTTCCAGGCGACCCTGCTGACTTCGAGCGAGCCCTGGCTGAAGTGCCCGCTCGTGCCGACAAGTTGCGGCCTGCCCAGGTAGGGCCTGACGCTCAGGAGGTAACACGACTTGGACGGAACGTCGAGTGTGATCGATGCGCTGTCGGCGACGATGAGTTTCTGTCGCCAGAAGTCCCACAGCAGCCGGCGCGCGGGCGCCTGGCTCGGCCGATCGGTCCAGCTCTTTGTGCGTGCGACTGCTTCGTCGAGGTTCACCGTTATCTTCTGGCCCGGTCGCTTGCCCTGAAGGTCGAAGATACCCAGCAGCGTGTACGCCCCATCGGCCTGTCCGCCATCCATGCCCCATAGCAGGAACGGCTCGTTCTCGAAGATATCCAGGGGCCTGCCCGGCCTGGCCAGCGGGGGAAGCACGCGTTTGTAGACTTTCATGTACTCGTTGGGCAGGTCATCCATCGCATCGCCGTACGTCAGCACGCTGCCCGAAAGCGCCATCCACGACATCCACGTTCGGTTCCACTCAACGCTCTTGGCATCGCCGCGCCGAACGCAGACGATCGCGTCGGGATCGTTAATCCAGACCCGCCAGTTGTAGAACCATCGCGCCCCGGCTGAAACGTAGGAGTAAATACCCGCGCCGTGGGAATCGCCGCTGATTCGCATTCCGTCGCACAAACCCATCGCCGGGCCCAGTAGCGCGCCGCAATGCAGCCAGTACGTGTCCTTGCCGTAGCCTTTCCGCATGGCGGCCAGGCCGCGGTTGTGGGTTTCCACGGACGTCAGCGTCGGGTCGTGGCGTCTCGTCTTCCAGGCGCCCCATTTCAGGAAATCCGTCATCACGTAGCGGAATCCGCGGTCGCGCCACTGGCGGGCAGTGGCCTCGATTTGCCTGGCCGCGGCGGGGTTCGACGCGTCCAGGTATGCCATGAAGTTGCCGTAAGAAGAGGCCACGCCCCGCTTGGCGACGTAGACCTCGCCGGCGTCGTCGCGGCGGAGCAGTTCCGGATGTTCGCGGAACATGCGGGACTTCGTCGATACCCAGAACGGCGGATACCACACACCGGGGCGAATCTTTTTGTCAGCCATCAGGCCGGCAAGGCGATCGAACCCTCCGGGAATCGCCAGCGTGTGGTTGTTCCAGTCGCCGTAGGGCATTTCGAAACTATCGTCGACCACTCGCATCGAGGCCGCCCCGCGATTTGCCAAATACTTCGCCACCGGGAAGATGTTGCTCTCGACGCCCTTCTCCAGCCCGCGCTTGTACTCGTAGAGCGACTTGTCATGCTGGCCAATCCAGCCGGCGTACCAACTGCACCACGTCGCGAAGTTCTCCGGCCAGAGTTGGACGCCGTTTTCCTCGGCTGCCAGATCGGCGAACTGCTCCAGCCCCGCCAGCGGATTCCCGCCGCCGCTTATGAACAGCGGGTCGGCAGACCGGGACGCCCCGCCCGGCAGGACGCACGCATCGCACTCGCCGTAAGCCACCAGCCGCACCTTACCGTCGCTGGCCGTCAGCGTGAAGCGGTCAAGATTGTGCCGGCCAGCGAGAAAACCCGCCGCAACCGCCGGCGACTGCAAAGCAAGCGTGTAATGGCTGTCAATCTTCCCACCCTTTTCCAGGTGACGCATATGCCCGCCGGACCAGGAGTTGTTACCGTTGGTCAACACGCGATTGGCCTTTGGCTCGATTTTGCCCGCGAGCGTGGCATCCAGCACGTCCAGCCGGTCCAGCGTCATCGGCTTGGAACCGCGATTGCGAATCGTCAACTCGAACCTGACCGATTGCGGATCAATCAGGCGAATCACCATTTCCCAGTCGATCATCTTTCTGGTATCGACGCCCGTTATGACCTGCCGGCCAAGATGTTCGACAACCGTCACCTTGAAGCGAGCGTCATTGGTGGCAATGATGGTGCCGTCAACAAGGACGATCCGCGCCACGCCGCCGCTCAACCAGGCTTTGGAATCGGGGCCGGAAAACGACAAACTGCGAGCCTTGACATCCCAGTCGATTCCGGCTGCGCCCGCAACGCCGGCGATTGCCATCCATATCCCCGCTGTCAACTTGAGCGCCCTCAGGGATGTTTTTTTTGTGTTCATATTCGCAATAATTCCTTCTCTATGGTTTGCCTCGGGGCCTGGTAGTACTGGTGGGAGCTTTGAGCGGCGACCGTGTTCGCAAGGGCGAAGCGATCTCGTCGTTATAGGCGATCTTCCAACGCTTGGCGCAACTGCACAATCAGGGCCGGCAAATCATCCTGAGTCGTGTCCCAGAGGACATTCAGATCAATCGCGTCGTCATGCCGCGTCATACTGGACCTCCGCCTCGGCCAGCACTTGGTCACGGAAGTAGTCGCTCAGGAATCCGGGCGTGTTCAAGTCCACCTTCCGCCGGAGTATCTCGCCGAGTTCGATCTCCATTCCAGCCAGGCTCAGCAAGCCCACGCGAGCGCCCGGTTCAAATTCCACCAGTACGTCCACGTCGCTGTCGGGGCCGAAATCGTCCCGCAGCACCGAGCCGAACAATGCCAGCCATCGGATATGGTTCCGCCGACAGAACTCGGCGACCTGCTGCTTCGGTATATGAACATGCGCACGGCCCATGGGCCTCCATCCTCTATTTCGGCACCATCTGCGAACCGACAGAGCCTAACGCCCCCGGGCAGGAACGTCAACGTTGCGGAGACAACGCTCCGCGACGGGGCGGTGGCAGTCTTCCTGACTCATTCTCCGACGATTCGAACCGGCCCGAGCAGACCCGAGGGTAGCGGGGTCTGACCGGCCTTGAACACGCCGCTCATGTTGGTCTTTGTGTACTTGACCCCGTCGGCGAGTGTCTTGTCGCCGATGATGCGATTGGCCCACAGGTTGATCACTTCCACCTTCAGGCGGTTTTCGCCAGGCTTGACGGCGGAGCTTATGTCAACGCGATAAGGCGGCGTCCAGACGACCCCGACGCTTCGGCCGTTGACGTACACCTCGGCCACTTCCTTGACGTCTCCCAAGTCCAGCCAGAGCCCGCCTGGGCCGCTGGCCCGCGAGGTATCAATGCTGAACGTGTTTTCATAGGTACCCGTGCCGGAGAAGTACTTCACGCCTGGCTGGCTGGCATCCGTCCAGCTCTTGAGCTTGTCGAACACGACCGATTCGGGAGCGCCCCAACCCTTTGGGAAACTGAGTTTCCAAGGCCCTCTGATCGCGATGGCGGGAGGCGAATCCGTCTTGTCGGCCTGCGGTTTCACCTCGCCCCCGGGGGCTTCAGGACCGGCGGCGCCTCTGCCGAAAACAACGAAGATAGAACCGCTCGGCGGCAGGGACAGATTCACCTTCGTGCCGCCCTTGACCGTTTCGAAACCGTCGCATTGCCTGGCTCGTCCGCTGACCGGATCCCAGAGCTGCACCTTGCGTTTCTGGACGCGGAATACGCAGTCAATCGTCTTCACCGACGTCGTCTTGTTGCGAACAAAGTAGATATCCCTGTCTGCGGTGCGGCGATGGATGTAGTCGATATTGTCCCGCTCGGCCTGGCCGATCACGAGGAAATCCGGGGCAATGCCCTGCCCGGCCAGGACATCCCGCCAACTCCGACCCCAGACGACCCGGCCCTTGCCGCAAGGGTTCTCGCCGGAGCCCTTGCCGTAACGGACCCCCCAGAGCTTCTCGCCCAGAGCCTTGACTGCGCGATCGTCGGTTTGTGAATCTTTCAGGCCGACGGACCGCACGGGCCTTGGGCCCACGACGGTCGCGCCGGCGGCCAGGAGCTTCTCGATTTTCCTCAGTACTGCCAGGGGCATCGAATCCTTCTCGGGCAGGGCCAGGATCGCGTAGCTCATCCCATCCGGCAGAACGACCCGGCCATCTTCAACCCGCATGCGCATGAGAATTGATTGCGCATCGCACACATCGAAGTCGTAGCCAAGCCCGAGCTCTTCAGGGACGATCTTGCGGGGAACGTTGTGATAGGCCGGGAAGAAGTTCGGCGCCTGGTCGCCGTAGTAGTAGCACACATCGCCGACGAACAGGCCCTGGCGAAGCATGTACCCGCAGCGGGACAGGTAGTCCATGAAGGGCTTGGCCTTGG